>Ga0068623_1000095_pt1 | contig 10065 bp, 9 predicted proteins | sample InSIn2SAF170_FD_77427 | JGI IMG/M metagenome (GOLD analysis project Ga0068623, IMG submission 77427) | Clean room microbial communities from NASA Spacecraft Assembly Facility at Jet Propulsion Laboratory, Pasadena, California, USA -... ... | reverse complement strand
AATGAACTTATTCTTGTCTTATTGCTTGCATGTTTGCTTTGATTCCTTGCTTTCTTATTCCATGCCATGCCGATAAATTAGTGTGAACTGATTTGCAATTAACCTCAACATCATACTAGAAAGGAATTTGAAGTGGTGGATTGGTTAATTATGAGACTACAACCATATAAACAAATGTCCCTCAACGAACAAAACAAGGACAATAAATTAGCTCTTAGTTATTATGGAATTGTTGACAGGATGGAATGTGCTTCCAACAACTAGGGGGTTTCCCCAATGTGTAGTCTTAATTAGACCTCACACCGTTTGGTATAGGAGCCCCATCCAGTATGTAGGCCCACTACCACCCTGTTAGTTTCGCTCATGGTTGTCAAATGAGGATATATTAGGGTGAGCTTATTGTGGTATCAATATCACTTATGTAATAATTCCCAACTCATACAGAATGTCCTCTTGGAATTACACACTTCTCTTGTAGGAGGACATTCAAGGTTCTTGAAAACATAACATAGGGTCAAGAAATGTTTTTTGGGAAGGTCTTAAAGAAGATATTAAAAATTCTATGGTTGATGTGTGTAATTTCAGCAGAATAAATAAGAGACAATCAATACATCGAGGCTCCTACAACCATTAGCCATATAAAGCTAGCATTAGAAAAAAGTTTCAAAGGATCTTATTACTATTTTACCCAAATATAACGGAAATAATCTCATTGTGTAGTGGTAGATCGAATGACAAAGTATGTCCATTTTTCATTTCTTTCTCATCCTTTTGAAGCAAGCATAGTGGCAGCAACATTCATGGAAATAATACAAAAGCTACATGGAATATTGAAGATTAGTGTAAGTGAAAGAGGTCCAATTTTCACTAGATATTTTTGGATTGAACTATTTTCTTGTTTGGGTACTCAATTCACTCACATCTCATCTTACCATTTTCAATCTGATGGACAAACTAAAATTGTGAAAAAAAATCATAAAGATATATATGTTTCTTTGCATCCGATAAATAGACATAATAGGTCAAATAGTTGCCCCTTGTAGAATGGTGGTAAAACACGTCCTTCCAAACTTCCTCAAAAATGTCCCTATTTATTGTACTTCAGGGATATCATCCTCCATCGAACACATCACTCTTGAAAGAGATTGTAAAGGCTCAAGCAATGGCAAACCACATAGGGTACCAACAAGATGTTCTCAAATTGTTGAAGGAAAACTTGGCTATAACATAAAATTGGATGAAACAACAAGAAAATCAACATAATACTGGAAAGGAATTTGAAGTGGGGGATTGGGTAATTATGAGACTACAACCATATAAACAAATGTCCCTTAGCCAACAAAACAAGGACAATAAATTAGCACTTAGTTATTATGGAACTGTTGTAAGGATGGAATGTACTTCCAACAGCTAAGGGGTCTCCCAAATGTGAAGTCTCAATTATACCTCACACTGTTTGGTATAGGAGTCCCATCTAGTATGTAAACACACTACCATCTTGTTGGTTTCGCTTATGGTTATCAAATGAGGAGGTGTCAGGATGAGGGAAAGAATGAAGTGCTCGGAGAATATGAATGAGACCAACTCAAGATTGGAAACCTGTAGGACAAGATACAACAATGTAATAACAAAAATAATAAGAAGCATTCAACAAGATGGATTAGTGAGCTAAAATCATCTCAGACATATATGAAAGTTAACATGTTAGAGGTTAATTGCAAATCAGTTCACACTAATTTATCGGCATGGCATGGAATAAGAAAGCAAGGAATCAAAGCAAACATGCAAGCAATAAGACAAGAATAAGTTCATTAACATATCACCACATGAACGCACACATACAAACGCAGTGAAAATACAAGATAGTTGATACAACCACCATAAATTTGCATGGGAATCGATGCCAAAAGTGAATAACTTTGTATTAATGTTGTTACAAATATAGTACATGTCCTACAACCCATCAAATCCTAATAGTAGAACATGGGTTGCTCATACCATTTCTAAAAGCATAACCCTAGCCTCACCACAACTCTCCCTACTAGCTTCCAAGAGTTAAATGCCTCTAAGTATTTAAGCACAGATCAACTATCTATTGTTAGTCCTAGCTCAAGTGTTAAATCCCCTTACAAATGAAGCGTAAGGGTATATTTATAGAGGTAAGAAGGGTGCCCTTTCACCTTCTTCTGTAACCTTTCATCTACCCTCATGGCCCTTAACTTTCCTTACGACTCTCTCATGTCTAATGGTTATTAATTATCCAGTCGATCTCTGCATAGCTATTAGCATCATGATAATAAAAATTTACATATTGACAGAAGAGAAGTTGTGTGGATAATAAACAAGGTTTTTGGAAACCCTAGGGTACTTGTTGCCAATGTGGTTGCCAAGTTATGAGATATGTATGAGATGTGATTGTGTTTCTCACTTGTTGTATGGAATAACTATTTTTTATTACACCTCATTTGCATCCAACCAAAATTTGATGTTACGCCTTTGGAATTGCTAATTTGTTTTGGAAGCCTATATGGATCTAGCTTTCTATATTGTCGAAACCCTAATTACACAACCTCTAAGAGAAATGTTAGTTTCCTCCATGCAAATCAACATTTCATTCCCTTTCTTCTACCTGCAATAAATAACACTGGTCATATAGTTTCAAACAAGAATGACATTAAAACAAAATCAATTAATTTAAATAAAAAAATTAATTTGGACCCTTGTATAGTCTCTTTCTGTGCCAATGTGTTATCATTGTTTGTGTCCTCTACAGGGTCTTTCGGGGCTTCAAAATGTTCACATCAGTTCCCAAAAGAACTACCAAAGTCCCTCTTTGCTTTAATCAACCTCATCAAGTGGTGTTTAAGGTGAAGGATTTGGGGTTTTGTTATCTTCCATAGAGAAAATGTTAGATGCAACTTCATTATTTTTCATTGCCAAGAGGCATGTAGTTTCATCAGTTTCGAGATCTAGAACTCTAACACACGCATCCTATATGCTTTTAGACAATCATGAAAGTTTTTTCTCAATGCCACAGAGATTTATTCCCTAATATGGAATTATCATATATATTTTCCCTGATCATATGACTAGTCCACTTGTCATCAAGAGTCATGACATTGATAACACTCATAGCATGTTGTCGAACTTGTTTCTTTCTCATGCACCATACCTTACAATAAGCACTCATATTACTGACAATATTTTCTCCAAAGCAAGTGGACTTGGATCCATAAGGAGGATAAAACACTTTAAGTCCTTTCACTATTGTGCTTGGTAATGTTTAATGTAGCTCTTACTCTATCCTCCCAACTAGGCCAGGTAAACATGCACTTCCACCTGTCAAAACAATAGATTTTAACCATACTTCATTTGTGACCTTTGATGCAAGCCTATAATTCATATTCCACCAATTTGGGATTGGATAAGTATCTCTCCCATTTGGAAACTCAAAGAATTGTGTCCACCATGGTATCCTAAGTGCATATAGTGTTAAGATTTATTCATGGGTTCCTATGTGATGAACCATGGTGTTTATTATTCATTAGAGTAATCGTACTTCAATATGTTTTCCAAGTTGTTCTTTAGATTGTTTCATTTGTCAATGGTGCATTATATTGAATTTCATTAACATATCATTACATGAATCTTAACACAACATTTGTGAGTGGCCCTTGGCATATTAACATGTTGTCCAATATATAAAATATGTATGGTTGTGAGATATGAGGAATATGAAAGAAATGAAAGGTAGCTTATTGCTAAGATAGAAGGCTTGATAAACCAAGATGAGATCAATAATTTCAATCAGCGTTATAAACCTAGCATTTGAGAGATGGAATAGTTCATATTTGTAGTGTGAATTTAAACACATAATGACCCATGATTTTACAATATTAGACCTTTGATTATTATTATTTTATGCCTATATAATTCTCAAAGGGAACCCATGCCTGTTAAATATACCTTTAATCATGTTAAATGGCACAATTTCAGTATTTGACAATTTGGTGAATGGTTGTGTTACCTCAATCTTCTATTGCACATGATTTTCATTGTTTTACATTGTCACGCCCTGGTGTATTGTTGTTGTAATGTCTATGTCATGGGCCCAAAATAATCTCATGGTGTGTCTTAAATGGTTCAATGGGTTTGCAAGTGGAATCAAGACTTGAGGAGTCATAAGTGGTGATTGCACTAATAGTGTCGCGTGCAACTAGGCTACATAGGTAGTAGGTCGCAAACTTAGCTTCTGGGGAGAGGTCGCAAGGTGGAATTGTACCTTAATGTTATCGCATGTGATGGGGTTGAAGAGGTAGCAAGTCACAGTGTTAAATTGCAGTGATAAACCACTATGAGCTTGTGACGTGACTTTGTGACTAAAGGAGGTCACAAGTCACACATTTGATCATTAATGAAGTGAAAATTACCTTATGTCAATGTGATAAGCAACTTACAGCATAGAAGAGTGAAAAGTGGCCACAATTTACGAATTTGGTGGTAGTAGGGATATCCTTGGGTGTGTCTTGATACACATTATATATATATCATCTGACTACCACACTTTTTATGAAGTGTTTGACACGTGTATCATGCATGGTCACTTAACTCAACCTACTCTCGATGATTTTCATCGCAATATGTTTTCCGCATACATCAAATGTACTTCTCAACATCCAACATCTTGGTATTTTGCAAACTATCATGTATGACCAAATAATGAGTGCACCCATCAAATATCATAAGTCTCAAGCGAATGTATGGAAATGAGCTTTAATGGATGTCTTTAGTATCTTGTCATTTCACCTTCGCTGACCTTTGGTTACATCGTGCCCTTTCATATTAATGTTTGTTGCCTCCTTCATTAATAAACTTATTGCAAATCACAACAGAGTGTGGCAATGAGTGGATGCCTAAAATCATGACTTGCGACCTCATGTTAGTCACACCTACAACTTCAAATCTCACAAATGACTTGTGAGTGTGATTTACAATTTTATAGGAGAAATCGCCTTTTCTGTTACAATCTTAGCCACTCGTTGCATTATCATTTGTGATCACAAGCCACATCCTCCAGCTCACGGACTATGGTGTGTTTATGTTTGATGTATCATTTACTTTCAGCATGCATACTTCCACAATATCAACTACCATCATCACAAGACATTGGTCATCATATCCATGGTTTATGATGAAAATTGTTTATATGGTAGCGCATTGAGAAATATATCCCTTTGAATGTATGTTTTTGAATGAGACTTTGATACATCATACAATGTTTTCTAATATATTTTTGTCACATGTCCCACAGCTTGCTCTCATGTGAGCTTGCATTATCTCTTATAATGCTTGTGGCATAATGCTACCCCTTTTAGAGTTACTATACAACATGTCTCTTTATAATGTGGTCCCAGTGCCATGTGCATGTCAAGGGAATGCATCAAATGAATGCGGGCAACATCAAGGGAATGCATCAAATGAATGCGGGAAACACTAACATATAGTTTCAATTATTATTCCTAGTATAAACCACGACCCAAAATAGTTAATGAGACATTTAACTACATTGGCCATTACCAATGGATTCTACCCTTTGATCTAACATTGTCAATTGTGCTCTCTTGTTGTGCATTGTAACATCGCCTCCTATTCATACATTATATTGATTATCTTTTTAACAAATGTACTTTGTATTGAGCTTACACACTTACTGATGTGAAAAATCCCCAAGTATCACAAAAATCGAGTGGGTCTTATAAGGAACTTGCATATGAGTGAGCATGCAAATGCCAAACAACAATCCTCCTCTTTTGCAACTAATTGTTCCATTCTTGAAGAGTTGGTGCATCCTTTACTAAAATAATCCCTTTCCTTTAGGAAATATGAGGGTTCTTTGGAACCACTACAATTCAACAAATTAGGGCTTCTAAAGTTTGATGGGGTGAAAGCTAGGTAACAAAACCTAAAACATGAAGATCAAGTAATAATAGTTTTTCCCTTCATCCTTAGTCATGTTAATCTATGGTATGTACAAGACAACAACCTCCCAAACCCTAATGCATTTGAATGGATGAGTACACATTGAAGAAAATTGGGCATGTGAAATATGCACTACGAGGCATGAGTATCGATAGGGTTCGATGACATCAGGGTCATTGGGAACAATGACCAATTTGAAATATAACAAAACGCATGTGATCTTAGACAAGCAGAGGAGGGACCCGAAATTTTGGATATGCCCAAAAAAAATTGGTGTTGTTGCGGCTACAATAGGAACCTATAATGTGTTATAGAGGATTGGAACTATGGCCTACAAATTAGAGTTTCCTCCATCTTCATGTGTACATCCAATATTCCATATTTATTTTAAAGAAGGTAATCAATGACAAGATCATAGTCCAAATTATTTTACCAACGATCAATGAAGAAAGGGAAATCATACTTGAACCAAAAACAATCCTAGAAATAATGAAAGAAGTTAATAATTCACACAATTAATGAGTACCTCATCAAATGAAAGGACCTACCAATAAGAAGACGACAAATTGTGCACATCAATGAAAGGATTCCAATAACCATTGTAACCATTGAAACAATGATGGAGATAATAAGAAAAAGTGTTAGAAACTACATGTAGAGATAAATCCAAAGAAAAATAAGAAGGATGAGAAGAAAAATAATCTTATAACCATAGATTTGAACAATCAGGTTGAAAGTATCTTCGATGTAGATTAAAAATATTACTACACATTTGTGCAAAGGGAGGTGAACCTAACTAACGTTCATCACCATGAAGAGGAGGACATAACCAAACTCTTCCACTTCAAGCTCCAGGTAAAAAAGACCAATATAGATGCTTTGTTTGACTCTAATTCATAGGCTAATATCGTCGTAGTGAATCTAGTCAACAAGCTTGGATTGGAGTTTCACGATCATCCTAGCCCATATCTATAGGGACGAGTAAAAAATAATGCAAAGATCAATGTAATGAAATAGTGCAAGATTAAATTTGTGGCAAGTGTTAATTACAGTGATGAAGTGGAAATTGGACATACTATCCCTTGATATATGTGGAATGGTATTTAGAAGACCTTACATGTATATGATGGTTGCAATATTCATGTAGAGAGGCAATCAATACCACTTGATTAAATATGGGAAATCCTACCTCATTAATGTAAAGTAAGGGAAATTGAATATTTCATTATAGATGCCAACCAAGCCAAGAAGTTGATTAGTTCTAGTAAGAAATATGTTTTACTTTTCTTCAGTGGGAATCAATATGATGAGGAGGCAGTAAAATCAAAGGTGTCTTTGGAGGATTGTACTCAAGAAAAAAAACATCAATTGAAAGAGTTTATACAAGAATACAAATAACTTTTTAGGAGCCTAAAGAGATATCACCCAAGATGGATTTAGAGCACAAAATGCAATTGTTGCCACACTCTCCATTTTTATTATTGGGTTGTATACACGGTGCATTCTAGAGGCAAATGAACTGAAGAAGAAATTGCAACAACTATTGAAGGATAATGTGGTTTGACTAAACGCATAACATTGTAGATCACTCATCATAATTGTACCAAAGAAGGATGGAAGTTGGTGAATGTGCATTAACCATCATCCATCCAAATCCAAGTGAATACTAGAGTGCTCCAAGAATGCTCTAAGTTTGTGAGAGAGAGAATGAAAGGAAAGAGCCAAAACTGAACTGACTAAAACTGTGAACTAACAAAGCTGAAAATTGTTTCTCTGATGCCTTTTTATTATTGATACCTCTCTTTTTCTTCAATTTCCTTCACTTTTCCAGTAATTTCCCTCACATGAAAATTTGTATCTCTTCACCTTCCTTTTCTCCTATTTTCCTTTATTTTCATAATTAAATTCCAATTGTTGCTTATTTTCCTTTTCCAATTTCCATAGCCATTATTAAACCACAAGTAATGGCCACTATAGTGTTTGTCTAACATTTAGCTTGGAATACGTGTCCCATGACCTTGGTCTCATTATTTTTTCCTTTAGTATTCTTTATTACTTGAAACTTTAAGTCAGGATTGTTACAAACCCCTCCCCCTTGGGGGAACACTGTCCTCAATGTTCTATGACACCTATGACCATAAAACTATTGAAAACAAAACATATTGCCTATGGAGCCTTATAGCATAGCACGATGTCGTATTTACAATGACATCCTGTTGAAAAACAAAATAAACATACCGCTTATTGGAGCTTTATAACACAGCTCACTAAGGTATTTACAACATACATTTGCATATACAAACATAAACCAAAACACATATACCAACACTTCTTCTCAACCAATAAATAAGGAAGGATATGAAGCTTGCATCTGATCAGCCATCTCCCATTTAGCTTCATCAAGCCTAAAGTTCTTCCACTGCACTTTAACACTATATATTGCTCTATTATGGAGCATGAGCTATTTCTGCTATGAAATGCACTGAGGCTTTGGCTATAACTCTCCCTCTGGTTCCACCTACAATATAAACTAATCAATCACATTATCAACGTCCTGCACATATCTCTTAAGAAATGAAACATGGAAAACATCATGGACTTTCACTGTTGGTGACAGTGCAAGTTTGTGGGACATTGGTCCAATCCTCTCAAGGATCCCAAAATGCCCACAATACTTAGGTGCCAACTTGGCACATGATCCAATCCTCAAGGAGTTCCTCTTGGGATTAATGCGCAAGTACACATGCTCCCCAACCTGAAACTCCTTGAATGATCTATGTTGATCTACATAAATATTTTTCATGTCATGTGTTGCCTTTAGATTCCTTTTTATAACCTACATCTCTTGCTCCATCTCAGCCAACATATCTGGTCCAATCAACACCATGTTCACTGGATCACTCCAATTGATGGGAGTGTTACAACTCCACTCATACAGAGCCTTAAATGGACTCATCTTCAAGGATTCTTGATACCTATTGTAACAAGAAAACTTCCTTTGTTTATGCATGACATACATTCTCAACATGTCCTTGAGAATCATGTTGACCCTCTCTATCTGTCCATCTATCTACGGATGATAAGTTGTACTGAAAGTTAGCTCTATCCCAAAGCCTGCAAACAACTACTTCCAAAACCTATAAGTGAATTTGGAATCTATGTTTTATATCATCTTCTTGGGAACACCATGCAATATCATTATCTCTCTGATGAATATTTGAGCTACCTCACTAGTTGGATTAGTAGACTTCACTACAATGAATGAGCTACCTTACTTAACTTGTTAACCTCAACCATGATGGGATCATGTTATCTAGATGTCCTTGGAACACCTGTAATGAAGTCCAAATAAATGACCTCCCATTTCCATTTTGGAATTGGAATAGGCTATAATAGACCAGTTGGATGCTTACACCCGGCTCTCACCTGCTAACAATCCAACATCTAGCAAAAAATTCAGCCACCTCTTTCTTCAAATTCGGTCAATGAAAGAACTTCTTAATAGTTGTTAAGGTCTTCTGATATCTTGGGTGGCCTGAATATAGATTGACATGAAACTCCCTCCAGATAAGCTTCTTTAGCTCACTATCATCTAGCACATAAATCATGTCACCGAATCTGACCAAGTCATCTGCCATGAGGTGATACTCCTCATCTATATCACCTTCACCGTGTTGTTGCAATCTCTATTTTAGCTGCGAGTACCTGTCATCATGGTGCCCTGCATGTAATATCTACTCTTTCAAATATGTCTCATATGAACTCATCGTTGAAATGTGATTCACTTGTACTCTCTTGCTAAGAGCATCTACAACCTTGTTATCCTTACCCTTGATGAATTTAATCTCAAAGTCAAACTCATTTAGGATAGTCAACCATCTAGCTTGCCTGGCATTCATATTAGGTTGACCAAACAAGTACCTCAACCCACTATGATCACTCATTAGAATAAACCTCTTGCCAGAAGATAATGTCTCCACATCTTCAATGCATGAATAATCACTGCCAACTCAAGATCATGAGTCACATCGTTTTGATCGTGCTCATTCAACTTCCTTGACTATTAGCATACTAGTTGTCTTTCTT
>Ga0068623_1000090_pt1 | contig 10214 bp, 13 predicted proteins | sample InSIn2SAF170_FD_77427 | JGI IMG/M metagenome (GOLD analysis project Ga0068623, IMG submission 77427) | Clean room microbial communities from NASA Spacecraft Assembly Facility at Jet Propulsion Laboratory, Pasadena, California, USA -... ... | reverse complement strand
GGTTTTCCGGGGTTTGAACAGATGTTACCAGGACAGGATTTGAAATTTAGGGGGCGTTAACGCGATATATGTCACAGCAGGTAGCTTGAAGACACAATCCACACACCATGGCACTATGTCTAATTATCCAGAAGGTACACAACCCAAGCCACAAGTCTTGACACCACAAACCAGGCAGCCCAAGCAGCAGGATATACAGTCACAATCCAACCCTTCGGCCTAAGAAGGAGCCACAAGCAGAGCTTACCACCCTGTTCAACAGGGCGATCTGGTGCAACGGTTGGACAATGAGTCATCTGCACATACAGGACGACGACTAAACTTCAGTAGACACACCCATCACCACTGTAGACCGTCCCCGCGGATGACAGTCAGGTTTGGGCATATGAAGATGCGAGGCCAAGGCATTTATACTCACTTACTGACTTACCTATGAGAGGAGAGGGGAGCGCGGAGACGTACGGATTGCATACGTAGTTATCTACGAGCGGAGATTACTCGAATTGCGAAACGGTGAAGAGAGGTTGAGATTGGGATTGGGATTGAGGTAGATTATAAGTGTGGTTTCTCTGTAGTATTTATTTACTCGAGTACGTACTCATGATTAATGACAATGACGTGCTCGAAACATGAGACTCATAATTGTAACGTAGTGCGTGGATATTATTGGATTACTAAGGTACTTAGCATAACGTGCTGTGACTTATATCGCGTTAACGCCCCCTAAATTTCAAATCCTGTCCTGGTAACATCTGTTCAAACCCCGGAAAACCCACAATCACACTCCACTCTCCCAGTCTCATCCATCCTCCCATCTATCATTCAAGCACCATCAACAGCCTGATAAACCGGTCTCCAAAGCTCACATCTCCCACCATCCAAAGCCCCTGCCGTCGACCCCTTAAACAAACTCGAATTCCCACCAGTAGCAAACCCATTCGCACCCCCAAGGACCTGAACATACCCACTACTAGCATTCTGCCAACCAGGTCCAGCAGTCGGATTCTTCGCGAACGTCGCCCAACTAGTCTGCATATACTCGCTCAACCGCATAAGCTGCTGGCTACTATTGCCGCCGGGGTAAGTACCGTAAGTGCCAAACACAAGCGGGATTTCCGAACTATGATAGGCGCCGAAATTAGACAAGTTCATCCCGGGGATAGGCGTGATGGCGGGAAAAGTGCCGTTGTAGAAATACCGCCACGTTGGAATCGACAGGTTCGCTGCACTGGAGGTGTTGGCTACGATTGCGCAGGGACACTGGAAGATGAAATCTGTGTACAGCGCTTCGATCTGGTCTGTGTCTGTGCTGATGCGGTTCCCGCCTGCGGTGGTGGAGTTGAGTGGGTAGAAGGATTTGATGGTGCTGATGCTTGAGTTGGGCAGGCCGAGACCAGACAGGAAGGCGTTTGTGTTGGTGTCGGTGAAGGTGAAGATTGAGCCTTCGTCGCTGTTTGAGCCAGTTAGGATGGGGACCGGGTAGGTTTGGCCGGCGGCGCGGGCGCGGTTGGGTTGTGCGAGGAAGGTGTAGTTGTCTGCGCTTGCGCCGAAGCTGAGGGCATTGGTTTGTTCGATTTGTTTGAGGAGGGAGGCTGGTGCGGCGCGGGCGCAGGCGATGCCTGCGGCGGTGGAATTGCTGTTGGTGCCGTTGTTGTAGGGGCTGTTATTAGAGGTGCCGTTGCTGGAGGTTGAGTTGCTGCTTGTGCAGTTTAGAGCTGCGATTAGGGCGGTCCATTGGGAGCCGTTGTTGATAGGTAGAGGAGATACGGAGGATTGTCCGGATTCCATGATGGCGGCGTAGAATGGAGGTTTTGTTGATCGGTTGAATGATGTGACTAGGGCGTCGACGCTGAAGGATCCGGCGGATTCTCCGAAAATGGTTACCTTGTTTGGGTCACCACCGAATGAGCGGATGTTACGTTGGACCCATTGCAGGGCGAAACGTTGATCGAGGTAGCCTAGATTGCGTTGAGTTGCTGGCATAGAAAGGGCACCAGGAAAGCCGAATACTATCTATTATCAGTACACCGTGAATCTGGCATGTGAGACAATCAAAGCTCACCATTTGTTCTGTAGTTTGTGGTGACTATGATGACATTCTGGTTCGCGGCGAAGCTAGAACCATCATAGCCAGCATTACCAGCCCAACCAAACTGGAGCGAGCCACCATAGATCCAGAACATGACAGCCAATGAGCTGTTGGCTTTTTCAGCACCTGCTGGCACGAAGACATTGAGGTTTAGACAGTCTTCAGATTCTGCTGGAGCTGGTGTGTTGAAGGCTGCTATGGAGAAATTGGCTGAAGCTTGGGGGTAGTCGAATGCCTAGGAAAGTCAGCGAGCTTATCCTCAATCAACTGGAACTGATCATGACCTACCTGAATGCAAGCTGGACCTCGCTGAGTAACGTTCAATGGGGATGACCATGGTGTTGCTGTTTGGGGTGGGCTAAAACGTGTTGGAGATGCTGCAAATCGAACTCCTAGATATTGGTTGACGGTCTTCTGTGTGCCATTTGTGGCAGCTAGACTCGTTTGGGTGCCAATGACAACTCCTGAATCAATGGTGGCAGTAGGTCCATTAGTTCCGTTAGTCGAGGCGAAGGGAGCAGCCTGACTCAGAGAGGCGGAGAGAAGCAGCAGCAAAGTGCTGGCGTGTGAGGTGAAAAGCATGGCGTATTCCTTCACTTCGACTCAAAGACTCAAATTCTGCCAAGTTGGGGTGCTGGTTGAGAAACAGAAGCACATAGCCAAGTAAGTCTTATATGAAGCTCGCCAGAGGCTATTGAGGGTACTTTAGCAAGATTTCTGTAGCCTATCACTCCGCCTCGTTCGGCTCGTCATGGTCATGGAGCTCTCCGCTCTCATAGTTCCAATCAAGTCGGTAGGAGCTTGTGAAAGCCTGGAACGATGTTGACATAGTGCATAGCATTAGCCTGCTTTCAGTACTTGGTACACGGAACAACGATCAAGTTCGGTGTTGAAGCGTGAGGGGCAATCCATCTGGGCATTCGGGACAAGAAACAAGATGCGTTCAAGGCATGATTTTGGCAGGCATCGTGAACGAGCAGGGAGCAGTACGGACAATGACACCAATCACGTACCATGTCGATATACTTTGAGCCTCGGTAGGCTGTAAAGTACGTACCAAAAAGGCAGGTACCCGACAGCTTGTCCGTTCGGCGCTTGTCTTGGCATGCACCATTACGCCAGGCATAACTTTATATAGAGGCCGACCATACTAGTACAATTCACAGCACCGAAGAACTGCTGATTCACCGAGGTATAGTATATCATCTACTGCACAATACAATGGCACATCGACGGAGAGTGTAAACTCCAACCATGATGACACTGATTGTTGCATCCTCTTCTTAGTACGCAGTGACAACGCAGTACTAAGTACAAGGAACCTCACTTCGTCTATCCAGTTTTGTAGTGCACTAGTGACTTGGAGAGCTCGCCACCGCCAGGAAAAGTGTCGAGATCGTTCTTCAGATCCTGTTCGACGAAACGCTGTTACGCATTGAGAACGTGGCGTCAATGCCAAGACCCTAGCGGAAGCCCGCGGCCGGTAAGAGCTGTGCGATGTGAACAGTCAGAGCGGGGTTATGGGGAAGGTTCTTCGATTGCGAGCCTTGAGCACCGCAGTGGCAGCGAAATAGTTCTAGCGTAGTCGACCGTATACGGCGTATACGGAATATGACCGTTCATGGTTTCTCGCGCAGCACTGTACCTGTAAAAACCATGTGAGAGCCTTCCTGTGACTGACACACAGCCACAGTGACGCACAGCCACTCAGCCACTCAGCCACTCAGCCACTCAGCTTTCATAGCTCCCCTGGCAAAGGCTCTTCCTAGGAACCAGCTGCTCTCGCATGTTGCAAGTGTACCACTTTTGGCCTTCCCCTGTCATTCAGAACCTTGTTCACCTTTTCTTGCGTCACCCATCCTGGAACCATTCCCTCGTCGTTCTCCCATTCCCTGTCTCTAATTACACTCCAAATGCTTGGGAAGCCGATCTCTTTCCATCTGTTCTGTCCATCTGTTCCTCCCATGGATGATCTACTCTTCATGGGTATCAAAAACCGGGATCTGGCAAACGTGGGATCACCAGTATGCTGCACAAAGCCTGTCAGGAAACTCTGTGATATTAAGCTCAGGACGATCGTGTTGATCTCCTCTGCAGTTGGAACGTCCGGATTTGTATCGGTCACATCGTCGTCCCAAGAATGATGGGATCCGTTCTCTGATCCTGATTCATCATCCTCCAACCCATCAAAGTCGGGATCCCTGTAGCCCGTGTAATTAGGGTTTTTATCCTGACTCGTTCCGTTTGCTTGTTGTATAACACCTTGTTGAGCACGGGAACATGAGTATTGCGCTGTTTCGACGACTGTTTCGTAACGAACAAAAGGCATGACGCCCCGCTCGCTGTTGTGGCTTCCAGCATATTTCATGGTACGGTAAATCAGCGTTCGCCAAACCAACATCTCGCAGCGACTGCGCAATTGGAAAAGGATTTTTCTATTAAGAAACCATTGTGCATCGTGGTTGTGTGGGTTGGTATAGTCCAAGAAGACACGGAAAGCACCGATGTCACCAGATTTGATGGTTTGACAAAGTCGAATAAAAGGTCGAGAGATATCGTGTGCTGCTTGGTCGAGGATAAGGATATTACCGGGCAAACGTCCCAGACACATATTCGATGCTATCAGGTGGATGAGGATCGCTTTACGGTGTTTGAGTGCATTTCTGTGGCATTGATCGTACGCTGCTTGGAGTGCTTGAATGGCGCGATAGAAGTGGTTATTGGCGAAATGGAATCGACCAAGGTAGTAGAGAAATGTCACCCGCTGAGCTGCAGGATAATACGATAGAGGTGGCGATTTCTGATCAAGAGCTCGGAGCAGGAAAGTCAGATTACCAAGTTTCCCGACACGGTCGTAGAGCTTCATTGACGAGGTTATGGTTGAGTAAATTCCTGATGTCGCGCTCTCGAGGTTCGGAGGTTGGTCTGGTCTGCTGTGCAAAAGACATCTGTTGAAGGCCTCTCGCACAATGTTGGCGGTATTCTCGACAAAGGTGATTCTACCTTCGTCGCCCTCCGAAGAGGTCTTGACCTTGCCTTGACTGATAAGGTCTGGGTTGCGGTCAAGGTTTATGGCGATGAATCGGAGAGTGTTGACAAAGGAAAGAACTAGTGGGATCATGACTGCGCCATAGGGTCGCTTGTCCAAAGTGATGATACATTGTCTGTCGAGGTTAGCCGAATATCTGACAGGGAGAACGAACGTACGTGACGAGTTTCTCGATACTTTCTGCTTTGGCTAGATTGTCGTTTGAAAGATAGTCTCGCAAATATTTGAGGTATTGTATGACACTGTCGGTAAAGGGACCATGAAATGTGTCCAGTTGATTCGACGGCATGAACTGTTTAACCTTGGTGGCTAACGAGGCATTGTTGCCCGCAGGAAAGTTGCTATTCAGCTCCTGATGTAGTTGTTCAAAGGCTTGTCGAGAGTTGGCCGGCACATTGTCGAGGTCAAGGGGGAATGATTGTTTAAGACGATTGCCATCTTTTTGTTGGAGGCAGCTCAAAACTAATTGCAGATGTGTATCAATTCGCGACATTTTGTATATGGCAGGTCCTTCGACGAGGACAAAAGCTTCAGCAGGCGGTGGCTGTCTGAGAATTTCGAATTACCAGCAGCACCGAATTTCCACAACACCAATCATGTAGTGGGCATCCATCAGGGCTAATTGAGATTTATTCATTACGGTACCTGCCTCGATTGTAAATGTGCTCAAGAGTATGGTGTTTTGACATTTCCTGCAAACGGCCATTATTGTTGTCGCGTAGACGACCTGCTGAATAAATTGACACGTGATCACGTGTATGGGTGGAGGAAAAGACGAGAACAGTTGAGGACGCTCGACAAAACACAACCAGTGGCAGTAGTTACTGAAGGCGATTGAACATTCGAAATACCTACAGATGAAGTTGTCCCTTCATAGGACACAAATGTGCCTAAACATCCCCAACAACGCCAACGCTATGTCCAATGAAATGCCTACACAAATATCACCTGCCGACGAGCTTTTTCACGGCATTGACAATAATGTCTGCCACTTTCTGTACCTCATCCTGAGCCTTTTGCATATCCCCTGCTTCGACCCAGTCTCTTATTCCCGGAAAGAAAGCCTCATCATACCCGCTCCATTTCTGGGGTCCAAATATGACATGCTTGAACTGTGTTCGGTTCACAAGCCCTTCTGAATCCAATAAGCTCTTCTCGAACTGTGTGAGCTTCTCGTTCCTCTCGAGTCGTCTTAAACTCATTGAACTACTCTCAAACCCACCTGAAGCAAATACTGCACTGTGCCATGCATTGTCGAATTCGTGGAAATCACCAGATTGACTTTTCAGTACTTCCGAAGCGGACCGGAGAGGTTGGACGTCCAGCTTGTCTGCTGCACCTTTACCATTGATGTCTTTATCGAGCTTGTCGACGTAGCTTTCGATTGCTTGGCTGTAGGCCTCCAGATCAAGCGGCACTAGCGGGTGGTCGGCCAGTTCAAGGATAATGAGTGCCAGAACTTGAGCCATTGTCTTGTGGTACTGCCAACCGGGATCGCCAAATTTCGTCATCCATTGGTAATTGTCATAGCAGCTGTGGTAAGGAAAGGTGTCTCCTTCGAATGACAAGTCCACCGAGGATACTCCAACAATATCCTGAAATGCTACATAATCACTCCCAGCGCCGAGGCCTTCCATATGGCGATTCTCTCGGTCCCAGGTATCGTGGATAGACTGGTTGGTCGCTGGATCGCTTACTCGAGCCATAGTCGATTTCAGAGACTTGTCAAGAATTGGCGATCCTGCCGCATGAAAGTTGGGACCACTAACACCAACATCAACGTTGACGTATGCGACACCTCCGGCCTTCAATGCCTCAATCCGATCTTCCACATACTCAGTCGATCCAATCAGGTTGTACTCCTCGCCATCCCAGCTTGCAAATTCAATCGTTCGTAGCGGTTTCCAGCCCTGCTCTTGAAGCTGACCAAATTGTCGTATCACTTCCAGAATGATTGCTGTCCCACTGCCTGGATCAGCTCCACCAGTACACCAGGCATCACGGTGGTTACCAACCACAATTCTCTTGCCGGGTTGTTCCCAACCTGGTATTAGGCCAAGTACGTTGTAAATCGGCTGTCTTCTCTCTTCATCCTGGATGTTCTTTAGATTCACTTTCGGCGACTTTGCATCACCAGTCCAATACTCCACAGCTGGATCTCCCACCCAAGCTCCGTCGAGTTTAATTCCATGCTTTTGGAGCGCATCCAACATACGACGAGCGTCTCTCCACGATAGGGGTATTGATGGTATTTTGTTGAGGCCCGCGCTTTCTTCCGGTAGAAGTCGTTTCTTCTCCCCAGGCAACGAAGCAAAGCCTGGACTCAGAACATCACCTACAACCCATGACATGAGGCTGACCGAGCCACGCTGCACTCCGTCCTCAGGCATGAACCGACCATCAGGATATACAGGACCTTGCAGATACCCATCTTCAGCCGGATCAGAGTAGATGATGCACCCCGCAGCCCCTGCCATTTCTGCTGCTTTTACCTTCAACGCTCTATCACCTTGTGTTCCATAATATCTTACAAGCACAATGGCTCCTTCAAGAGGTACGTTCTTTTCCTTCAAATATTCAAAGTCCTCCCTTGATCCATAATTTGCATACACAAGATGGCCAGTCACATCTCCTGAGGCAGAATGTCCATGAAAGACGTAAGTATCCTCGTTATCTTCTTCGATCTGCGCTTCCCATTTCATATCGTCTGGCTCGACTATAGCCACCCTCCTCCCGCCTTTACGCGGGTAATTCAGATATACGTCGAATTGTTCCATGTGTACGTCTTCCAATGAACCCGCCTTGAATAACTCTTCAACCCATTCACCCAAAACGTAATTACCTTCAGTGCCGGCTATATGCGGATATTGTGTTAACCGCTGCATGTACTCTGGTATCTTATCTGATTCCTGTATGCCATCCATCACGAATTTCCGTATGGAATCTGGTCTGAACATGTAGACGTTCTTCTTATTACCGAACGAAACAATATCCGAGGCCACGAGAAGGTATACTAGTCCACCAATAATCATAATTCCAAACAACCTGCCGAGTATAATAGCACGGTTGCTCGCCATGGCGTCCCAGTCGATGCGCGGAAGTTGCCATGAAGGTAGATAACGCCGAAATGCAGGCAATGTTAAAGATTGTAAAGAGCTCGTGAATGAGGTAAACCTTTTGAAGCGATAGGAAAGTAGCGATCGATTTGAGTCATTGTCTGACGGTTCTTCTATGTCCATTTCTTGCATCTCCCGCCGAACCTCGGCCTCTTCATCATCGCCGAGTCCATCGAGAGAGTCGACACTCGAGCGTTCAGACTCGACAGTGGGTGGTCCATAATTGCTGCGGCGGACCGAGTCTGCAGTTTCGTCTGGTTGTAGAAGGCCCTGTCTTTCGGCATCGTCACTGGTTTCTTCTGGGCCGAGTCGCGAATCGGAGGAGGAAGGCCTTGATGAAGTGGCCTCTTCGTATGTTGGAATAGGAGCAAGGTAGGAGAATATATGTTTCTCATCTGGAGGCATTGTTGCACTGCACTCGGGTTGGTTAAGACGTCCCGGAGGACGATTCTGGCTATCTGCGAAGCATTACGCAAGTTAGAAGTGGGCTTGGTATTGCGCGCCGAGAACAAGAATTCGGGTCGTCTCTGCTTTGAACAGTGGATGATACGAGGCGACTCGTTCCAAGTAAGGGTCTATTCAAACAGTACGAACATATTTCGAGTTAATTGCGCGATCCGTGGCGATAAGAACTCGGGATACCCATGGGGTTCGTCTCCTGAGGGAGTCCGGCCAAACTTGGCGCCGAATCAGCCGCAGCTGGCGATACCTCTATCACCAACTTCCGAGCCTCATATATGTTTCACCATGGATGACCTATAACGTGTACTCTCTACTACACGAAGACCTCAAGTGTCGAGTCGTGAACCTCCCAGTCCCAATCTGGCAGTAGACATCCTGAACGATCATCATTTGACTTCTCCCCCGCCCGCCATGACAGCTAAAGTCTTGTGTTTCCGGAGATCCCTCGCTGTGATGTAACAAACACCAAACAACCCAGGTACTGTAAAGTACTCATTGAACTCCACATACTGTTACAAGAGACTCGAAATTTCTAATTGAACATTCTATGTGAGTGCTGACTACACGCCCATTCCAATATGTCCATATCCGCGAATTCGGCTGTTTTATAGTATTCGTGGCACATATCGAGGGCGTCCTTCTCTTGTGCAAAGGAATAGTCACCCCATAATGCCAGACACCGTACGTTGATCTTGCCTTTTTCCTTCACCCAGTTGTTATTCATCACGCCATCCCGTTCAAATGCTCTGTATACATTTAATCCAGCCCTCATTGCTCCTGCTGCAGAGTATGCGATACCATACACTTCAAGGTCCGAAGGGCTAAATGCAGCTGGGTTTTGACACAAACGATCGAAAAAATGTTTCTGATACTCACGGACTTTGCCAGTGATCAACAGCTCGGGGAGATCAGGGACTGAATGGAAGACAAAATGCCAGAGCTGAGGAGAGGCTTTGCGCTCGTGATAATTCTTGGATCCTGGCATCGGACACTCTCCCCAACAGACGCTGGCTGTATCCTCTGGGAATAGAGCAACATAGGCATGGGCGACCATGCCACCACTGTTGTCCGTTAGTGTCTGTTGCACCTCTTTTGGCCGAACTCAAGACACTTACATATCATGGCCGACCACATGCACTTTCTCCTTGATCCCTAGCTTTTCCGTGAGCAGGATGTGCAAGTCAGTCGCCATGACATCCTTCGTGTATACTGCCTGTTCTTGTGAAGGCTTTGTACTATCACCAGCACCACGGTAGTCTGGAGCTACGACATGATAACCAGCATTGGATAGTGGTGTAATGACATGTCGAAATTGGTACCAAGTTTCGGGAAAGCCATGAATCAGTAGAATAACTCCTTTTTTCTCGACATCGGGCGGTGGCAGGCAAGATACGTAGTGTATTCGGACGCCATACTCGCCGCCGGCATCCAGAGGATCAACATCAGGTCTTACTGGTATCCGATGGTGTGTCCATCTGGAAGCATCGATGGGTGACAT
>Ga0068623_1000089_pt1 | contig 10277 bp, 5 predicted proteins | sample InSIn2SAF170_FD_77427 | JGI IMG/M metagenome (GOLD analysis project Ga0068623, IMG submission 77427) | Clean room microbial communities from NASA Spacecraft Assembly Facility at Jet Propulsion Laboratory, Pasadena, California, USA -... ... | reverse complement strand
TCATTTGTATCATCGAAGAATTGTTCATTTATGTAATGTAAAGGAGGTTTCCCCCTCGAAGAGGCTGAATTCTAAGGCGTTGATCTATCTTTTCTATCTTTTCTTGAGCTGGTTTCATAACATTTGGTATCAAAGCTTTGGATTCTAGGGTTTCGCTGCTCCAAAAAGGTCATCGTGGTATTTTCGCTATAAATTTGTTTCTGTAACATTTCAGAAGTCGAAAAAAAAAACCCATTTGAGAAGAAATCACGCTAAACTTGGACTCCAAATGTCAGAGATTTTTGCACGATATTTGCAGAGATATGATCTGAGGAAGTTGGTCTTTTTGCAGACTCCTGAATTACATTCAAAACAGGTGACCTAGGGAAAATCGTCATAACTTTCTGTCTGGGGATCGGATTGAAATTTCATAAGAAGGTATAGAAATAAGACATGGGGGTAATAGGGGCATAACAATATAAATAAGGGTATAACTACAATAGTAATGGGGTAATCACTAATATTATAGGGACCCAATAGAAGCTTCGTCAAGTTTGTTTCCTTCCTTGCAATAGATGTCATTTGACCAGTAGGCTTATACATAGAGTATAGTAGAGTACTTACTTATCAAATAAGGGGAAAATGATAATCGAGTGTCTTTAAGAACATTGATGATTGAGAAAGAGAGTTGATGAGTTTGTTGGAAATACGGAGAGGGGGGTGAATCAATATTTATTACAATAATTAATATTTTTAATCCTTCAGAGCATTAACATTCTTTAACATTTCATCAAAAAAACAATAAACAACACCATTCAATAATTCATAGTAATCAAGACAGTAGACATAAAGATTTTTTAGGTGGAAAACCCCGTCGAGGTCAAAAACCACCAAATGCTTCTTAATATTTTTTGTCAAAAATAATTACATCAAGCTTTTATCTCCCACTGAAAATTAAGCCCCAAATCCTTAAAACTATAAAAAATCATTCATTTTCTAGCTCCCACTAGAAGGATGCCCCAATGCCCTAGTTTTATCAGCAGTCAACTGAAAGGATGCTCCAACACTATAGCAAACTCCAACTTGAATTAGCACCACCCTACCACCCTTTAGTGTTTTTAGGATCCAACCTAAAGGTGACTTCAAGCACGTCCCTAACACCACCCTACCACCCTGATCAACTGGTGAAACACATTTCAAAATTTTCAGATTGGATCCCCCTACACTAAAAATCAATATAAAAAATTGTAATGAAGCTACTTTTTCTCTTCTTAGTATGTATATCACTATCAAATCCTGGAAGCCTCACTTCTCAATTTTTCTCGATCTGATCACTTTAAAAATGTACCTCAAGCCCTAGCTTCAATATCTACTAACCATTGTAGAACACTAATTTAATCACAAAACCACTATTGGTATTATTTGACTGAGTAATCAATTCTACCTGGTACCGTATCACCAATCTGCCTCTATTCCTTTTCAATTTTTACATCAAACCCTTTACTTATGAAACCATAGTTGTCACATGAATAATTCTACCTCTGCCCAGTTTGCTCATTAACAATCAATGTAAACTCTCATGTTCATCGACTATCCATACATTTGATGACCTTTCTCAAAGTGCCATTGTCAAGCAATAGTTATGCAATATATCAAATCATCTAATGGTGGCATATAATACTATTATACACGAACAATGTTAAGTACCAATAGCACTATCAAGACTATTCACATGAAATTCACTATCACTACATATGTCATAGGTCACCACTTTGCAATTAGGTTACTGAATTTACATAAAAGTTTACTATCATCAAGGTTTCCATGCTATAGAAATATTGTCACATATCAAGTCCAATTTACTGCACTTTGTGTTATCTCAAGATCATTGTTATAGAAAGTTCTGTCTCACTCCTATAACTACCCAAGGTCAATCAATAGGACATTCAGATGGATGTCCTCACTGTAGGATCTATCATCAAGCTTATTGTATAATATGTACACCATTAAGCATGTCACTTGTATTGTAAAACAAATTTACTATATCCCTGTCTTCAAGGTTTAGTGTGTAGCCAAAGAGTCATTCTATACTTCCAACACAAAAGCCTTACTACCTTAGAATGACATAACAATGTTTCTATATAAGCCACTAAATCTTACACTGTCAGAAGGTGCCTATTGTCAATTTCTAACTTCTACTATTAAAGATAATGCTGGAGTAAAGAATGATGATGTAGGTAAGGGTCCAATGCTTCAGAAGAAAATTGAAATAATAATTTCACAAATAGAGGTTAAGATTGAGGCTAGAATCTTCAAATTCTTGCAAATACTCAAGATGTTACTCCTATCAATATATATCCGAAATTATGAGATATTGGTTGCTTGTGTAAATAAAACATGACTACTCCACACTGGATGTATCAAATATACCTTGTGTATCAGCTCAAGATAGAGGTATTTGTTATAAAACTAGGGGACTAATGTATTATATATGTTGGAATTTTATTACTTTATTAGTTCTTGTTCATTAAGCAATTACCAAAACAATGAATATCACAAAAATACAAAGTACATAAGATATAGGCTCCAAGTCAGGGAAAATCCCCTCCAAAGGGAAACCAAACAAATTGCTTCTCTTATTATATAAAATATGCTTACAAAGATACTTCAAAGACCCAAATACCAAATCCAACAACCCTACCAAGCACCAAGTCAACCCCCAAAAATATCTTCTCTAAGGCAACTTGCAAACTTCGACCTACTGTAACTTTGTCCTAGAAATTCAACCTTGTAACTGCTCCTCAAAATTTTAACCCTACAATTTTGACCTCCTCCAAGTGCAGCTTCAAAAAACCCTAACTTTTCACATGTGGACACTGAGAGAGAGATATTTAGCCCAAGAAAATTTGATTCTTTCTTTGTTTTCTCGTCCTTCTAGCTCTTCTTCTCCTTTTCTATTACATATCGAACTTTCCTTGGATGAGTGTCTCAAATGATGTTGAGATCCTTGTATTTATAACCTTAGTGAGGGGTCAAATAACCTCCCCTTATGCCGACATGGTCTTGAAATACAAAGTTTCTTTTTCTTGATAAAACAAATATGTTTCTTTATTACAATGAGTCCAAATGAGACTATAACACATGACTGATATTATTCTTTTCCCTAGAAATACATAGAAAGACCTAAAAAACCTAAAAGCATGAAGAACATGTTTTTGAATCAAACTTGAGTATGAAACCCATACTCTAAAATAAAACATAATTTATTTTTCTTTCTTTATAAGTAATATACAATGTCATGATTACAATTAGGTCATTATGAAGACTAAACCTAGTTACAATTTTCAACATTTCCTCTTAACTAGGGAGGTAATCATAATCCCATTACATGGTACAAATAATCTCAAAATTGAAGCATTCTCATAAGAAGAGTTAGATTGATAAACCATCTTTTTCAAGCATCTTTATCATAACCAACTCTATTCTTGAAGGCCTTAAGTAGATAAGCTCATCCTTATTCAAGAGCATTATTCTAGGAGGCTTTATGTGAGTTGCCACACTACCTCTAAGGCACATACCACATTCATATTTTCACTAGGTATGTCCTTTTAAGACTATTTCTAACCCTGAATCCTCAAAGAATATCGGTCCTCTTCGAATACTCTTATCTTGGATTCCCTACCACATCCTCAAAGAGCATCGATTAATGACTTCTTTTTCTTGGATTCCCTAATCCATAAGAAGTTCCAATCTTAGATTCTTATCCATTCCTCTAGACTCCATTCTTTATTTATGGCCTTCACTAAGAATTACAATTGTTAGTCTTAGTCTAGTTCCTAACCCACCAAGAAATGAACTATCCAATATCACTCCATCTCAATTAGGATGAGATGTCTACCAAACCAAGATTGTCTCTTAAATGCTCAAGACTATTTTTTGGTACTTCTTTAGTCAATACGCTACCTATTTGTTAGTAGGTATATAATGCATCTTTATGACCACTTCTTGTACTAGGCTTTTGATTTAGTGGTACTTTTTGTTTATATGATTCATACTAGCATGAAACATCAAGTATTCTGTCAATACTGTACCAATTTCATTGTCACAATGTATATATGTAGGGCTAATTGGCCCTTCAAACAAATATGATAATAAATTCATGATCCAAACAACTTCCTGAAACACTTCACTTGCAACAACATATTATGCTTCAAAAATACTCAAAGAAACTGTATCTTACTTTCTGCTAATCCATGAGACCATGGGAGACCCTAGGTTGAAGCATCCACTTGCTTTTCTTCTTCCATCTATCTCACTACCATCCCAATCTAAAGCTATATATCCCATGATTGAATTTCATTACTAGCCAAGTGATGTATGGTTCCATGCAAATATATTATTATATACTTGGCTGCAATTAAATGATCATGTTTTGGCTCTATCTGAAACTGAATGAGGATATTCACTAAAAAAAATGTCTAGAATGTATTTAATAGATACGTTAAGGACCCAAGAAATTATCTGTAGAAAGTAGGATCCACTGGAATAGACTTTGAACTCCTCAACTTCTTTAAATTGGTAATCATAGGAGTCGTCATATGAAGTATCTTGATTATATATTTACCTTGACCAAAATATTCCCACCAGGCTTTTTCCATACTTTTAGTCCTAAGTAGTAATGCATAATCCCAAGATCCTTGATATCAAACTTGGCTACATTCATGAATTTGATTCCCTACACCTGTGATGAGTAGATCCTCCACATACAAGAGTATGATAATTGGTTCACCCTTGACCAACCTGATGTATAGGTTAGGATCTGTAGTACTCTTGGTAAAACCAAGTCTCAATAGGTATGCATCCATTCTTGCATACCAAGCTCTAGGTGCTTGCTTTAATCCATATAGAGCTTTCTGTACCCTACAAACATGAGTATCCCTCTAATTTATTTCAAATCCTTGAGGCTTGTCAATGTAAACCTACTCATCAATAGTCCCATTCAGGAAATATGTCTTGACATCCATTTGATGGATGTTCCATCCCATAGTAGCAGCCAACGAAATAAGTGATATTCTTGTTTTAAATCTATCCATGGGAGCACAGGTTTCTTTGTAATCAATCCCTTCTTTCTGTGAGAATTCTCTTGCTACAAACCTTTCTTTGTATTTACCAATGCTCCCATCTGTAGCATGATTTATATTTTAAATCCATTTTTAAGTGACCATATATTTGTCACTTGGCTTAGGGACAATATCCTATACATCATTCTCATTATGGAGTGGTATTATCCTACATAACATTTATCCACTCTTGATGTTTAGCTACATATTCATATGAGGAAGGTTCTATTTCAATAAGATTTTTCATATATGCAACATACCTAGAATACCTATTCAATATTTTTATTTCCCTAAAGGTCCCCAATGTTGTATTTCCTTCTACTTCTTATAGATTAGTTCTCAACCAAGCATGCCTCTTTCGATTTTCTAGAACAATAATTTATTGTGTCGGATTACTAGGACCTTCAACATCTTCATGAGTAGATGTCTGATCTTGACCATCATTGTCCCTTGAGATATCCTGAAAAATAGGCATCTCTTCTTCACTAGAGTCAACCTCAACATCCTTTGATTTCTTGTAAGCTATAATTTCATTAAACATGACATCCCTATTCACTTCAATTCGATGATCCTCCTTAATATAGATTCAATGTGCCTTTGATGAAGCACTATACCTAATAAAAATTCCCTTTAGACCAGTAGTATCCAACTTCTTTCCGTTTTCCTTGCGTATATGAATATCAACAAACACCAAAATATTTAAATATGATTCACACTTGGTTTCTTTCATATAAATACTTCTTTCAAAGTCATCTCATTGAGAATTTTGTGATGACTTTGGTTTTGTAGGTAAAAAATTGTCATACATGCCTTTACCCATAATTAACAGAGATATTGATCATGTAGCATGATCCTGGCACATTATTAAATAGTTTTATTCTTTGTTTTGGACCATGCCATTATGTTCAAGATGATAAGGAACAATAATCTCCCTCTTGATCCCTGCTTCCTTGTATAAATCTATCAGTTATTTGGAGATGTATCTCCACCATTCTTTTACCTCAGAGTCTTGGTATTTCTCTTAGTCAGGTTCTCCACTTCATTCTTGAACTCATTAAAAATGTCAAATACCTTGTCATTGTTATTGAGAAGGTATAACCATGTCTTCCTTCATAAATCATCATTGAAGGTTACATAATATTGATACCTACAAAGAGACTTAATTTCCATAGGTCCACATACATCTGAATGTATGAGACCTAAAACTTCCTTAGATTTGGTATCACTACTTGCAAATGTCTGCTTCACGTTATTTCATAGAGAACATCATTATAGGTCCCTTCATGTTCTTCCTTCATTTCGGGGATTCCATTGACCATTTGACTTAGAGATGGAAAAATCTTATAATGAAGGTGTCCATAACTTCTATGCCATAGTTCAGAAGGCCTTAGATCCAAGTGGACTAGGGCATGAAATAAAGGTGTAAAAATTCTATATAATGTCCCCTCACGAATCGCAATCACCCTAGTACCATCAATTCTAGAGCCATTATCCTAAACCAAAACTTTTCCAACAACAAAATAAACTCTGTCATCCTTATCCTCTAGACGAGAAACAAAAATTAAGATTTTTCTTCAAACTTGAAACATATGAAATATTGTTGATGTGAATACTTCCACTAGAATCGAGCTCCAATGATGTAGATCCAATTCCTTTCACTTGATAGCTCTTCTTATCTCCAATTTTGATTGAGTGAGAGAAGGTTCCTTTATATAGGGTTTGAATTTGACTGCATTCTACCATCATTTGTTTGGAGGCACCACTGTAAATAACCCATATATTATCATCCTTGAAAGTTCTAGATAAATCAAATAAAAAACTTCCATCTATTACTTCCTTTGAAATCTTGGAGATTATCTTTAATATTCAATTCTTGATAGATGTAGCAAGATTCCTAAGAAACTTGAAACCATTTCTTACAACTCTTGCCATAGTGCTAGCTAGAATGTGATCTTCAACCTCCTTACACCTTAGCTCTGATACCATGTTGGAAAATCGGGAGACTTATGTATTATATATTCTTTTCCTTAACTTGATAATTACTTGTGACATATGTTGGAATTTTATTACTTTATTAGTTGTCGTTCATCAAGAAATTAACAAAAAAATGAAGATCAAAACAAGACAAAGTACACAAGATATAAGCTTTGAGCCAGGGAAAAGCCCCCCAAGGAGAAGACCCATAAAAATGATTCTCTTCTCATATAGTATATACTTACAACAATACTTCCAAGACCCAAATACCAAAGCCAACAACCCTACCAAGAACTAAGTCATTCCCCAACAATATCTTCTCTAAGGCAGCTTCCAAACTTCAACCTACTACAACTTCGTCCCAAAAAATAGCCCTGTAACTATGCGTCATAATTTCAGCCTTGCGATTTCAGCCTCTTGCAATTGCAGCTTCACAAAAATCATAACTTCACACATGTGGATAGAGAGAGATAAATTTATCCCAAGACACTTCGATTCTTCCTTCCTTTTCTTGTCCTTCTAGCTCTTCTCCTCCTTCATTGTTGTAGATTGAAATTGTCTTGGATGAGTGTCTCAAATGAGGTTGAGCTCCAAGGATTTATAGCCTCCTTGAGGGGTTGAATAACCCTCCCTTACGCTAACTTTATCTTCTCTTGGAATGACTTTGTCTTCAGATAAAAAATAGTTTTTTCTTGATAAAACAAATATCTTTCTTTATTACAATGAGTCCAAATGGGACTATGGCACATGAACAATATTATTCTTTATCCTAGAAAGACCTAGAAAACTAAAAGAAAAAGGAACATGCTTTCGACTCAAAATTTAGTATGAAACCCATAGTCCAAAATATTTTTTTTTCTTTAGTTATAAATAATATGCAATATCATGATTATAGTTAGGCCATTATGAAGACCGAACCTAGTTATAATTTTTAGTACTATTGAGTATGTACACACACACACACACATGAACAATCTTGATAAATAATCCATCTTGAATTTATTACTTTAGAGCTTGGTCTTTAAAAGGTAAGAAATGAATCTCATTTTCCACTTAATTCAAACAAGTCCCTTTCTACAAGATATGAGATGTACCCTAAATCTTTTGCGGGAGGTATAATTCAATATAAATCCTGAAATATCATTTCTTCTGAGATCCACTCATCCTTAATTTGATGCCCATACAAAATACTTTTATTAGGTTACAAACAATCCTAAAATTGATGCCTGAAATTGCAAATTTTTAGCACATAGAATTGATGCCAATTGACCTCGATTTGAGACCTTAACAAATATTAAGGCCAACAATATTTGTGTCATAATCATGGGTAATTTTTCACCTTTATACCTTGGATTAGGTATTCTAAACCTCTGGTAACAAACATGAAAATTTTCTTTGGAGGATGCCTCAAATTCTAATGAGATTAAATCTTGATTGAGTAACACTCAATAGAAGGACTTGCACTGAAAGAGAGGCCTAGTTTGAGGGAAATTACATAAATGATGGAAAAAATGAGGGATGAAAATATGATAAGAACTCACACAAAACCCTACCATAGATAACCCAAACAAATCCCAAATAACCAAATAAAATCAAAAGAAAAACTTTCCCTCTATTTAGAAATCTCTTGTTTTTATAGGGGTCAAATTTCATATAAAAGTCATAATAGATTGTCTATTAAGGTACATCATGAGGAGGACTAATCAAAGTCTTTATATAGTTTCTCTTGACATGAGAAATGGATTCCAAGGAGATGACTGTTGCAAGATATTTAGGTAGGGATCTTTTGATATTAAATTTTATTTAAGTTAAAGCCTAAAAGTAGGCCATCCAACCTTCTGGAGATGAAAGTTTTACCTCTTTCCCTTTTTTTAACTATTTTAATAAAATCTAATGCCCTTGAAAGTCTTTTTGACACTTGAACTTTGAATTGGCCAAATAACCTTTTGGGGTTTCTTCTTGATCTATAAGATTGGAACCCAACAAAAGCATTAAATATTTGTCATGATTTTGACCATTTGACTTTTGGGGTTATTTTCCACAAGAAGGGGGCTTCATCATTAAATGAGGTTATCTCACAAATAGAAGGTCTCTTGTGGTGTGCCACATAACACTAGAAACATCTTGATGAGGAAAATACAATGACGAGGATCTCCAAGAAAAAAATATTGATTTACTCTTCAAAAACTCTCAACAAGTGTGGGGTATGCCCTTAGTCCAGGGATCCCAAATCCTAGAACTAGGTCTTCCAACCATCCTTTAGTGTAACTTCCAACTTGATGTAATTTAAACAAATATTAAGAGTGCTCATTAATAATTTGACATCAATGAAAGGTGTTTAGTCAAAGTCAAATTCCATAGTTGAAATCAATGACAACACCATTCAACAGAGTCATCAAAAACTTTATGATATTTCTAGGAGCCTTCAATAATGTCCTCAAGAGAGAGATATAACTACTATGAGGATGCCTTCAACAACATGACCTGTAGGTGTTTTTTATTTGTAGAGATAATAGCTGCAATAATGTCTTCAAATGTGCCAACAAGTTGTGATCTTCAAGCTTCCTTTCTTTCACCCTAGCTTTGATACCATGTTGAAAAACCAGGTACTATAAGATAATGATTTATTTCTCTTAACTTCATAATTAATTGTGATTTTTTGTTGGATTCTTATTACTTCTATTATATTCTTCATCAAGTAAATATACAAATGTGTAGAAATATAAAGATCACAAAGAGACAAAGAACGCCATAAATTAGACTCCAAGCCAAGTAAAACCTCACAAGGGCTAAAACCCAAAAATCCTTCTTATAGAATTAGATCAAAATGCGATATCCAAGACCTAAGACGAAGACCAAAAAATTCCACAAAGATCCAAGTCAACCCTCCTCCAAGCCTCTTCTGATGAAGTCAAAGTCAATGAAAGTCAATACTATTCAAACCCTTCTAAAATTTGGTCAAACCACAAAATTTTTAGACCTGTAGTGAAGGCCGAATTTCAGCACTATAATTTTCACTGAGATGCCACAAAACCTTCACATGTGTGAGTAGAAAAAAGATAGAAAACCCAAAATTTTATCTCTCCTTTGACTTCCTTCTTTCTCCTTTGTTTTCGACTTTCTTCTTGATTAGGCACATAAGTTTATGGGTGATGTGATGCATGAGTGGGTATCTCCAAGAGGTCAAGTTTATTCATATATATT
>Ga0068623_1000086_pt1 | contig 10375 bp, 15 predicted proteins | sample InSIn2SAF170_FD_77427 | JGI IMG/M metagenome (GOLD analysis project Ga0068623, IMG submission 77427) | Clean room microbial communities from NASA Spacecraft Assembly Facility at Jet Propulsion Laboratory, Pasadena, California, USA -... ... | reverse complement strand
TATGCTAGAAGGAAACATGTTGTCTGCGACTATCGAGGTCGAAGCGACTCCAGATTGGTTCTCTTGATTTGATAATTGCCAAAGGACAAACAATGAGTCAGATTTGTATATGGAAAGGAGAATTTTTGAGTTCGAATGGGTTGTGTATAGATATATATCTTCTTGTAGGAGTAGCTAGACACACGACTAGCCGACTTTGGATGTGTTAAAAACATGGATGCAGCTAGAATTTCTAAAGAAACAACTCGAACAACGATATATCACAACTATGTACGTGTCTTATTGGCATGGTAGACTGAATAATCATCTATTTTGAAAGGTATTCAGACGCCTGCTTGTTGGCCGATTTATGGCTTCCTCACTCACACGTGCTGAAACAAGAGCAGTACTTCTCCGTCTTGAGGACGTCTTTCTCACTCTATTGGCAATAGAATATAATAAAATCAGCATGCACATAACCACTGAGAAGTAAGGTCTCGGGACTTACCAAGCTTAGTAGATTCAGATCAATATAGAGTGATGTACTGTATGTGAGTAAAGTTTAATTCCTCACCAAAGAGTTATGCTTGGCAGGCCTTGGCACCCCAAACTTTGAGACAGAGAAGTACTAACTATAGGTATGGACGGTTTCTTCCTCTACAAGGCATGATATTGGATCCAACTTGAAGGCCTCGTTGAGAACGCCCGTCACGTGATTAACACAGATGGATATTTAGGCACGCACTTTGTCCTTTTGAGGTGAGGGACAGAGTGTATAGATTCCACATAAACCTTACGAGCCTGAGGCATGACAGGTGGAGATACTCATTGTCCCTAAACTTTGTACTGACTCAGAACCACAGCGGAAGGACATTTCCCTCGTCCTCAGGCGCTTGAACCCCAGCTCTCTAAAGTGTGGGGTAATGAGGCCACTAAGCAGACCTTGACTCAGCCGCCATCAACAATATCAAGTTCAACGGCTTCTTCTCCACGAAACAACTGCAACAAGGTCCAACTGCCCGCTTTCGTGGTGTACTTCTGACTCGTCATTTTACCCTGCTCCTGACTCATTGTTTGTCCTTTGGCAATTATCAAATCAAGAGAACCAATCTGGAGTCGCTTCGACCTCGATAGTCGCAGACAACATGTTTCCTTCTAGCATACTCCCGAGCATGCAGGCGGGGTGGGTGGCGAGCACATGATTCTAAGTCCGTGAAACGCTCCTATGTATAGGTGTGGAAGGTAGTAGAGTTGCATTCACATATTCAACTCTTCCTGTTTGACTCTTTGGGTTGTGACACCCACTACCACATCTATCTCTTTCCCTCCACCTATCGTCTTCAGACTCCTGCACCGGCCGGGTGCTGCATCGCCCATCATGTTCAAAGGGGACTCCCACATGAGCGGATACAATGTCCTGGTTATCTTCTACGTCGCATGCGGTGCCATCTTCTACGGCTATGATTCAGCACTCACTACCTCCATTTTTGGCTATCCGCAGTTCATCGAGTTTTTCAACCTTGACGCCGTCAAGTTAGGTGCGATTGGCTCATGCTATTATGCTGGTCTGACTGTTGGTTGCATCTGGAATTGGTGGTTCCCAAACAGGTATTCACCCACTTGTGCTACGTGTTGTTATCGAGTGGTTACTAATCGTCTCTGAAGATATGGAAGACTGAACGATATTCGATTGGCATGTGTTATCGGTATCATCGCAGCATCCATACAGACTGGAGCCCAGAGCTTTCAGATGCTTCTTGCTGGTCGTGTGATTGGCGGCATTGCTTGCGGCATCGTCTTCAGTATCTGCCCAACCTACGCCAGTGAAGTCTCACCTCCAAGTCTTCGTGGTCGAGTCGGAGCATTCTACAAGTGAGTACTACGTATCCTCATCTGATCACGGACTGTTAACTGTTCCTAGTCTGGTGCTATCCTCTTCCTATGCAGTCACCGAATGGATGGGTCTAGGACTTTCCTACGTGTCCGGCAACGCAGCATGGCAGATCTTCATCGGACTCCAACTAGTCGCCCCTGTCATCATGCTTGCAGGCTCATTCTTCATGCACGAATCTCCGCGATACCTAGTACTCAAAAACCGGCCGGAGGAGGCTCTCGAAGTCTTGAAGAAAATGCACGGCAGCTCAGACGACAAAACATTCTACCTTCGAGAGTTCCACCAAATCAAGACGCAGCTTGCGCTTGAGAAAGCTCAAAACGTTGACTTCAAGACAATCTTCACCAAGAAGTCATATCGCTTCCGCTTCCTCCTCATCACTATCGTTGGATCTATGGCTATGTTGACTGGTGTCATTGCCTTGCAAAACTACCAGTACTTCATGTACGCTCTTTTCCCACTCTCTACCATTGTGTGTCACTAACCACTACTTCCCAGTTACGTCTCTCTCGGCATCACCAACAAAACCGCACTAGCCCTAGCCGGTGTATGGGGCACAGTTCTATTACCAATGATCATACTAGGAGGCTACTTCTTCGACAAGATCGGCCGCAAGAAATCAGTCTACATCTCCATGGGCATCTGCATGACCGCCTCCGTCATGCTCACAGTCTGCTGGGCCAGATATTCCGGATCAGACAACACCAACAAATCCGCCGGTCGTGCAGCAGTCTTCTCCATGTTCCTTTTCATATGCGGCTATTCATGGATCATGAACGCCATGCAATATACCTATCCGGCCGAAATCTGTCCTGCAAATATTCGACATATCGGCTCGGCTTGGGTCCAGACAGTGTCGAATATATGGATCATCATCATTGTTCAGGTTGCCCCTATTGCTATCGCTGCTATTGGTTGGAAGTTCTTTATGATATTCTTGTTCTTTGACCTTATTACACTAACACTAGTAATCTTCTTGTAAGTCATTCACCTATTAACTCCCTTCGAAACAAGATCATGACTAATACAACACTTCTTCCATCCAGGTTCCCCGAAACAAACGGCAAAACACTAGAAGAAATAGCCGCTCTCTTCGGCGACGACGTATGTGAAAGCCCCTTCCTCCACCATCCATAACCCTATTCAAGCATTTCCTTTTATACTAAATACTTACTTACCATTTTCACAGATCACAGAAACCCTCGAAGAAGCGGGTCAACATCTCGACGAACTGCACGAATTCGGCGTCGATACTGGCCGGGTTGACAAGAGCGCTGATAATATTGGCTTGGATCAGACGCAAGGAGATGGAGAAGGAGGGGTTTTTGAAAATAAGGCTGGGCATCATACTCATGTTGACCATGTTGAGAAAGTTTAGAGTTCTTCATCTAGGTTTAACTCGTTGACTCGAGATCAGTATCTAGGCCACAAGCAATAAAAATGGAACAACTAAACGACCAGGGGTGAACCTATAATTACTACAGTACCTATGTACGTACTTAGGTAGCCTATATAGTGCCCTCGTATACCTAGGTAAGTAGCTACCAAACAGTAGCGGTGTCAAAATATGAATATCATTCACCACCACCATTATCACCATCATCGTCACCACATCTACTTTATCGAGACTGTAAAAAGAGACGAGGAGTGCATTTGTTGCATCCTGTCCGATCCCGACGGAAGACTATAGCTAGCTAGCTAATACACGAAACCACCAGATTGCCATCCCTAGGTACGTATATATGTGGTGGTTTTGGATCCAGAGCAGCCAGACTACGTACAGTACATACGTAAGACAATAAACTTTCTCTCCACGTACAGCACACATATACTGCTGCCATGAAGTGCATAATCAACGAAAACCTAAGATGCCGTGGCCAGGCCCCTCCCCCTTTTTCTAAGTGAGGACGACGGAGACAATGTATGTAAGTACTTACAGTGCAGTATTTGACTGCCTTACGTTTTGACGCATATGTACAGTACGGTTGCACTGGAAGGTCCTGGTTGGCTTTCTGAAGTACGGTATGCAGTTCCTCCTCCTCCTCTTCTTCTTCTTCTTCTTCTTCTTCTCCTCCTCCCGCGCTGTGCCACGAATAAGTATGTGCGTAATTCATGACTGACGAGTTGATATTAGGAGTCATGGTAGATTTTGCTGTGCTGAAGAATATGGCGGCGAAGCGATTTTGTTCTTTTCTTTTTTTTTCCCCGCGAGCTGGCCGGATTTTTTGTTGACGTGCTCGCGCATGCAGTTTGACTGCTTTGGTTGTCGATTTGGGAAAAGCGAGTGTGATGATGTGGGGGTTGGTTGGGGGTAAAGTCTGTGATATATATGCGGTTGCTTGGTTACGTACTGTTTATCTTAGCCGTTGGGCGTTTTGGTCATTGACATCTGCAATGTTGGTAGATCAGGCGGGACGGGAGATTTGGCTTTGCTTTTTGTTCTTGTTTGTGTGGTTGGGTTCATTGGCTTTCGTGGGATACCACGTAGTTTGGTTGTTGAAGTGTTGCACTTCTGCTTAAAGATCGTGTTGAGTATCTGTGTTGAGTACTTAGAAACCATGCAAGTCCGTTCTGGTGGACGATGGTCAATTTGATATGCTTGAGAGACAAGTATACTTTTCGTCATTGTACCCTATGGATAGTCTCGAAGTTGGATATCTGCAATCACAGGACGGTGGTCGCTATGTAAACACGTAATTAGCTCGCTGTTCTACAGTTACCAACTGTGTTGAGATGTGGACTTGCCTGTGGTATACACCGTCGTCTCCAAAGTTTTCTAGTACGCGGTAGTCTAACGCTTTCCTGGAGGGAGTCGAAGTCAGCTTGACATGCTTCGACTACAAGAGAGTTCGTCCGGGTATCAATGATGGGAAGAAGAAACGCACCAATTGCCATTACTGCCAGCCATAATATAGTCGATCCTCTGGAATTCGGTAGTATTTCCCAAAGGAAGGAAGTCTGTGAAGGTAGCGAAGTTACCGCCAATCCGATATCTTGGTTCGACCTCACCGAGGAGATCCTGCATAGTGAAGTTCTCGAATCCAGCACTTTCAGCGGCAGTCCAATGATATCTATCCAGAAAGGCCTGGTTCAGTGGTTTTGGGGCTTTTGCTCCAGTCACGATCTGATATGCCTCATCTCTGGCTGGGGAGTTGAAGTCACCTGTCAAGAAGACTGGGCTATGGGTTTTGATGGCTTCGTATTTGGCTCGGTGTAGGATAAGTGAGGCACTGAGGGCTCGTTGGTCTGCTGACTGTTCATCAAAATGGGTGTTGATCATGGTGAAGTTGATGGGTGGATTTGAGGTCGTGGTGAAATGAGCTGTTGTACAGGATCGGATGGATCCTGCATCGGGGTATTTGGAAGGTTCGAAAGGTGTGTTGCTCAACCAGAATGTATCCCAGGGACCGACGGTGACGGATGAGCTTTGAGTGGCAGAATCAGTACTGACTCAAAATAGACTACAGATAATTCACGCACCTCTTGTAAAAAATGGCCTCATACTCGCCCTTCTCTTTGCCGTCATCACGACCCACACCAATCCAGCAGTATTCCTCTCCCAGAAGCTCATGAAGATCCTCAACTTGTCGCTTAAGTAACTCTTGACCACCTGCTTCTCGTCAGCACTACTGCACATCTCTCTTGATACTCGGTACTTGTGAACAAACACGTACCAAGAAGATCAATGTCATTGAAGAATACATCATTAGCGACATACAACCTTCTTAGACTCCACGGTTGCTCCGTCATGTTAGCATAGTATTTGGGCGCCGACGGTATGGTCTTAGGTAGTGCATGGAGGCTCTGATTCACGCTTATATCATCGGGTATTGAGTCGTAGCGCACGTTGTAAGACATGAAGTGCAGTGTCTTGGCCATGATCACTGTTGAGCTTGCTAGCGTGTTTTGTGTAGCTAGATCGAGGGCTGATGTGGTACAGAGTAGTAGGGCGAGCAGTATTGCGGCTTTGTAGCTATATTTTAGGATGTACATGGTTCTTGATGTGTACTTATGTCACATATTCTTTGCTGCTCTATTTGATACCAGGCCAAGGCTGTCCACGATGAGAGGTCACTCCCATTCAACGTTGTGGTTGGGGGTGTGGTTCTGCCTCAGGCAGTAAAGCTTTGCAAAGGGTCCAGACAGTATACCGGTTGCCTCATCTGCTATCATCTTGCTGAAACTGAAATGGCACATAACTTGAGCATAGGTGGGTTAAAGTAGGTCCGTGAGTACGTATGTGTTTTATATATATTCCCGATGGATGCCGAGGTTGCTCCGAGAATTGTAGGAGAGCCATACCACATGAAAGGGCTCCCAACCACATACATACTTTGGTCACAACAATTTATGTGTGAACATGTGTATCACAAGCGTTGTTCAGACTATTCGTTGTTCGATTCTCATACATGAATACTGTGAGGTAATCCCGGTCAATTCTGGCACAACGATAGTCTATTGGCAGCAAACTTGAACAACGTGTCCCCAAACACTTCACTAATTGACCGTCCACCATGAAATGACAAAACCCCCCTAACGGTCCTTCGCTGACCTTTAGACACATATAATAAAGAAACACTACGTATGAATCAAGATCGAAGCACCTTTATCCCAGCACTTGCTTTATGGTTGCTTCTAGTCTCTGCACAAACAACTCGACCTCTGCAGAGGTAATGATGTATGGAGGTGCGATCTGCACTGCATCACCTTTCTTGCCATCGATAACCCCAAGGACAGGAATTAGCATGATAGAATGATCTCGCATGGCAGTCTTCGAGATAACTGCGGCGAGCTTTCGATCTGTGGGGAATGGTTGCTTCGTCGCTTTGTCCTGGACAAATTCGACCTGGAGAGACAAGTCAGCATATTATACGTATCTTTGGTACAAGAGGAAGGAAGAGCAGGAAGGTGTTGAAAATTCTAGCACTTACTCCCCAGAACAGTCCACGACCACGAATCTGACCAACATTTTTGTGGTTTCCAAGCTTTTCTTCCATCAATTTCCCCAAATATTCTCCCATCTCATTGACGTTATGCAACAGGTTGTCATCTTTGATAACTTGTTGGACCTCAAACGCGGCTGCACAAGCTATCGGATGTCCCTGATACGTTTGGCTGTGTTGAAAAGAGCCACTTCCATCTTTGAATGCATTAACCACTCGCTCATTGATAAGTAAAGCACCAATCGGTGCGTATCCAGCTCCGAGTCCCTTCGCAATGGTTTGGAGATCTGGGACTATACCCTCCTGTTCCCAAGCGTGGAGAGTTCCAGTGCGGCCCATGCCCGACATGACTTCGTCTAATATCAATAGAGCGCCATGTCGGTCACAGACTTCCTTCACGGCTTTGAAATATCCCGGCGTTGGTGGTATACTTGCAAGAGTCTATATTGGACCGCAAGTTTTAGCTCCAAGTACATCGCTAGAATGATGGAGGCTATCTTACCGAACCAGACATCGTTTCAGCGACGAAGGCACACACCTTCTCTGGGCCAACTCTTTGGAATTCATCTTCGAGCTCGTTCGCGAGTCGGGTTACGTAGCTTTCGTCAGTCTCGCCTTCTTTTTGACCTCTGTAAGGATAACACGGAGAGACGTGTGAGATGTTCTGAGCTAGTATTGGCAGATATGGTGCCTTACGAGGGACATGGCCGCCCAATGCAAGAGAACCTAATGTATTGCCATGATATGACTGAAGCCGCCCAATAAAGTGAACTCGTTCTGGCTGTTTCTGTTCCAAGAAATACTGGCGTGCCATTTTCAATGCGGCTTCAGTTGCCTCAGTACCTGGTTTGTACGTAAGCTTCCTGCCATTGATACTGTACACGGGTACTGTTACCAGAGCTGGTGATGAAAGCCTTGGACATTTTTCCACCTGTCGATGCACTAAGCTCTTTGGCCAACTTTTCTGCAGGCTCGGTCGTGAAGAAAGGCGCCCAACAATATGAAATTTTGTCAAGTTGCTGGACTATAGCCTCCTTGACGCGCGGGTTGTTATGTCCAACCGAAACCACAGCAGCACCGCTCGTGGAGTCTAACACCTCCTGACCATCGGACGTATACACGAAGCATCCTTGGCTTTTCACAATCGTAGGCGGAGGGTTGGCTATCTGCATGTATAAGACCGCACTTTCTTCATGCGCCATCTGCTGTTGTGTTGGAGCTAACATTTTCAAATGCAGCCGAAGTAGTCGTGTTGCAGTATAGAACTTACACTAGGTAAAGTCGATAAATTCAGTAGTATGGCGTTTCGGGCTAAAGCTTCGACAACCAGCAACCGAATGGCTTGACTTGACGTTGAGTGGCCTAGTACATTTTGAATAACAGAGTTCAGCATCAGGTGTAGGCAGCGACCAGTGATGTACTGTAGTATATTCTAACCCTCAGCTTGGTGGATTCGACTATACTAGTCACGAATGTGTTTTGAGACCATTCGTTATCGGTATGAGTACGTAGGACGTCGGTGGTGTCATGCAGCACGACAACAGATGTGTTGCACCATGGTTGATAACTTGGATCCTTTCAAGTATGGTCATTGTTACACCGGACGCCTGAATCATTCTTCCCGAAGTGTGGTTGAGTGGTATGCGGGACGTGGTTGGAGATCCGCGCAAACTTTGCTATGCGCCGAGGATCTTGTGTTTTGGAAAAGGCAGGTACGATGGGGGGATAGAAGTGAGTTTTTAGGTTCAAGCAGGTGTGCAACATTCGTCCGGAGATATGCGATTGCAGCGATCTGGGGGTCGCTCCCTGCACGTGAACTTCTGCACTCTCGACCTCTTGCATCTCAGGCCTCTGGTGTAGCTCACCTACTCATCCTGTATATGCATGACCCATGGACATTTAAAATTAAGTTGTACGAGGATTAAGTACCATATTGTTTGTGAGAAAAGTGTGCTATCGAAAAGGTCGCTTCTGTAGCTAGCAACAAGAGCTGTCATAAAAGAAAGCAAGTTAATCTCTTTTCACGTCAAACACCGGTGGCCTGTAAAACCGACGTCCCCACACAAACCAATACACCAGCCCGATAATGACAAGTCCACCATAGATGACACAGTTCCAATTCATAGTCTGTGGAGTTGTGGGAGTCGCGAGTGGGAAGAAGCAAAATACCCACACTGTAACCAACCAAGCCACAGCACCAATATTGATAGGTAGTCCCAATTTCCCCAAATCCCATCGGTGAGGAGGTAGAGGACCTCTAAGACGTGCGAAAATCAAGATGGATATAGAAATGAAATATGTTGACAAGATGGACACCAACGCAGCAGATCCGATAGCGTTGAACGCTACTGTTGAACCGATGTTGATCAGCGATAACAGACACGTGATGGCGAGGGTGAGAAGGACCGCATTAAGAGGGATGTTCCAACCTGGTTTGACATGAGCAATTGTGCTTGACATGGGAAGACCATTGTCGCGAGCAAAAGCCCAGGTTTGACGACTGACTGTGGCAACAGTAGAGATACACGCAGAGGTGATGTTGACAATGATCAACGCAGTGAGTACTGAGGCCCCAGCGTAGGAACCAGTCGAGTTGTAGAAGACCTGAATGAAGGGATAGCCAGTGGGTGATTCGAGAATCGAGGAAAGATCTCCCAAACAGAAACAGAAAGTGATTGTCATCACCCAACCTAGCAGTCCATTGAAGAATGCCGAGGTCATGATGGCTCGAGGGAGGGTAAGAGAGGCATCTTTGATTTCTTCAGACATGTGCACGGCCGAGTCCGCGCCAAGGAGAGTATAGACTGGAGTGAGGATGCCGACCATGAAGGAGAGTCCATTTGATGACCAGCCACCAGAATTGGTGATAGTCCCGAAAACTTCGGAAGCTGATGAACGAGGGGACAGAACCCAGAGAGTGATGAGAACTGTGAAGAAACCCAGAATGTGAACGATGAGGACGATACCTTCGACCATAGGCAATTTGCTGGCGAGGAGCGAGTTGAAGATGATGGCAAAGAGGACAATGGCGATTACTAACAGAGTCCCATGCCAGCGCTCGAAGATGTATGTCTCATCATTCAGAACGATCAGACCCTGAATGACCGTCCCAACAATGAAGGTCAATGAGGCTAGACCAATTTGCCAGCCAAGTACTGAGATCCATCCGACCAGCCAACTGAGGAAGCGTTGGTAACCTTGAGGCGCAAATTCAGATACCCAATGGTACTGTCCGCCTGATGTGGGAGATATTGAGGCCATCTCTGCAATCGAGGCAAATACCAGGCAATAGCCCACCCAGCAAATCAGGTAACCCCATACCAGGCCAGCCGTACCTCCATCCAGAAGACCGAATAGAGATGGGATTTGGGGAAATTGGGACTACCTATCAATATTGGTGCTGTGGCTTGGTTGGTTACAGTGTGGGTATTTTGCTTTTTCCCACTCGCGACTCCCACAACTCCACAGACTATGAATTGGAACTGTGTCATCTATGGTGGACTTGTCATTATCGGGCTGGTGTATTGGTTTGTGTGGGGACGTCGGTTTTACAGGCCAC
>Ga0068623_1000084_pt1 | contig 10481 bp, 10 predicted proteins | sample InSIn2SAF170_FD_77427 | JGI IMG/M metagenome (GOLD analysis project Ga0068623, IMG submission 77427) | Clean room microbial communities from NASA Spacecraft Assembly Facility at Jet Propulsion Laboratory, Pasadena, California, USA -... ... | reverse complement strand
TTCTCTAATGAATCTGGTTCCCAAAGGCAAACATCATGTTGGATATTATCCTTTAAAGACCCTATGAACACATCAAGCCTATGCTCCTCTGGAATATCTTTTACCCTTATGTTCAATTTTTGGAACTCCTCAATGTGCTCCATTATTGGACCCTTTTGTTTGAGACTTATCCATTGGCCAAAAAAAGTGTTGATTTTTGTATCCTCCTAATGTGCTATCAATTCTTCCGTAAAAGTTGCCCAAGATATAAATTGTTTACGAGAGCAAAGCCGTTGATACCATACAAACTGATTTGGTTCCAAATATAAAGTTTCCATACGTACCTTTTGTGTTCTTTGCTCATTATTGAGATCGAAGAACTGCTCCATCTGCAATATCCATGTGGCGGGATCCATGCCATCAAACTTCCTCATATCGATTTCTGGAATATGGTGGGTCTTCGATCCAACATTAGAGTCTATGGAATCATGATTAACAACTCTTTTGTTCACATCATCAGTTTCCTTTACAACCTTTTCACCATTAGTAAGTATTTCTTGTAGAAAATTTGTCAAATCCGTCTTCAAATCTGCCATGTCTGTCTTCAAATCGGTCTTCAAATCTGCCATGTTTGTCTTCAAATCTATCTTCAAATCATCCATATTAGCTTCCATGCCCTTTATCTTAGAGTCCACGCCATTTACCTTAGATTCCATGCCATTTATCTTAGCTTCTATTAGCTTTTGTGAGAGTGATATGCGTTGCACTTGTTCTTGTAATTTTGATATATCATGTAGCATTTCTTCCTCTTCTTCATGAGTCATGCTAGAGCTTTCAGGTTCCTTACTAGGTGTTTTCATTTTCTTTCGGGGAATCAGTTATCAATAATAATGCTTTACTATGCCCTTTGATTCCATTAAACCAAGCTTATGCAAAAATTTAAAAAAAGACTACACACCTTTTTTCACTTTGTAGAAGCCTGATATTGAATCTGATGTATCTCTGTAATTTCAAATCATCCAGTTCTGAAATTGCGACCTGTAGTATCCTTCTATGTCCTCTTTCCAATGCCATAAGTCTGATACAATTTGGATTCTTCAAGGAAGATTTATGTGAAATCTCCCACAGTGACTTGCTTCTAGACTAGTTCAGTAGAGCGAACTTGTATGACGAGCCACGAGTCACTGTTTCAATCTTTGGATATTAAACTTGCATACAAGAAACTACAGTATGTCCTCTTTCTGTAACTTCTTACTAAATTTCAATCTGATCCCCACAGAGAAAATTATGACGATTTTCTCCAGGTCACCTATTCTGAATGTAATTCAGGAATCTGAAAAAAGACCAACTGCCTTAGAACATATATCCGCAAATATAGCGCGAAAAGATCTAAAATTTGGACCCAAGGTTTAGTACGAAGTCTTCTCAAATGGGTTTTTTTTTACGACTTCTGAAACATCACAGAAAAAAAGTTATAGTTAAAATTCCACGATGACCTGTTTGGAGCAGTGAAACCCTAGAATCCAAAGCTCTGATACCAAATGTTATGAAACCAGTTCAGGAAAAGATAAAAAAGATAGATCAACGCCTTATAATTCAGCCTCTTAGAGGGGGCAGCCTCCTTTACATTAAATAAATGAACAATTCTTGGATGATACAAATGAAAAGACCTCCTTTCTATATATAGGAGTCTAACATAATCAGAGCCTACATAACAATAATAATGTAAGGGCACAATAATAATAATAGTGGGCTTCTATGGGGTGCAATAGTAACAATATGGGCATTACATGGGTACATCAATATAATAAGTGGGTTCTACTAATAAAAATAAGGGGTTATACTAATAATATAAGGGCCTAACATGGGTCTACAAGAACAAGTATAAAGTTGATGGCTCACTTGAAAAGCACAAAGCTAGGCTTCTGGCAAAAGGTTTTGCACAGAACGAAGGGTCGATTATGAGGAGATTTTTTCCCCCACAGCAAAATGGGCTACCATCTGGACACTCTTTGCACTAGCAGCTCAGAACGGTTAGAAAGTCCACCAAATGGATGTAAAAATTGCTTTCATAAATGGAGATCTAAAAGAGAATGTTTTTATGTCCCAGCCTGAAGGATTTGTTGTGAAAGGACATGAAAATAAAGTATGCAAACTGGTGAAGTCCTTGTATGGCCTCAAACAAGCACTGCGAGCCTAGCATGAAAAACTAACTGTGCGTCTTCTGAAACTCAATTTCAAACATTATGATCTTGATGATGCAACTTTATTTGTCAAGAAAGTTGGAAAAATAGTTGTATATCTTGTGGTATATGTAGATGATGTTTTGATGACAGGGAACAATGAAAGCTACATTGCATCCATAAAGAAGGAATTGAGGAAAAGTTTTGAAATGACTAATTTGGGCTATGTTCGTTACTATCTTGGAATTGAAGTAACCCAACATCTGAAGTCCATATTTCTTTCTCAAAAGAAATACATTGGAGATCTATTGAGCAGGTTTGATATGATAGAGTGCAATCCTCTCACTACTCCAATGAAGCAAAACTTAAAGCTCACATCTATTGAAGGAAAATAATTTTAGGATGCAACAAAGTATAGATAGCTTGTAGGAAGTCTCAACTACCTAACTACTACTGGACCAGACATTTCTTTTACTGTTGGAATCCTCTCCAGGTTTATGCAAAAGCCTTGTGAGGGACATTGGTCTACTGCAAAAGGAGTTCTAACGAACGTGAAGGGAACTCAAGACTTTGGAATCAAGTATACACAGGTGGACGACTTCAGCTTGATTGGATACTCTGATTTATACTTCGATGGAGACAAAGAAACTAGGGTATCTACTTAAGGATATGATATGAGTCTTGGATCAGTAGTTGTCTCCTAGAGATCACGCAAAAAATCAGTTCTAGCAGATTGCACAAAAGAAGCAGAATACGTGGCAACAGCTAAATCAACAATAGAAATTGTGTGGCATAGGAAAATTATTGAATATTTTCAGGTAAAACAAGTACAATCAACTCAACTCATGATTGGCAATGACTCTGCAATAATGTTGGCCAAGAACCCAAAGTTCCATGATCTTATGAAGCACATCAATATTAAATATCATCTGATTCGACATCATGTTGAGGCCAAAACAATCTATCTCCATCATTGTTCCACAAATGAGAAAATTGCAGACATCTTCACCAAAGTACTTGGAAGGGAAAAGCTTGAACGATTCAGAATGATGCTTGGACTCACCAACATCCCTTCAAATTAAGGGGGGAATGTTGACACCTAATCCTTGTGATTGGGTAAATATATGTAAATATATAAATAAGAAATATGAACAGTCATCGGGAGATGAACTGAACAGTCTCTCCCTCATGTATAAAATGAAAACCTACCTGATGAAATACAACACAAGAATCATTTTTGCCTTATGGAGATACTGTCTGGCCTGATAGTTTTCAAAAATCATACCACAGGAGTTGGCTCCAAACTATTAAATAAAATGGGGTAGGAAGGAAAAGGCTTGGGTGTTAATGGCCAAGGAATTATCAACCCCATCAAAGTGGAGGAATTACCCTATTAGGTAGGACTTGGGTATGTTAGAAAGGAAGTTGGGAAATGCACTGAGATAGCAAGTGAACCATGAACAACAGATGATGAGCAACCCTCATCAGTTCTTTCAAAATCGAAAGAGGAGGTAAAATATGTTGATTTCCTTTCAGTTTCATATTCACATAGTATGATTTCTATTGGAGATTTGGAGGTCCCGATTACAGGGACAAACATGAGAATTTTTACAAGGATGAGGCATGAGGAGGCATAACTCAACCTTTGGAGGTTATGCAAAGACCTCAATTTACAGGCTCGAGATACACCAAAGGAGAATGCTCAAATTTGTTGTATGCTTCTGAGACATCGTCGAAATCATCAAGGAAGGAGAATGATGGGAACCCATACCCATCATCCCATGGAAGTTTCCATGGCATGGAAAGAGCTAAGGCAATGTTAGCGGGAAATCTAGTCTCTATGCAAAGATGCTAGTCCCACTAAGACAAGTAGCTACCTTAGAAACAAAGAAACTAAAACCACTTTCGTTTTCCTTGATGAGAAGTAGATGAGAGGGGAATTAAGGACACCAACCTCTGTGTTGCACTTGGTACCATGCCCAGTTCCTCTCCCTTCTTCTGACAGATTCTTGCCACTCCTCTCTCACCAACACAGCTTCAAAAATCACCTGTGGAATAAAAGTAGCATAATAATATCCAAGAATAGAGATCTACAATCATAAACAATATAGGACCAAATGTATATTGACCACACAAAAGCATATATCACCAAACATAAAAGAATGTGGAGGAAAACTTGAATAGATTTATTAATATCAAGAATGAGCAAAGAGGATTACAACCAACTGTTCTGATCCAGCGTCATCCTCTCAGCAAGAAACCCTTCTTCACCTCATGAAAAGCTTAGATCACTATGATGTTGCAACAATAAACCAACAACACTTCCTTACATGATACAAAATTCCAGTCTCTATATCTTTGGGATGAGGGATCCATATATAGATGTTTGCAAAGGGCTATGATTCAGCTTCTGGGATCTGATTAGTGTCCTCTCTCTGATAGTTCTTGATTCGACTTGGAGAATGATGATCTCTTACTCATCCCTGGGCGAATTCAGAGAGGCAAGTGTCACAGAAGAAGTTTCTAGAATATTCCATGATCTTCCATCTCACATACTGCCTTTGCCATTTGTCCACTCTCACCCATCGCACCCCATAGAAGGGCTTTTTAGTATGCATTGCATGTCTCATGTGAATTTAGGTGGGATGCATCACACTTTGACCATGGAGCAGGTGAGATGGTCTAGTTTTGACCAATTTTGAGTAGTTTTTCATGGAGAACTTCTGGTAGATTATGTAATTAGCTGACCTTGTTCTCTTAGGGGATGGAGAAACACTTTTATGGACTTAGGAGCCCTTGGTTTATGGACATATATGATTCGGGTTGTAGTGCCCAAAAATGTCTATAACAGGCAAGATTTCATCACCATACTTACACCAGAGACATCAAGGAAAGATATAACCACTCTCAACATTCGAATGTTCATTTCAATTATAATCATGTTGTTAAAGATGAATGTAAAGCATGGAATTAAAAAACATGTGGCTTTTGCAGATTACATAACCATACATTTTCTAAGTGTTTGAAAGGAATGGAAGCACACAAAAGGATGACGCATCAAAGACCCTCTCAACACCATTGAAAGAAACAGGTTAAGCAAATATGGAGAAAGAATATGTATTGCAGTCATTAGGACAGAAATTTCCATCAAAAATCCACTTGTTGGAGGCTCCATCTAGAGGAACGCCTTAAAGACCATGCCTTGGTGCATGAACCAGGTGAAACAGTTGTTTGACAAGAAAAATCACCACAAGGAGGCAACCCATCCACATTGATAAGTGAAAAATGGTTTCTATACATGTTTTCATTTGTGGTCGGGCTTTTGTAAATCATTTGTTTCATTTTGAAATGTAAAAGTGATGATGTGTTTTCCATCACTTGTTCAGCAACAATGATGTCTAGTCTTACTTTGAGTTGCATTTTACACTCTGAAAGTGGTGTTGTGTTTCCATCACTTGTCAATGTAAATAGTGTCTGGCCTTTTTATTGTAAATCATGTGTTTCAGTGATGATGTGTTTTCCATCACTTGTTGAAGAAACAATGATATGTTGGCCTTGTTTTCATAACTAGAGTGTTGCATCCATCTTGATGTAAACTTGACCACTGAGTATGTGTTATAAACTCGTGGCAAGTGTGGGTTGCTTGGGTCATTATTTGGTCATGAAATTCAAGCATGTTATTTGAAAACACCGTACTACAGGTTGCAAAGGTAGCCAGTGTCGGCTCAACACTTAAGGCTTCGAAGAACAAAGGTGAAGGAGATGGAAGCAAGACCTTTTCAGGATGATTGTGATGCAAACAAGGTATATAGAAGTTGTAGAATTATTTTTCATTCTTCTGGAGGACCAAAAGCTCCTCAGTGGGGAGGATTGATTATTGGCTTGTGGGGGCCTGACCCAGGTTCAAAGCTAATTTAGCCAAACAAATGTCGGCACTACTATCCCTTTCGGCAATAGTTTGCAGAGGGAGGACTGAGGTCTCACCCCAAGTAGTATGGGAGGGTGCTAGAACCAAGTTTCCGCATCGTGGGGATGTCCAATGAGCTTATGGCGATCTGCGATTTGACCTTGCGCACACATCGCTATGTGCATCTATTAGTCCCTCACAACCTATGATGCTACCTTCATGTAGCGCTACTCAGGGCATGATCTATATTACACCCAAGTTCCTTACTATTTAACCTATTATTACCCAATTACTTAACTTATTTGTGTAAGACTAGTGATAATTAATAGTATATCCAACAATCATATGAGTGTGTGTGATAGACAAAACATTATAAATGTATAAAATGCAATACACAAGTAGACGCACAGAATTTGGAATCAACTTCTCTTTATTATTCTTCATTCAAGGTTACTGACTCAACAACATCGTCTGCACACAACTATAGGGGTCTGTGTCCTGAGCTGCGGACTCTAATAGCCCTCTCTACACTCAGCGGTAGAGCCTCTTCCTACTACTACGACCCAATACACTTAGACTCTTACTCTATTCTCTGTCTCTACTTCACTACTTTGACCCCCGTACAACTTAGAGCCTCGCTCTATTTATACAATCCCATGGTTCGTGGACCATGGGTAGGCCGACATGACATTACATTACAATATAAAACTTAGGGCGATAACCCTATGACTCAACCTATACTTCATGCTCCGCGGCCGCAATTCATGGAGTCTTACAATACATTTGACTAAAACTTGGACTTTGCGCTCCAAAACGTGTTGTCGGGGAATTCCATGCCCAACAGGCCCCCAACATAAACATCATGACTCGCCCTTGCGTCAGTCTATCGATGTAGTGATATTGGCACAGAATCCATCCAACTAGTCCCAAACAACCTAAATATCAGCCATGCATTGAGCTGCTACCTCCTGTACCTGTTGCATTCTTGCTTCTGAATCATCTATGTCTGAATTGTGTCCTTACCTCGATATTGGCCTTTGATGCATGTGTTTATAGTCCCATTCCCTAGCCCAGCTCCTTGGGTCACGAAGATTGTGCTTTGGTTGGTTAGTTAGATAGCTAGCCCACTCATGTACGGCTTCAAGTGACTACTATTTACTATGCTTGGGAAGGTTTCTTGATTTAGTTTGACTAGCTGAACCACGCCTCTGTCTGTGACCTCCTTAACCACGTATGGTCCCAACCAATGCATTCTAAATTTTCCCATAATTTTTTCAAACTTACTATCATATAGTAGCACTAAGTTGTTTACATTGAAGGTGTGCAACTTGATATGGCAGTCGTGTTATGATTTTTCATTATACTTTTGTACATACTGAATAAATGCAGCTAGAAACCATTCTTCCTTGAGTTCTTCTAAATACGCAAGCCTTTATTTTAGGGCTTTCCAGTTTTTCATGCATGTGAGCACTATTATTCACAGACTAGGTATGATGTCTTCCATCAGCATGACAGCTTCTGTGCCATAAACTAACCAGAAAGGTGTCTATCCCATCAATTTCTTGATGTTTTCCTATAAGCCCAGAATATGGTAGGTACGCATAGGTCCTAGTCATTTCGTTGCTCGTTACATACTTTGGTTAGCGCAGTCTCCATTATTTTTTTGAATTCCTCTATTTTCCCATTAGCTTGCGGGTGGTACGATGTAATTTTCTAATAATACACCTAGAACTCTTCAGTGAGCACGTTGATGGTTTCATTCAGGAAAAGTGTTCGGCGATCAGTCATTAAGATTTTCAGATAGCCAAATCGTGTCAACACATTTTCGAACAAAAACTTTGCAGTCATGGCTACCATATAGTCTTTGACCAACTAGGCTTCTACCCATCATGTCAGGTACTCCATCATGGTGATGATGTAGTGCATGCCCATATTTCCCTGAGGTTTGATTGGTCCCACAAATTTGATTGCCCATTTTTCAAATGGATGCAATGTCATTTGTGCATTTAGTGGCATCTCGTCCCTTCATGATGGTTTTCCTATCCTTTGACATATTTCGCAGGCCTTGCAGTGCACTTTCAATTCCTAGTGCAGGGTTGGCCACCATAACCCTACGGGAAGAATCCTATGTGTGGTCATTCGTCTTGCATAGTGTCCTCTTGGAATGGCCCCATGTGCTTCCACGAGGATCTAACCTCATTCAAATTCAAGTACATATCATCACAATATCTCATTATTTCCAATTTTGTAGAGGTTCCGTGTGATGATAGAAAGGTCTGTCATGTGCACCACCAATTCCTTCTTTTGTTGGACTGAGTATTCCTTTTGTGTAGTCCCTATTATTAGAAAATGAATTATGTCTTCAAAGTGTCCGTCCATGATGCACACTACAAAGAGTTGTGCATCAGGTAATCCCTCCTCGAAATCTGTTGGTTCCTCACTCATCTTAATTTGTAACAAGTGATCTAGTCCTGCATTTAGGCATCCTAGCTTGACTATGACCTCAAAATCATATTCTTGAAATAGTAAGAGCCATCTGCATATGCGTCCCAAAAACACATGCTTATTCACTAGGTATTTCAACATGGAATGATTGGTATACATCTTGAAATGTGCTCTGAGTAAATAGTGTTGGTGCTTTTGGAGTCCTTACACCATTGCCAACCCCACGTGCTCGACGGTGGAATAGTTCTTTTTTTCTTTTGACAATCTCCAACTTGCAAATGTGATCAGGTGATCCATGCCCTCTACGCCATCCGGTGTGAGCATAGCTCTCGGTGCGATACACGACGCATCAACATGTACATGAAATTCCACATCCCATTTTGGGAAGAGTGGGCTTGGAGTGGAGGCCAGATTCCCCTTTTGGACATCCATACTTTTCATGAAATCATGATTCCAACAACATGTAACATCCTTTTTCAATAGCTTTTCCATTGACTTTGTTATTTGGGCATAAATTTTGATGAACTTCTTATAATATCCAGTGTGTCCCAGTGTATCTCATAGTTTTTTAACACTTCACAGTGCTTCCAAATTTAGAATAATGACAATCTTCACGAGGTCCACCATCAATCCTTGTTTGTAAACCATGTCCCAGTAGGTTTCCAAACGGAACGAGGAATGTGCACTTTTTAAGGTTTAGTGCAATCTGGTGTCAACGGCAAGTATCCAACATCAAGCATAAGTTTGCTACGTGGTGCTTAACTAATCCAAAGACAGTCCAATCATCTAGATAGACCTCCAAGAATTTGTGGTTGTATTCATTGAATGCAACCACAATGTTGCACAAAAATATAGCTGGTGCATTCTTCAGTCCAAACAACACAATGGTGTATTCAAAGCAGCTCTATTCTATTGTGAAGGTCATTTTACTCCTATCTTTCACCATGATCTTGATCTAATGATACCATGAGAACCTATCAGTGAATGAGTATGCTTCCTGACCACCAACATTCTCCAGTACTTCATTTGTGAATGGTGTCGAGAATGGATCGTGTACGCAAGCGTCATTCATCTTTTTTACGTCCACACATATTCTTATTTCACCCTTTTTTTTCTCCTGTACTGCCATAGGACTCACTGAGTTGGATTCTTCCACTAGTTCAATAATTCCAGCTGTGAGCATTTTTTCTAATTCATCATGGACCTTTTCTTTATAATTCAGATTGAATTGTTAAGGCCACTACCTAACTAGCTTCGTGTTAGGTTTCAGGGTGGTCTTTATCATCCCTAAGTTTCCAACGATCCCTTTTAAGTCCTTAATTTGGGTCAGGAACAAATCTTGGTATTTGCAGAGTAACTCAACGACCTTATCCACTGTGGCATCCTCCCAATAATCCCCACGCGTTGCGTAGTTTAGCTTCGTGTCCCTTCCAATGTTGACTTGCTTTGTCTTTATTAGCGCAGTGATGTCGGGGTCTTCAAGTGATGGTCCTCGAATCTTGTGACACCTTCCGTTTTTAAAATGTTAATATTTTGTGGGTCCTTATCACCCTCCTCAACATTTACATTGTAACATTCGATCATGTAGCTTAACTGTGTCGCCCATTCTGGCTGAAGTACTTCAATTGGCTACTCTTGTGTTTTGAAGATAGCTGCTTTTATTGCCTGTAGCGCATCGTCAATAGTATCTAACCAATGATCTTCAAATATGAAGTTTAACAGAAATCCCTCACAGAAGACATCCCATTCGCTTGTACCTGTTGGTTTTAACCCTGTACAGAAATTACCCGCATACAAATTCTTAAACAAATAAAATAAACAATGCGAGAGCAGAACACATAAAACACATATGCACAGAGATTTTCCCCTGGATCCCAAAACCGGGACTACCAGCTTGATTTTTCATTATGTTCCTTTCAATGTTACAATACATATTTATACATGCCGAAGCATCCAATACCATGGAC
>Ga0068623_1000083_pt1 | contig 10497 bp, 8 predicted proteins | sample InSIn2SAF170_FD_77427 | JGI IMG/M metagenome (GOLD analysis project Ga0068623, IMG submission 77427) | Clean room microbial communities from NASA Spacecraft Assembly Facility at Jet Propulsion Laboratory, Pasadena, California, USA -... ... | reverse complement strand
TCTTGGGGACAGCCCTACCAAAGCGTGATCATGACAAAGATGACAGCAACTGAACGTTGCGAGAAAGTGTATGTGTGAGGTGTTTTCCCCACACTGAGCGGAATTTTCGTGTAAACTACTTTGTGGTAAGCCAGTACGTGATACTATCTATCGGCGAAAGGCAACAGAGAGAGCTTCTAGAGGTTCTTTGCATACTAAATTAGTCGGGCGAGAAAAGAATAAAATGGCAGTGATTTTTCTGTTTTGAATGCAGTAGGCTAATAACATTCAATCGAGGGTCTTTGCGGCGTAACTTCTTATAGGATGCGCCTCTGTGCGAGGAAGGAGAACGCTATTCCTACCCTCGAGGTTCGTTGTCATATGATGGTGTGTGCTTGAACTCATGTTCAGCTTCAGTTAGCTATCGGTGACTTCGCCTTGACTAGTTGAAGTTGTGGCTGCGGAAATCGCAGGGAAGGAGCAACTGTTATTACCAAAAGGAATGGTGAATATATTCAGTCCTTGTAGTACGCATAACTCATTTATTGCTACATTGTCTGCAGTGGGCAAAAGTCACTTTTGTCAACCTTACATACTTCAATTCAAGAGTCTATTCCTCTCTCAGTACACGTACAGTGCCTTTCCTGGCACTGCCTGCCTTCCTCTTCTTTTTGTGGCCTTTTTCGAAGGCGACAGCGCTCTGGTGATCCCGTCCAACATTGTCAAGAGGCTTCACCTTGTAGATTCGTATTATCCAATTTTCTGAGCTATACGCTTCTTCGAGCGTACTTAACTCCGGACCCTGAGCAGGCAATTTGGAACCGCGGACACGGTCCTGGGCTTGACCAGCGGGGAAAAGATTGTTGTAGTTGTAGTATGACATTTTGTACCTGCGCAGACGTTAGTATTAGTGACAAGAGAGCATAGGCGTCGACTTACATCAGCGAATTCTTCATCGTCGGCGTAGCCTCGTCGTCAACGCGATATTCACCTCGTGGTGTGAAAAAATCTCGTTCTCGAACTTCTTCAGGCCAGATGCCTTCAGCGATTCGCACCATCCACAAGAACTTGTTGATATCATCACCGCTGTAGCCGAGAAGACCGCCGAAAACGACAAGTACATAATCAACATCATGTTGGCGAAGGATCGGATAACTGACTTCCTCCCGACTCGACATCGCTTTGCCCACGGTGGCGATGTGCGTGTTGTTCCAGGTGTTGTTGTCCACCAATGTTGGTCGATCGGCCATGCCACCGATCTGATATCCATAGTCCCACCAGGACATGATACGAGCGTCCTGTGGAGTGTTCTGACGCAACCAGTAATAAGCTTCACGATAATCGTCAATGATATGTTGGGAGCCATCAGGGAGCCGCGACGCCAGAACAACTGAAGGTGAGGAATAGGCGTTACTGGTGACCCATGTACAATGCGCGACGAAGAGGAGAAGCAGAGAGGTCGTCAGTGAGGTGACAACGGCTTTGGAGATTGTTGAATAGATCCCAACGAGCTTCTCGCGAGTGGATCGGAGAGTCGGTGCAGCTTTCTTAATGGCAGTGGTGGCATCTGTTGAGCCGTTTGTTGTGGTCTCTTCGATAGGAGAACCGATGTAGGAGTAGGTGTTTATAACGTGAGAAATTGCAAGGGCAGAGGCGCAGCAAACGATAGGTGTCAAGGTGAGCATAAGCCGTACCATGACTCCAGCGAAGTAACTGGCGAATACTGCGTAAATAACGACGAAAACGTGTTCGTCTCTGAGCTTGATGAAACACAGGTAGACACCAGCTGGAAAGGCCCAGATAAGCAGGTTGAGGTCGAAGAAGAAGTTCGGCCATGCAGTCGGTTGATGTTCAGATACTGAAGCAATAATCGGTATGTGGATCTTCGCATAGCCAGTGTCCCAGAGTGAGTAGAAACGACCACTCCATGGAGCAATGACTCCAGTTACTGTAAGCAAGATAAGACCGCCTGCCAAGACAGCCACAATAAGACCTCCGAGAGCTACAAGGAGAACTTGAAACTGCTTGTTCGGTAGTTGATCTCGGAGGTAGCTGAAAAAACCAACAAGCTGTAGAAGACCGAAAACACCAAGAGCAGCCATATGATCGCTGCTCCTGATGGGCAAGAAGCCCACGAATGGCACTTGCATACTAGCCAAGGTTCCAAGGATGTACCATGAGTTGTAGGCGATGTAGATGCGCTGACTAAATCTTCCCATCAAGATCAGCACGAAAATGTGCAAAGGTATCAGGTTAGTAATGAAGACGTAACCACCCCAAGCCGACACCATGTAGCCGTAGAAGAGAGCAGCAAATGCTCCCCACATGATTGAGCCAACTTTGACAGCCTTAATCCAGAGGTAGAATGTAAAGACAAGTAGAAAGATGGCGATTGCTTCGTTGTCGTAACTGCCTGCTACTGATCGAGAGATGTATCCAGGTGTAATTCCCATAAATGCTGCTGCTAGAAGACCAGCCGATGGAGAGGCAGACATCTCAGAGGTCAGGAGGTACATAGCCAGGGCTGTTAAGCCAGAGAAACCAGGAGCTAGCAGAACGCATATGTTTCGAATATCGACGGGTATTGAAAGGAAATTCAGTATGTGATATATGACGCCAGACGTGACCATCAAGCCTGGGTATAGTGTACCTCCAGTAACTCTTCCCAAAGGATACCATGTTCCTTCCAGCTATTAGTATTTGTTATTCCTCAATTTCAGCCGCATATACGTACGGTCGTCAAACCAATCCCAAAAGCTGTAAAATCCATGTTTAACAAGATATTTCGTTGCTCGAAAGTTGAACCAAGGGTCGACTGTAGAGGTGTCAGCATACCATTCAAGTCGTGAATATAGCATCGTAAGGGACGCGCGTCCCGATAAGACAAGCAGACAGCACATACATTCGTGAATGATACTTTCGAACCCTTCAGAACCATTAGCATCAGGTTGGACTGTCGCGTTCGACGTCCGACTCACGAATAACACTGAAAAGACGAGCAGAAACTGCGGCGGCTGCTATGGTAAATAATATGATTACGCGCAGCAGACCCCTCGAGTTTTTGCTCGTCGAACCCTTCAAGTAGGGATTATCTGAAGTGACAACGGCCATTTTGGCCGAGATAGAAGGACGACAAGGCGTCAGAAGTCGAGAATAGAGGTCCGAATTGTAAGTCTGGTTCTCTCTTCCAGCATTCTAAAGTCGCAACGTATCAAGTCCGCAGTCTTGGCATCATGAAAGTTGCGGAGCCTGATCTCTCCACATGTTAGGAGAGACGAGGCTAACCCTTTTAGCACAATCCTACAAGAACATAGGTCACAATATGAAAGCACATATTCGAGTCTTGTATTGATAATGAAGGATGCGGTATCATTGCTATACAACCTACTACGACCTCCCTTTTCGCTTCGCCTTCTCTTTCTCATAGTCCTTCGCCTCTCTACCCTCCTCGCCTTGGATATCCGCCACCAACCTCTTAAATTTCTTCTCATAAGCCTCATCCTTCGCCTTCTTCTCTCGTAGCTGCTCTCTAGCCACAAAGTTAGCATCCTTTCGCAGTTCACGCATGGCTCCCTTTCGCTCCTTTTTATGCTCCGCTTTGAGCTTGTTGAGTTCAGCACGTTCTCGATCCGGATCATGGTAACGGCGTGTAGGATTGTAGTCATCTTGGTAGGCTGGATAGGATGATTTGATGGCGAGAGGACGGTGTCTGTGGAGTAAGAGAGGTTTACGGGCAGTTATTTTGTCGGTGACCGTCGTCTTGTTGACCATGATCAGACCTTTAATCATGTCGCAAGTAGAGGAGTGCAGAAGCGTAAGATTTTGTTCGTGCGCAAGACGCTCCGTGAGGAGGGCGTAGATTGGTGTCATGATTTCTGGATACGCGGTCTTGGTAGAGTTCTGCTCAATGGTTGGTTGAACAAGATTGAGCAAAGCTTGAAGGAGAGACTCTTTATTGATTGTGGATGTAGTCTCAAGTTTATGGTCGAGCTGCATTTTGCGAATGTCGTTGAAGCTCAATGTGCTTGATGGTATTGCCTTGGCCCGACTGGTGATTCGATAAGAAGCATCTGCAGTAGTGAATGTTCCTAGTTTTGGAGCGACTGTCTTTGCTTCATTCGGGCTCAGCATATCAATGCCTTTACAAATGAAGTTGATGGTCTCAGGAATATATCGATTCGAGATCTTCTGGTAGCGATATGCTAATGAGCACAAATATATGCCTTTTGCAAGGTCCGCCAAAGTTTGGTACGTGCCTTGCGCCAGGTATCTCGCAATAATTAGCAAGGCTGGGGTTACCACAGAATGCCACTGATCGGATGTCGGAAATGTCGTTGCGATGGCAGTGAAAATGATTAGATCTCCAGCAGTCAAGGATGGGAGCTCGTGCTCCTGAAACCTTCGAAGGTGCTCGCGATAGATCGAAGCAATATCGTGTGCTTGAGACTTGGCCATCGAGTGTAGATGTCGGAGGACTTGCTCCACTACTCGCATCGGGAATTGCTCTTCGGTAGTCCGGTTGATGATATATATGATGTGATCGACCAGCACTTCTGCGAATTTCGCAAGCTTTTGTGAGTTCTCGGGTGCTAGTCCTTTGTGATAGAGTGCTCGGACGCGCTGTATCACAGTCGGTAAGTCCTCAGGAAGTATACCTTCGAAAGCTTTCAAGAACTCGGCATGAGTTTGTGGGCATGGAAAGGTGAACGCAAGTTTTGACGTTGCCACTGAGGGAGCAGCAGCTTTTGTCGCATTTTCCTTTCGTTGAGGTAAGACCAACCCATTGATGAAATCATCGTCTCCGTCGTCTTCCAGCTCTTCGGATTCACTTGATGTCTCGTCGACTGCGTCGCTGTCAGGTTCTGCTTCCGAATCGCTTGCAACGATATCGTCCATAACGAACTCGTCTTCCTCTTCAACTTCAAGCTGTGGCATATATCGAGACTCTGGTTGAGTGAGACCGAAAGCTTCTGCATCGTCCTCCTCCTCTTCATCGAGCCCGACACCGACATCGTCTGCTTCCTCCTCTTCTTCAGAACTATCGTCCTCCCCTCTCATCCGGCGTAATCTCTTTCTTTCAAGGTCCTCAAGACGTGCTTTCTCTTCCGCTGCTTTTTCTTCGTCCGGCTTTGTTCTTGTGCTGGGCTTAGATCGTGCTTCCATCTTCATGGCTCGCAAATTAGCTTCATACTCTTTCTCTGCTTCTTCTCTTGACTTCCCAGCTAGCATAGCAGCCCGACTTGGATCCAGAGTAGGTTCCGAGTCAGTGACAGGCGGACTTGGCAGTTGCTTCTGCTGAGGTTTATGTTGCCGAAACGATTCGAAAATGTCTCCCATGCCTTTGTCAAGCTCCATTCTCAAATCTTCATCGTCTTCCTTAGCGGCCTGTCTAGCTGCCTTGTACATTTTTGACTTTGCGATGACTTCTTGCATAACTTCGTGCTTCGACTTTCTCCGTTGAACCACATCCTCACCATCATCCTCAACGCCTTCCAATCGTGCTTTCTTCCTTGGCCGATCGTCTTGCGCATCAAAGTCTTCAGCCTCTGAGCCTGACACCTCTTCATCGAAGTCGTCGTGTGCAGTTTCTTCGAGTCCCAATACTCGTCCACCATGCGTAAGTTGCAGTTCTTCCTCAGAGTCATCCTCGAGGTTAAACATATTGTTCTTTTTGCTAGTCCTTAACGCTTGTTGTGCAAATCTCTCTGCAGCCTTCTGCTCGGGCGTCATATCCGGATTGTCTTCTCCGAAACGTCTATCCAGCATTCCACCAACCTTGTTTCGACTCTGCATTTCCTTGAGTAAGGTCGCTCTCCTCTTCTCTTCGCCTAACCCGCGCGTGACTCCCGGTCGCTCAATAGTCCTCTTTGTAGGCTTGTTACTTGCGATGTCGAACTTATCCCTTCGAGCTGGTGCCTTTGCTTCAAACGGGTTAAAACGCTCTCGAATGCCCTCGAGCGCGGCATTTCGTTGGAGGCGTTTTTGAGCATCTTTGTTATTGGCCTTACGTTGCTTTTTAGATTTTTGAGGGCCCAAGACGCCGTGTTCGCGCAACGACGTTTTGAGCAGCTTAAGCTGCGAGCCTCCCATCTTGTCTGACCTAAACCAGCCAGAAGAACAAGTTGAAACATAAGAGACGAAAGACTCTAAGAAAATGTAGGGCAAACAGAGCAAACTTAGAATATCTGCGCCAAGTTTTCACGGCTGAAAATCGGTGGGACCATCCTTATCGATTGCTGGTGTGTGTGATGTTCAGGACACCTTTTGAGGATGCGACCAAAGACGCTCTTCCCATGGGCTCGGGAGGCCACTGTTAAACACTTTCGCAAAGTGGTAACTTCAACCTGACTGCTTGTGTTCCTCACCAAAGACCTTACGACCAGTCTCCTTCCCTTGTGTGGCTACTCAAAGCAGGGTTCGTATCCCTTAATACAGTTGGGCCTTGTCAATCCTCCTCACTGGACGATAATCAACACACAGCAAGTCCGCAATACCTACTACTACTACTACAAACCGCACTCCCCTGTACATCTACTTTCGTCTGGCCAAGATGCAGATGCCCAACCTGTTATCCCTCCTCGTTCCCATAGCCTATCTTTCTATCCTCCTTGGCTCCTTAGCCACATTCTCCTACCTCTACCGTCGTCGCCAACATTCTCGCACGCAGAATCTCGCACCTTACTTCCCACCACACACCGCCCGTAATGTCTACCTAACACTTCTCCACCAAACCGACCACCAGCAAGATCTCAAACAAGTTCCGAATTCTATACTATGTGCGGCTTTACAGGAGCGTGCCATAGAAGACATATTGCGAATCAGAGAGATCCAGACGCGCAAAGGTCCGCTGAACACGCTCCTCCAACGAGGTGTAGTAGGCGATGAAATTTGGCAACGCCTTCTCCGCGCTGAACAGGAGCTCGAGGAAGAATTAAAAGACGTTGTCGCAGAAGCAAATGCCCTGGCCAATGAATGGGGTCAGACGATATTTCAGTCAGCGAATGAAATTGCTATAAACAGAATAACGAAGAAGAAAATTGAAGAAAAACGCAAGACCCTGGCAGAGGAGAAGAGGCTGTGGGAGGAAAAGAGACAGAGAGCACGAGCCGAGTTAGAAGGGGAGCTTGATTTGACGAAGCAGGTTGAGGAGAAAGCTACTGAGCTGAAGAGAACAACAGTACAGGCAACTTCGGAGACAACGTCAAAGGCTGCGCCACCTACAGTCAGTAGTGATGAGGACGCTGTTATGGTTGAGACGCCAGCAACTGAGGTGGCCCCCAGTACGGGTAGCGGTCTAAATACGGGCAGCGGAGAGGGGAAAGGAAAAAAGAAGAAGGGCAAGAGATAGTTCGAAGATGACAGTACGACGGCTTTAGCGGCATTTCCTTTCCACTAGCATTTACATTCAGAAAGGAGAGTATTGGGGAGGACCTCATCGAAAAATAATGTACAATTATGATTGCTGTTCAGCATGCAATTAAGCGAGAACTTAGAACCATCCGCGGTCCAAGCGTTATGACAAACCTGCCTCCATATCAACATGCCCAACATCAACACACATTATTTTGGCCACGTCTCTTAGCGTCTTTGCTGGGTTATCAACCTCTTTCTTCGTCCTTTGCATCATTAGCGCCAAGAATTCAGTCATAACATCCAACCTCATCTTCTTAGCCATTTGACTTTCCGGGTCCTCAAGATCTTGTGGCTCCGCACGTCCGCCCTCAACCAGGTCGATCTTGTGTTTCGCCTCGAGAGTATCGACAATATCAGCTATATCTTTCAGCACCGTCTGATCAACCGCAAGCCGTGCATTAGCGCGTCGTCGGCCTCCAGCTATAGGCCGTTTGCCATCTGGTCTATGCAGCATTCGTGCCACTTGTCCCGTGATTAGTTGCACGACCGTATCGTTTGGCGTAGCCTTGAAAGCGGTATACATTCCCTGCATTGCACAGATCGTGCCGGGCAAATCAAGGCCATAGCAAAAACTGCGGATGACCTCTGTATAGAAATCATCTTCAAAATCCTCCCTTGCTGCCCGTCGTGCTTGAGACCGGAGGTTAGTTTGCCATATCATCATGCTGGAGAACAACTGGCGGAAAGTAGTAGGTGATTTGCCAGAGTAGATTCCTTGTTGGGCGACAACTGCTCGCCATGCCAGGGCATACGTCTCTAGGTTGGGTGTGATTTGATGCTCGAGACCATTAAAGAGTGCCCAGAAACGGTTGTATGAACGATTGTGGAGTTCGGCAGCGAGCCATTTGTTGGTGACGAAGTTGTTTGGCTTTAGTGCGGCAGGACCGATCATGATGCTTGTGAGACGTTGAAAATCGGACCAGCGGTGACGTTGTTCAGCGTGGTCGAAAAGTAGGGAGAACGTTTCAGTATTCGCAGCTGGTGTAGGGCGGGTGAGGTAAATTGGGGGTAGGTGAACATTGTTGGATTCAATTTGAGGCATAACCTTGCGAAAGACATTTTCGAACGATTTGTTGCTTGTATTGTGCGTGCGTTCCTTGACTTGATTGATGCGAGCTTGTATCATTTCCCATGCAAGCTTTTCTGCTTTTTCACGTGAGTGAGGACTTTGATCGCGAAGCCAGGCGCCGATTATGCCATTGAGATGCGTTGGATCTGGTTTGATGCCTCGTTCATACATCAGATCTACCACCATTGACGCGGCTTCAGTTCTTTGCTGGCCTAGGAGTTTCTTGATCCATGATGCGAAGAAGTATTTGTTCTGATATTGCTTCGGTAATGCTAGAAGCATGGTCAATGATACTTGATGGATAGCCTTCTCGACATCTTCTGGAGCACCAGCAAGATCTGTATTGTTAAGAGCTTTGTGGTAGCTCTCTAGGGTATTCTCGCCCGAACCTCGAACTCTAGCAACCATATCTTTGAACACCGCAAGGGCCATCTCGTTGTGGTTGTTGTCAAGCAATGCATCACTGACTTGCTCGTAGAGTTCTGCTGGCATTTCTGCTCCAAGCAATGTACGCATCTTGAGGTAAACTGACCAAGCCTTTGCAGGTGATTGTGCTTGAGCCCAACTCAAGACGACATGCATCAAGATTTTAGGGTCTGCACCTTTATCGAGAGCACCGAAGGCAATATTCTGGGCCTTTGACGGTCGATTGATTGACGAATACAGCTGAATTCCTGTCGAATAGAAGTTCGTAATCCATTCTGCAGACATATTGCTCATGCTCTTACTTCTCAAATCTTCCCATACGATCACTGCTGCTGCACTATCTCCGCCCACTTGTAGAGCTTGAATGTAATCGAGACACTGTTCGTTGCGCAAGGACCTGCCAGCCGCCTGCATATCTCGTCCGAGCATCACAAGATGGCTCTGCCGCACCTTCAGGTCACTTTGCGATTGCCACAGAAAATTCCAGACCGGCTCAGATATGACTTTCGAGAAGGCAGGTATCTTTTGCTGGCACCGCAGATACCATTTCCACAGAGTTAGGCTTTTCATCACATCTCCTTTCCCAGCTTGCGCTTGAGACAAAGCTTTGTTGAAATGGCTCACGAGTGCCTGGTGTGCTCTGGGTGTTTGTAGGTTGAGTACCAGCTCTTGTGATGCCTCCGTATCTTCTTCATCTTCCTCCATTAGCCGATCAATTTCTGCCAGATCTAGTGTATCCTGCTCATCTTGAGGATTAATACCCTCCTCAGCGAGTGCTTTGAGAACCTCCTCTCTTTGCTTCGCAGGCAATTCTTGCATAAATTCGCTATGTGGTCCGAATGGGCCCTGACGAAGAACAGCCAACTGACGATCTACTTCTTGCAATTCTCGCCAAACCTCAGCAGTCTCATCCTTCAACTCCTTATCTGGTTCGATCTGAATTCGGGAGGACTTGTCGGATCCATGCTGTTCGAATTCTCGAACGACCAAATCATCTCTGATGTTCCCGAGCAACTCAGAAGGTGCGAAGTGATCGGGAGAAATTGACTGTGGTTCCAACGATATAGTAGATGGTCTGCGTACTTTACGGGCAGCCTGCCGGTATTCTCGAATGGGCATCAAGCCCTGAAGACATTGTCGATGAGGCGCAAAACTGGGTGAATGACAAAACTGCTGGTGCCATCTTCGAGAAAAGCGGCATACACCTTGCATAAGTATAGCGATGCAGAAGATAGAGAGGGTGATGAAGCAATCGAAATTGCCGTGAGATTGAACAGCGTCCTACCCATAAATTTGTTGCACAGCCGCATAATCTTCGGGGTTTCTCCTTTCCCATCTACGCGTTCCGACGCGTATCTCCTTCCATTTTATACATTTACTAAATACACGGAGACAATGGAGGATGTTGATGGAGATGAACACACCTGGGACGAACCTCTGGCAGATATCACGTACCGAGTATGTCACACTGAGTATTATCTTTAAAAGCATGCTGATAAAGGTTTTTACAGGCGTGCTACATCTTCCGATCATCACATCAAGAGACAAAGAGTCAGCCAAGGAAGAAAAGGAAGCTCACCAATGGCGATGGCTACAGCCCTAGGTTCCCT
>Ga0068623_1000082_pt1 | contig 10557 bp, 7 predicted proteins | sample InSIn2SAF170_FD_77427 | JGI IMG/M metagenome (GOLD analysis project Ga0068623, IMG submission 77427) | Clean room microbial communities from NASA Spacecraft Assembly Facility at Jet Propulsion Laboratory, Pasadena, California, USA -... ... | reverse complement strand
TTAAAAAATTTCTTAACATTACTTTGCATCTTTGGCCAATAGTAAAATGCATTTACCTAAGCAAAGGTTTTGTCTTGTCCAAAGTGACCAAATAATCCTCCATTGTGTTTCTCCTTGATTATGTTTTCCCTCATAAAACATTTGGGAATGCACAATTTGTTACCTTAAATAGTAAACCTCCTTGGATAAGATAATCTAACCACTAAATTCTATTATGAACTATTGGATTTTGTACAACTGCATAAATATCTTTGAATTCTACATCATCTTTATACATATCAACCATTTCTTCAAATCCTACAACACCAACTCTTAATTATTGTACAATGAAATTTACCCTGCTCAAAGCATCAACAACTTTGTTCAACTTACCATTTGTGTGTTTTATCACAAAAGTAAAACTTTGTAAAAGCTCTACCCACTTAGCATGTTTCTGGTTCAATTTTGGCAGGTTGTTTATGAACTATAATGCATGATTGTCATAATATAATACAAACTCCTTTGGTAGAAAATAATGTCTCCATTTTTTTAAATCTTGCACAATAGCATAAAATTATTTATCATAAGAAGAATACTTCTTCTTAGCTTCATTTAGTTTCTCACTTATGTAAGCTATTGGTCTCTGTTCCTGACTCAAAACTTATCCAATTGCAACTCCACTAGCATTAGTTTCAACTTGGAAAACTTTCCCAAAATCAGGTAAAGCTAAAACTGGTTTCTCTGTAATTTTCTTCTTCAACAACTTGAAATTTCGGTCTACTACTTCTGTCAACATGAATGGATGATTAGTCTCTTTGATTGTTTCAATAATTGGTGCACAAATCTGACTAAAACTTCTGATAAATTTTCTATAAAAACTTGCAAGACCATGAAAGCTTCTTACCTCAAATATGTTTCTTGGAGTAGGCCAGTTCCAAATTGCTTAGACTTTCTCTGGATCCATTTTCAAACCTTCTTTAGAAACTACAAATCCCAAATAAATTAATTCTTCTTTCATGAAACTACATTTCTTCATATTTATCAGCATTTTTTCTTTCTGCAGAGTTCTTAAAACCAACTTAAGACGCTCAATATGCTCTTCTTTGCTTCTACTGAAAACTAGAATATCATCAAGATAAACAATGACAAACTTCCCTCCATATTCCTTCAAGACTTCATTCATTAATCTCATGAATGTGCTAGGTGCATTAGTGAGTCCAAAAGGCATCACTAACCATTCATACAACACACTATTTGTTTTAAATGCAGTCTTCCATTCATCTCCTTCTCTAATCCTTATTTGATGATATCCACTCTTCATATTTATTTTAGAAAAATACTTTGACCCACTTAAACAATCCATCAAATCATCCATGAGTGGTAAAGGAAATCTAGACCTGATAGTAATTTTGTTTATGGCTCTGGAATCTGTACACATACACCATTCACCACCTTTCTTTGGACTAAGTACTGTTGGTACAGCACATGGACTAAGACTCTCTCTGATTAATCCCTTATCCATCAATTCTTGTACTTGTCTTCCAAATTCTGCATTTTCTTGAGTTAACCTGTATGCTACTTTGTTTGGAAAACTTGCTCCAAGTATTAGATCAATATGATGACTAATACTCCTAATGGGTGGTAATGCATTTGGCAACTCATCCACAATAATATCAAAAAAATCAGTCAATAGAGTTTTGATTTCTTCAAATAACTCATCTAAGTTTGTGGAAGTTAAAATTACCTTAGGTCTCCTGATGACAGCAAAATGCATCTGTTCATCCTTCTTGACTTCTTGCAGCAATGCTTTCCCACTCATCAACATAACATTGTTTCCAGGCGCTTCTTTTCGTGCTTCATCCTTCAATGGAAGCAATGTGTGTTTATTTCCATCCTTCTCCGGAGTGTAAGTATTTCTTCTCCCATCATGAATAGCTTTCCAATCAAATTGCCAAGGTCTTCCCAGCAACACATGGCATACAACCATTGGCATTACATCACACAATATCACATCCTTATAAGTACCAATCTGTATCTCTACCTTGCATTGTTATGTCACAATAAGTTGATGTCCTTTTTGCAGCCATGATACTTTGTAAGGAGTAGGGTGTATTGTTTTCACTAGTCCTAACTTGTTCACCATTTATGTAGAAACAAGGTTATTAGTGCTTCCACTATCAATTATCACTTTACAACATTTTCCTTTGGACTTGCATGTAGTTCTGAATAAACTCTTTCTCTGAGCTGGTTCTCCTATCTCTTTCTTTGCCTTAAGAAACACCCTTTTCAACAACAAGGATTCTCCTACTTCAGGTGACTCTTCCTTGTTTCCAATTTGGGGTTTCTCTTCCCCTTCCTCAGCCACATTCACATTCCTCTAATTTGTTACTTTATTATGAGGACAGTCCCATGATCCATGTCCCCATTCTCCACATGTGTAACACTGAATTTCTCTTCCTCGACCTCTTCCTCTGGGTGCAAATCTTCCTCCACTAAATTCTCCTCTCTGTGGTGGTCTACTACTTGAGCCTCTTGCTTCACCGTGAGGGTGATGAAATCTTGATCTGGTAGTTCCTCTACCTCTTGCTGAAATTTTTCCTCTATTCCTCTGATTTTGCTTCCTCAATATCTTCTCTTCTGCCTTCAAAGTTGCTTGATAGGCATCTTCAATTGTCTTCGAACTCAGCAAGCTGATGTCATCCTGTATGTCATATCTCAACCCATTTATGTATATGGCTACCTTTTCTACATCATCCTCTGCATGTCTTACTCTAATGCTCAGCTTATAAAACTCCTCTGTGTATTCTTTGATAGTCATTCCTTTTTGCCTCAAATTTTGTAACCGTTTGAAAAGATTCAACTGATAATATTTTGGCATAAATTTTGCTTTCAATCTACTCACCGTTTTATCCCATTGTTTGATCTTGGACTTCCCCTTTCTTGCTTTGGATGTTTGTAATTCATCCTACCAAATAGCTGCATGACCCTTCAATCTGGTAACTGCAAATTTCACCTTGTTTATATCATCAACCTCCTCATAGTCAAAATACTTGTCTAATGAACTGATCTAGTCCATCAATTCTTCTACATTGAGATTCCCATCATACAAAGTTATTTCCACCTTTGGTCTTCCACTTGCTTTGGCCAATATCTTGATAACTTTGGCAGCTTCACTTTCATCCTCTTCTTCCTCAAAAGATTCTTCTACAGCACTGGCATCTCCTTCATCAGGGGCTCTCCATTGAGCAGTCTCCATTGTCTCCATCCTTGTATGCAGATTTCGGATCTCATCCAGCAGAACTACATTCGCTATAGGTCTCCCCCGACCTATGCCTCCTTCTCTCCTTGGTGGCATGTTTACTGTAAATCTTTGTGCTCTGATACCAAAAATGATGTACTAGGTTGACGAAAATGAGGTGGTAGTCTGTAATTTGACTACTGGTTAGCTTTAGAGCCAATCAGTTGCGCACAAACAAATTTTGTACGTGGATTTTCCCCTTGAGGGTCTCGCTTATCTGACCAATCACTGTCGGTCCCTCGTTGACTTCTCCTTTTATCAAGTGTTTAAATCCGTGCCATTGATCTCACTTCTCCAGATCCAATGGATATCGCGTTGTCTGCTCACCAACTAACCCGGACGATATCCATCGTCGATGTGACCCGTCCAACCGAATAGCTATCGTGAAATCTCGCGTAAACTCTTGCACAACCGATATCAGGTCGAGAGCGCACGAGAAAAGTAGTTTTCTTGTGCTACGTGTCACCCACTTAGGTTAATTGCGTGAAATTTAGGAATACCGCTTACCACCTTTAGGGCGCGCGAGATACCACTTCCCACTTATCGAATACTACCACATGCTTAATTCATAATTTTAATAAAGATGCTTAAGGAAAGTTTAACACTTAATTTCAATATTAATCATTAATATTAATCGACTATGATATTCAATAAAATGTATGAACAGAGAAAAACACCTGATTAGGGTCCAGAATGCTGATACACATTCATAAGAGAATTTCTACACCTTAACAATTCGTCACACCACACTTCAATTAATTATTCAACAAAATGGAAATTACAGAGCCCTCTCGGCTCGATTACAACAGTTTGTCTGACCTCTGTTTCAATCTCAAACCCTATCTCTCACTCAAACTCTCACTTACTCACTTTGTTTTCGATCATCTCATCTATCTGTCATTACATTCTTTCCTCTTTTATGAATCAAATCCTATCCTAACTGCATTGACTAGTCAATCTCTATTTTTATCAACTCAATCATTAAATCCCTATATTCAAGCTCTGGTACACACCTATACTAACAACTTATCTCCTATTCTAAAATTAATACAATATTCTAATTATTACAATAATTGAAATAAAGATCAATTCGAGAGATCAAACCCTCTCTACTAAAACTGATTTTGACCACTCAAGTCAATGAAATTCATCTCTTGTTAGCCACAACATGTGAACATACAATCACATTGTTGGCTAAGTCTGGATGCTCCTGCATCAGATTAATACCACCATAGCACACACTAGACTATCAGGAACATATTACTCTTACCGCGTCTACCTTCTCAGAATTCATATGCCTTCGAAGTTGAACTCCTTTACATGTTGCCTTCGAAGGAGATAGGACAAGTCTAAATGTTCAACACTTTGGCATTTTTTTGACAATTTTATTGTAACCAAGTTATCAAACAAATTTGAATTGCATTATTCTATATTTTTTTGGGAATTATATTTAACAATTTTAAAAATTGAAAATCGATGTGAGTTTTCTTATGCATTCTCAATAATTAGATTTATAGTTCCGTGCATTCAAAGTTTATAATTTGTCAAAAAAATGTTAAAAATAAATAAAAAATCATCGTAGTCATTGAATTAAATTGTGATAGTATACGTGTTACAAATTCAAATGGAATTTGAAATAGTCTTGAAACAGATTTGCTGACCTCGACTAGTCGAAGGTCGGGTCTCTGGACTTTGTTTACAACGTTAAGGAGAGGATTAACCCGACTCCCAACAACCAGTGGGCCCCAACTTGCATATTATGTTATTGACCTCCAGTAGGAAGTGTGTGGGAAAATTTCGGGGAGATGAGGTCAGACTGCCCGACCTGTTCCACAAGGCACCGAAGAGGTACATGTGTACATAACATAGGGCTAAATGGGTGTGGCATGTGTGTAAAGCCTTGCAAGTGCCACGATGCTCCAACACACACTCTCTTTCATCTGTAGTGTTGCATGTGTTCCACTTGTTACTATAGTGAAGGCTTTACATCTTACGTTTTATTTTGTTAATTTTTTTCACATGCATCGGAAAAATGTATAGCCACACCACCATACCAGTTCCAGGAGTAAGCTTTAGTTGATTTACAAGGGAGCTCGATTCCAATCTAAAGCAAAAACTGTGCAGGCTTGTATTTCTGTGTGGTTGCTAAGAAACAAATCTTGGCTATTCATAACATATTAGGTGGGGATGATCCAGTGCACGGTGAAAATATCTTGGTCAGTGCGGTGAAAATATATGCCTTGGAAGTTTTGAGTACCATGTCTTATTTCTTTTGTTCATGCAATGAAGGGTGGATGGTTTGAAAACCATGTGTTATATTTCCTACAACGCGTGAATTCTCATAGGAATTTCCAGTGGAGGTGGGGATGATGTAAAGAGTAAGTATTTGTTGTCCGACAAGTGTAAGTCTGGCAACTTCGAATAAAATGAGGCTCTAGCAATTCTTTCTATTTTTGGCATGCTTGAAATGTACCTAAACTTCATTGATTCTTTTATTTGACAAGCAAAATAACAAAATACGACGAGAGACTTAGAAATTCCCACCCAAGTATGTGTAGTTAGAGGTTATGCTCAAATACTCTTTATGCCTAGTTATTTGTAGCAATACAAGTGCTTCTTTTTAAGCTTTGCCATATTATTGCTATGTTTTGATGCAAAACCAGATAAATGATGAAACAACCAATAGCAATAAATGTGCATCTCTTCCAGCCGAAATAGCCGCAGCTAACAAAGCCCTGTAGAGTTTGGAAAACAAGGTACTTAAAAGGTTTAATCTATATAGAGACAATGGTAAAGAATGTAAATGATTATAACTAAAGCTAGGTTATAATGATTATAATGATTATAAGTGTGGTAATTTCATATCTCCGTGTTCTATAGCTCTTATCAATGTGTTTTATGTCTATTTCATAAATGATTAATGCTTAACACTGACCTGATTCCTTTTGCAAGTATACAAGTATACAGGCTTTCAGACTAAAATTTTTAATTTACCTGGTATGTATGATAATTCTATGAAAATGAACATTTCGGCTTTGACTATAAACCTAGTCAATGAAAATAAAATATGCATTTCTTTCTTGATAATTTTTTTTTTTTTATTTTATGAAAACTAAAAATAATAGTTTAAAATAATATTTATAAAAATGTTAATAACACCTAAATACATACATCTTACGTAGCTTAAGATTAAAAAAAAAAACAAAACAAAACATGTTTCTCCAATGTTACGTATTTTATTTATTTACACTATTTATATAAACTTTGTCAACTCAATAAACTTAAAAATTAATATAACATATCAAATGATTTTATATTTATTAATATTAAAATTTAATTTTATATTAATTACATTAATATAAAATAATTGAATAAATGAGTTTTTAATAAGTTAAATAAAGTAATTAATTTTAGAAAGTTTCAGATTTCTCCATATCTCAAGACATCATCCATCCTACTACGATTGGAATCCGTATTCATATTTGTTTTATGATTTTTTGAGGTCAGAATGTTATAATACTATTCATCTATATACTATTTAATGCCCTCGCCATACTATTTTATTCCCCAATAACTTTCTGGTTGTAGGAGTTGACCAATAATAAAAATCTAAACTGAAGAAAAGTCCATGGTACTTACCAGGAATTGTGCAGGGTAAAAAATTCCCCCACTGAGAAGCTAACTTTGAATTCGAGGTGCAACAAAATAATCAGAAGTAGTCCAAAGATTTAAAATATCAAAATGCATATTTCATTTTGAAGAGTTGATATTTTATTAGAAGAGAGTGTGTTAAAATTGATTCAGATTTTTGTCGTTGGTAGTGGATGGAAATTTGTGTATGGTATATTTAATTAATGAGGTCTTGTACTTGAGATGGCCGGCATGTATGGATGATGATGCCAGAAGTAAATCCGAAAGAAACAGATACAACGTTTCCGAACACTTGGCAGCCATTAACATTAAGACTATCGTACCAACATTCATTTATGAAGTGACAATCGCTGGTACACTAGCTTTATTACACAATAAGACCTAAATTGATTTAACCAATCAAGATGCAAAAAAAAAAAAAATTAAATTATTTTAAAATAAATTAAATTAGTTTCTAATGTAAACATTAATTTAATTTTTGGTGAATTTAAATTTAATATCAACATCAATTCATTTTGAATATGTTATTATTACCCTACTACAATAGGGAATAATAAGAAACCATGCATTAGAAGAAAAAGACCAAAGATTGGTTCACTTGATGATTATAAAGTTTCTTAAATCATATATCCATTATATATGTGATTTATTGATTCATGTAGAGGTTTTTGGGAACAAGTTTATATATGTGCTTTATTGATTTATGTTGAGGTTTTTGGGAACAAGTCCATTTTACAAATTACTATTTTTTATATATTCAAAATTCAAAATGTAAACCATATAGCATATATATATTAAAACACATTATTTTTATTTAGTATGTAATTATAATTTTGATTTAGTGTTGCAAATATAAGTTGCAACTAATATTTGAATGATTTTTGAATTATGATGGACAAATTATAAATGATATAAATGTATTCTACTTAATTAATGAAATTTCACTAAACAACGAACTAAAGAGTGGAGTGGAATATTGGTACATGTCATGATATTATGAGTAAAATTCTATGTGGGGATAACACATTACATTGCTTATTAAGTAAATACCTTTTGTTGAAAACCCATATTGTCAAATTGTAAAATTTGAATTTGAATTTGAATTTAATCTTTATATGTTTCCCCAAAAATCAATGAATGATGGAGTTGGATAGTTGGCCAACCAACATCCCACAATTATGCAGTCATTAAGAGATGACTAGACAACTAAAAAATGTCAGCTAAAGGTACTACCAAGTACCCACCTTGAATTCCAAGGCTAATCCATGAATTCCTTTTCCACAAGCAAGAGAAATAGAAAGTTCCTAGGTAAGAGAAAGGGGGCGCACGTGAAACTCACTTGGATCATTCATTCATGGATGGGGGGTGTACAAAACCTGAAATGGGAGAGGAAGAAGAGTTTTCTTGAGTTGTGGAAGCATTTATGAGTGTAGGGGTGTTCTATATTGGATCATCATATTTTTTGTAATCTATATCAATGCTTTCAAATTGGAAAAAGTGGAGGAATCAACTCATAGGACCATTTGTACAGGCGAGAACTAGTTTTGCAAATTAGGGACTGAAACCTTTCGGGAGCATTTTGAGGTATCTGTTAGCCACCTATACCAATAGGTTTCATATTTCATGATTGGCAAGAAAAGTTCCAAATATGCTCTGCTTTGGTGATTCAAAGATCCCATATTTCCAAGAAGAGGCAATTTTTGTACATAGCCTGATGTTGCCTAAAAATTTTGGATGGGTGATCCAATAGCCTAATCTGGATCATGCCATGTTTCAATTTCTTGTTATAAAATAGAGAAAGAAGCCTGTCCAAACTGCTTAATCTTGGCAGGCTAGTAGTTAGGTAGAGAATTAAGGTTCCCAACTGCTTAATCTGGGGCCTTGGAGGTAATAAGGGTAGTTTTAGATAGAAAAGCAAAGAAAAATGCAAAAAGAAAAGAAAAGAGTAATTGAGGGTTTGCTAGTCCAAGTGCACCCTCTATGAAGAAACAAAAAATGCTAGGCAAGTAGATGGGGTTGCAGAAGTATGGTTTCTTTCATTTTGTTGGTCTAAAGTAAAGGAAACATCATTGGATAGAGAAGCTCCTCTTCTCCATCATTTTGCAGCATCAGGATAAAGCATGTTTAACTTCCCAGTTTCCCTATTGAAAGTCTTGCTAACATCCTCTTTTTCACTTGTATTATATGCCATATCCACATTTCTTGTACAAAAAATCTTTTCATTTTGATCTACTCTCTAAACTAAGTTGATTTCATATAAACATAGTGCATTACCCCCTCATTCACCTCTTCCATTCATATTAACTCCTAATTTCTTATTATTTAACTCCCTATACCCCCATTTCCCCTATTACTATGTTAATCCTACATCTAAATCCCAAATTTGTATATATATCCCCTCATTCCCAAGCAATATAGCTTTATAAAGGTTTTGAAAGGTTTCGGCGCTAAATACATTGGAGCGCGGCTTAAAAAATGACCGAAAGGTTAAATCCTGGGGTTAAACCAAGACCCACTTGGTTTAATAACCAAATCATCGTTTTTGTAAATAAACCTCTGTTAAACCCCTTTTGCCCGTAACACACAAAAAACCCACATTTTCTAAAGTTCCGTCGGGCGCATATATTAACAAATATTATTTATTTAATATTCCCGCGCATCCGTATCGTCCTACCTACTCGGCCTCCCGCCAGTCGTCGGATCTGGGCTTTCCCATCCGACGGCTCTCGGCCATTTCGGAGTGGCCCCGACGTCCTGCCTTTACGTCCCAAAATTTGACGTCGGCTGACGTATGGGCGGGGACGCGTGTCTTAATATTATAGGATCGGGCCGACCTCTGACAAAACCGCGACCGTATACAGAGCGGTCAGATATAAAACCATTTACCGCTTGTGGTTTCCCGCTTACCCCGTCATGCCAACGTCACTTCCACGTCACGTCCACGTCATGCCATGTCACCATCGCATCGCCGCCTCGCCCGCCATGGATCCGATCTGTCCGCCACCTCAGTAATCCCCATGGACCACTCATAGGCCGCCATGTCACCCGATGTCATCATGCTGATGTCATCCAACCTGGACCCCACCCGATGACGTCATGCTGACGTCATCCGAAAAAAGCGCGCCAAAGCAAAATTTACCCATATTTTGCGGAATTTCACCATTTTTTTGACTAATCTCAGACAAATACAGTCCTGCGCGATAGGTTAGGTGAACTTGCAGGTTCACGGTCTTTTAAAGGATAACAGAGGTGCAATTGGGCACAATTGGCCAGTGTGAGAGTAATTGACTTGCTTCTAAGGCGTTGCAGGTCGATTTCTTAGGTAAAAATGGTCAATTCAGTGGTTTTTTATAAATGTAGGACAGAACAAACCAAGCGGGCGGAGAATATGGTAAGTACCTGGTTATGGAGCGACAGCAGAGCTCGGTTGGATTCAATTGGAGGCGGCAGCAACTGTGGAGTGACCTTTAGCAGGTTGGTGGCAGCAATGGTCGTAAAAATGCATGCAGAAAGCAGACCAGTTTAACGTTGAAAAGTGCAAAAAAATGGTGAAATTCTGCAAAATATGGGTAAATTTTGCTTTGGCGCGCTTTTTTCGGATGACGTCAGCATGACGTCATCGGGTGGGG
>Ga0068623_1000081_pt1 | contig 10557 bp, 10 predicted proteins | sample InSIn2SAF170_FD_77427 | JGI IMG/M metagenome (GOLD analysis project Ga0068623, IMG submission 77427) | Clean room microbial communities from NASA Spacecraft Assembly Facility at Jet Propulsion Laboratory, Pasadena, California, USA -... ... | reverse complement strand
GCTCGTCGTTTGGTAGTGCGATCTAGATCGGGGCGGTGGCTGGGCCAGTTTGTTCTGCAAGTCTATTGTCTTTTGGGAAGTTGGGTCCCAGGAGGGCAGCCAGCGTTGGAGAAGCATAGCTGAGGATGCGGGAGTCGACCAGGAAGCCGGCCCCTTGGCCGTCCTCCGCAGTCGTGACCAGGCAGACATCACTCTTCACCACAATATGAACGGTCTGCATGTTCGCTCTGTTGCAGGATGTGTGGAAGAGGTGTCGAAAGATGTGCTCGTGGCAGTTCAGCCTTTTTATGTCCAACGATGTCTGCTGGAAAGCCCAGGGCGTGGCGGACTCTATACGTGTCTTAGACAAGCAAACGCGATGTCTTGGACACGTGCCCGCTTTCGGAAACCGCGGTGAACCCTTGTTTACGATGTGTGATCAGCGAGCGGGAACATCGTACGTGGTGAGTTCGTAGCGTAGCTACGAGTGATTCGCCAATCAGGCCTAATCTACAGAGTCTTCACGCCCAAGTAGCCCGTCCTCCTGTTGCTCGGTCGCGTCAATCATGCTCCTGGAGGGATGTACAAAGACAAGGGTGAAGGGCTGTCTCTCATTGGTAAGAAGATACATGATGGTGCGGAAGAGGCCTGCTTTACCCGTTCTCATAGGTGCAAGCTCATGGGTCCAATCGCATAACCTCGATTTCATATTTCCAACCCATCCTCATAAGTCATAGCCAATAGTACAGCCACCCCTTCCATCTCCTCTAGCATTGAGATACTCTTAGACTCTTCAAAATGATCACAGTGCGCAGCAAGGTACATGTGAAACATTGGTTCCATCATAGGCGTGGGTCGGGCCTATAGGAGTCCCCGCCGCGGTTGTTGTACCTGCGCGTCCGGGCTGCAAATTGTGCGCGTGTAGAGGGGTTTTGGTGATGCGGCTGTCTGGCGGTGTTTGTAGGCCGGCGGTCGTCTCTCGCAGGAGGGGGGGTGCCATGGCGTGAAACACGAGCTGTGGCATTCCTTGGTCCGGTAGGGGTTTGGGGTGGTAGGGAAGGAGGTTGTGGTGCACCGACTGGCAGCTGGTTAACACCTGTCGTCACGCTAGGGGCCTGGTCGGTCTGGTTCGGAGTGGTTCCAGTGAAACCCGCATTTTCCTGTCGCACGCGCTGAGCTGTGAAGAAGGTGATAAAAAGACAGTAGTCTAAATTGCGAAAGAGCAATGGAAGAGTATAATGCCGAGCTCGACAGACTTCGCACCGAGGACGAAGAAGGGAATGCCTACGAGATCGGTCAGATAAACCAACATTTTGAGTTTGCCCAGCAGAGCCTCGATATGTATAGTCGGGACCGACCAGGCACCGAGGCAGCCATGAACACCGAATGGGACGGCCATTGCGATGCCATCGCCCAGATGCTCGAGCCATACCAGGAGGGATCTGAAGCTGATCCGCGGCGGAGCGTTTTCTTGCCGGCTCCAGTTGCTGAAGGTGTTGCAAGAGTGATTGAGACGCAACGGCAGATAAGAGGAGAACAGGCGAGGCAGGCAGAAACCGAAGGAAGGCGGGTTGAGATGAAGGACTTGATACGTAGCACAGAGGAACAGCTGGACCTGGACGCACAGCTCGAACAAAGCGACGAGCAACGGATCCAGGTAGCTGAGCAAGAGGTTTCTCGCTTCTTCGGTACTCTGTATGCTGTGGAGCAACAGCTGGAGCTTTTTGGACGAAACCTTTCTGATCTCAACATGGATCATGATGCCGCAGACGCTGATCTTTGTGATGCTCTTCGAGCAATGTTGATTGCAAGACGCCTGGTTGAGGGCGAAGAGCCGCAAGCCGAGCGTTCAGAGAGACTTGGCCTGGAGGAAGCGGGCATCTCTGAAAAAGCACCCCATAACGATCAAGAGTCACAGTCAGCCAACCTCGATAAAGTCCTCCGTAAGAATAAGACGCAAGCGAAAACCAAACTCGCTACCGCTCGCAGGAGGTTCGACCAAATCCGAGAGACATACCAATTCGACCCGGAAGAGTGGGCACGGACACGGAAGCCCTCAGACACGCAGTCGAACTTCGATCACCGTTACCTCGAAGCACGTAGATACTGGACTGGTCGTATTACTGCCGCGGAGAAGGACATCGAGCAAGCTGAGCAAGCAATGCAAGCAGCAGCGCTGCCACCCTCAGATACGGCAGAGTCCGGTTTCGTCGACCTGCCAGACGATGGAAGGTACAGCTGCGATGCATCGCCAATCGATCGTAACAGGATTGAGGCGTGGCGATGGGGGGTAGATCAAAAGTCTAAAGCCTTCACTATCCCGAGCAGAGAAGACTGGCCTGACGATGTAGAATATATACCTCCCAGAGAGCGTAATGGAAACGTCGAGGTTGGCGACAGTGATAGCTGTTGCGCTGAAGGTCGACCAGCGGACGGGATCCGAGACTGGAATCAGCAAAGGAAACAATCCGGTGAACCATAAAACATAGCTTGGAAAGGCATCTGGTATGCCCGCCTACGTCCGCAGCGTCCGGGTGTCACTGCACCGCCAGTATTTCTTAGCGAGTCAGTATACAGCTCCGGCGCGTATGGTCGTGTTAGTAGCGGCGCTCGCGTCTAGGTTATACTATACAGCAAAAGCTCCGTAGTAGCATCCATACAAGCATGTCCGAAGCCCTGGAAACGGCCGAGCATCTTGTGACTGCCCAAGCTATGGGAACGGTACTCTTGACAGCACCCATCCTCGCGTGGCCTAATCTTGTCTACAGTGTGCGTTGTGAGCTCCTGCCGATGTCATCTCTGTTCATTTCTTTTGAACCAAGATTGACTAAGAGCTATCCTGATGGCACACCTGGCGTTTCTGTCGGCTATGGTGGTGAGTAGCACAAAGCCTCGATAGAACGACCTATGGTGGCAATGCTAGTATGTTTCTTGATTTGTCCGATACAGGCGGCTTGACAGGGTCTTTGTGCATCCCCTCCATGATGATGAATGAGTGCAGTGTGTGAAATATGGCCTGGAAGTGAAGCAACAGGAAGTGAAGTTGACTTCTTACTTGTCAGTCCGACTCAGGAGCCATTACGAAGGACCTCGGCCGAGATATCACCGTGCGCCGAAGCCGAGTCCATGTCATCATCCACCCAAAGAAACCAATCCTCTCGCGCAGACACGCTCAACCATCGCAACCTACCATCCTACCGTCTATGCCTATCGTACAACCTAGATCAAACTACAGCACAAATGTCGCCTCACGCGCTGCGACCATGATCTTCCTACGAAAGCCAGGATCGCGAACAGTATACCAAGACATTGAAGATGGATGATGCTTTCGCACGGCTCGAGGCAGAGTATTGCCCTCCTCTTGACCCAGCTTTGTTGTCTGCGATAGTCTCGGACTATGACCTCTGCAATGCGCAAGGCGTGCAGGATGCGCGCGAAATCCTAGATCAGCTGAAGGAGTCTGCGGTGCTGGAGGAGGCCGCAGGGTTTGACCCTTCCGGCACTGGAGCACAAGAAGGTGCTGGCAATCTGGAGAAGCGGGCAGAGTCATGTCCGGAGACCAGTGCCGCACGTACAACAGAAACCGATATCACGAGCTTGTCGAACGGCGTCTCATTCCTTGACCTTGAGGAGCTTGTCGGAGACGAGGGCGGTAGCATTGGCAAACCGGAAGATCTCGAGGGTCTGGATGAAGAGACAAAAGTCCGTCTGCTTCAGGATTTGTTTGGAGACAGAGTTACGAAATACAGCATACAACATACATTGCGCAAATGCAGTGGCAGATGGCAGGCGACCATGGAGGAGCTGCTGAACCATGTCTACTTTGATGAGGGAGAGCACAGCGATGACAGCGGCGGCAAAGTGGCTGCGAAGGGTATCGACGCTTTCTCCGAAGACAATGTCGTCCGCCGTGGCCGCAAAGGAAAGCCGAAAGGCAAGCGTGTGAAGATTCCCGATGATCGACGGTCCAGCTCTTTGCCATCTTCGCCCGTGCTCGGCAGTGCGGCTCCTGCGACCAACAAGTGGAAGACCGCGGGTGAGGAAATCGAGTTCGTTGCGTCTAGGACGCGCATCGCAACTGCGACCGTCTCATCTGTGTATTACGACAAAGGAGCTTCAGTCCCGCGAACCATTGGCGCGATACTGAAGGCTACTATGGAGGAGAGCAAGCTTATAGTCACTGACGATGAGCGTGTAACTGTCCACGCGCAAGAACTTGGGTACGAATTCCCAGGTATCGCGCCGGAGTATCTGGCTGCTATCGTTCGCCTGACGCATCCCGAGATGACCGCCGCGATGGAGCTAGCGCAAGCGCTCACTGCGAAGTCCAAGGACATGAATGGCGGAGGTATCCAGCTGATTCCGCATTATGCGCCACCCGCACTGGACAAAGACACAGCATGGGAGGATGGATCCGCGAAGGCTGCTCGCTTCTCCTCCCACTTCCAACATGGAGACGCAGATGACATTCCAGCAGCCGCTCGTGCCAGCGCATACGCCTCAGCGCGCGCAACAGCCTTCTCACAAGCCAGCGCTGCGCACCGCAAAGCCAGGTCCGACCGCCTAATGGGTGGTGCGGCAGCGTACTACGGCCAAGTCGGTCGCGAATACGCTGCGCTCTCCTCCCGAGCCTCAGCCGCCGCGGCCAACGAGCTCGCTGCCTCCCAATCATCGTCCACCGAGCTCGATTTGCACGGTATTGACGTGTTGAATGCTGTCCGCATCGCACAGGCGAAGGTCAACGCTTGGTGGGCTGGCTTGGGCGAGAGTCGCGTAAATGGTAGACTGGGCTTTGAGGACAGGCAGACTGGGTATAGAATCATTGTCGGGTTGGGTCGACATAGCGAAGGAGGGAAGGGCAAGTTGGGACCTGCCATTAGCAAGGCGCTGAGGGAGGGTGGATGGAAGATCGAGAATGCAGGTGCTGTGATTTTGGTAAAGGGTAAGGCGAAGCGATAGCCCTCGAGACTGCTTGCAAAGTCCGCAGCGCACGAACGAGCAAGCATTACTGTGACCACCTCTACAGCCTACAAGCTGGCTGCTGTCCGTGTCGTTCTTTGGTCAACTGCCGATGCTGCTGTTGAGCGCCTCGTCAGTGATCTGGACGTAGCGAGATGAGATCCACCGCTCCAATACCCTAACACATGACGGACTACTTTGGCTGCCCCGAGAGCGCACTGATCATCTATCAGCCCTATGCAGCATGCCGTGACTGTTCGCCTGCAGCGCCAAGTATGTGGCGCTCCATGGGACGGCCTCGCGTACGGCTAAGCCCGTCAGTCCCATAATTCCCCCGAAACCTGCTGTATACTCCGAATACACAAGACGCCACTTCGTCTGCGATTGCATGCAGCCAGGGCGGCTCGCTCTGGTTGTATGAGCGCGCGAAGCATGAAGGCATGTGTGGAAGGAAGCTAGATCTCCGCATTGTGACCCGCGTTGACGATCTAGCTTCTGCGGAGAAGCGCTAGAAGCAAGCTAGAAGGGGCATCTGCATGTGTAAATGAACTTTAGATGCGTTCGATTGGTTGGGCGTTCTATCATGCAGAGAAGGGCCGAAAGCTCTTCTCGAAGGACGCCAGAAGAAGTGTTTCGCGCCTCCATATCACCAATCACCAGTGCCTTGCCTTTGCTGCCCAGGTGGCCTTCGCTGGACGCGACATTTGCTTTTGTTGACGTGTTAGTCGATGATAGCACACCAGCTGATCACGGGAGATCCTATCGATTATGATGTCTGGTGAGGTTGTCCCTTTTTATCATTATGTGCTGCCATATCTTGAGGGTGTACGCCGGAAATGAGATCAGTAGACCGTCGACAAAACTTGGCAGAAGACTAGAAGACGGTGATACACTGATACCGCGGACTTCGAGAGCGCATCCGCCTACACGGTATCTGTGCGGCTCTGCCCCACCACTACCGCTGTTGGCCCAGCCTCGCCGCTGTCCACCCGGACCATGATCTAGTGATCGTGCCGTCGTGGAGACTCCACTGAGAGCAGGACCATGCATATTCCCCAAGGATGGGGTGTGCGTGGAGTGATCTTGGAGCCCCAGATGTCCGCGATCTCATTACGGGCCGAATACAAGGGCACAAGTCCGGGGCACCTAGCAACTTGGCATGTATGCTTACCGCCATATGTACCTTAGCGCAGAACCATATGCCGATGGCGTCAACCTACGTGCACCTTCGGCGACTGGATTTCGCTCTAGCCACAACACCTCATGCACCAGCAACTGTCATCGCTAAGCGGTCACGCGATGGTCGTAGAGCCAGGATGAGTATAAGATCAACAATACCCTCTCCCTGAACCACAATCCCCCAGCATCCCCCAGCGCCAAAGCAGCACAGCTCGCATCCCTAGCCGTTCATTGCTAGATCGAGCATTCTTTCACTCGTGTCACAGCATCACTTGACTGTGCCCCTCCTTGTTACAAGGATACAATACCCTCGCTGATCGATATCTATATCGCCCACGACCTACCTCCGCATATACCCTCAAACCACCACGACCTAACCGACAACACCAACACCCGCAATGGCTGGCGGTGTCCCCATCAACGTCGCCCCTGTCCAGGGCGGCTACCTGACCGGACGCAAGCTCATCTTCCCTCTGGCTCTCGTCATATCGCTGTTCTTCCTCTGGGGTTTCTCCTACGGTCTCCTCGATGTCCTCAACAAGCATTTCCAGAATGTCCTCAAGATCACGAAACTCCAATCCACTGGTCTGCAGGTCATGTACTTCGGCGGTGGTTATCTCTGCTTCTCGCCAGTCGCCGCTGAGGTGCTCAAGCGCAAGGGATACAAGATCACCATCCTGATGGGTCTCGCGTTCTACTCTCTCGGCGCCGTCATGTTCTGGCCCACTGCCCATTTCTCCAGCCCAGACAACAGGCTTGCATCCTTCGGCGGGTTCCTGGTCTGCACACTTGTCATCGCTTGCGGTCTTGCGACCCTTGAGACTGCGGCCAACAGTTACGCTGTCGTCATTGGTGACCCAGCCTTGGCTTCTGCACGCCTGCAATTCTGCCAGTCTTGGAACGGTGTCGCCTCGTTCATCGGCCCGCTCATTGCATCCAAGGCCTTCTTCTCCGGCGAGAGCTCGAACAATCTCACCAACGTGCAGTATGTCTACTTGGCTGTTGCCTGCGCTGGTGCAGCGGTCGCTGTCCTGTTCTTCTTTGCAAAGCTGCCCGAAGTTCAGGAGGAGACTGGCCGCCGTGGCTCAATCGCCGAAGACACCACGCTCGAGCTTGGCATTGGCCGCGATGGCAAGGTTATCGGCGAAGGCCCAATCTACAAGCAATACAACATGATCTTCGGCTTCATCACCCAGTTCTGCTACGTGGGAGCTCAGGTCACCATCGCATCATTCTTCATCAACTACGCCACTGAGAATGCCAACTACAGCTCAGCTCAGGCTTCGCAGATGTTGTCTTACGGTCTTATCACCTTCACAGTCGGTCGCTTCATCGCGACTGCATTGGCAACAGTCTTCGAGTCCAACTTCTTGCTCACCCTCTATGCATGCGGTGCCATCGCTTTCAACGCATACATTGCTGCTGGGCACGGCAAGTCCGCCGTCGGCGTCCTCATCGCCATCTTCTTCTTCGAGGCACCTATGTACCCCACGATCTTCACACTTGGTACTGCCAACCTTGGCCGCCACACTCGCCGCGGTGCTGGTATCCTCGTCATGGGTGTATCTGGAGGCGCCGTCTTCCCACCGATTCAGGGTGCCATTGCCGACTCTGCCAACACCCGTATCTCCTACGTCGTCCCGCTCGTCGGCTTCGTGGTTGTGCTGGCCTACGCCGCTTTCCACTGGGGTTGCCATGGCTTCCATGTCCTCCGCATCAAGGGCGAGGCTCAGATCGCTGTCTCCCTCGAGGGCGGTGCTGTCGGCGGTGTTGTCGAGACGGTTCACTACGACGAGAAGCGTTTGTCAGTCGCTGCTCAGGACGAGGTCAGGAGGGGAAGTGTGGGCGTCGTGACCGTCAAGGGTGCTACAGGTGGACTTAATCGTCACTGAGTATGCTCTTCATCGGACGGCTACTGCGAGTGCTGAGTATCGAAATTGTGGCATTTGAGAGCGATGGTCGTTTGGGTGTTTTACATATCTTACGAAGTCATGTTTGACGGACGCTTACTCTGATACCTCATCAACTTGCTTGTATATAGCTAGCATTGACCAATTGTACATATGTCCTCGGTCAGCTTGTTCTCAATTACTGGCGCTGCAGAGTATTGTATCAGGCACAAGGAATACGAGAGACTCCATAAGCCAAGTCCAACTCAAGCTACAATTCTTAATACGCTCAGCGACTTCGTTTCGGTAAACCCTAGCAAATCTTTCCTTGCAACAACCTGACCGTTTCATCCTTTTTCAAGCGTCGACTACGTCCCCGACTTGTTCTACATCTGGGCCGACTCTGATCGCCAACATTTACAGTTTTCACATGCTTCTCCGCCGCTCTCGTCCAGGATACATGCCCATCTGAAGCCTCTCCATCTCAAGCCTCTCCCTCTCCTGGACCCGAGAATGCTCCCGCAAGCGCTGCTTACGCCTGCCGTCGGCTACGACACTGAGGCACTCCCACGTCGGTATCATTTCCTGGCGCTGCATGGGTGTCAGGCTCTCCGCATCGTCCGGCTTCGGGCCTTCTATGCTCGGCGAGTCTTGACTTTGCACACCCTGTGCTCACTGCTGGATCCTCTGCTTGTCTAATCTGTTTTCCTCTACGATGACCAGACTCCCGGCGTAGCCATCATCTGGTCGACTCAGGAAACCGGAAGCTGCTGTGACGGATGGGGCTACGCCCGCTGCTCTGATGACTGAGCGAGCGGCCTGCGAGGCTTTTTCAGCCTCGTCTATGGCTCTGATGCTGACCTCGCATTTCTTAAGATGGGCTCGATCGAACTCCATCTTGTCGAACTTCTCGCCTTGCCTTCGTCGTTCAGCCTGTAAAGCTCGGTTACACGTCTGCCGGAGCTCGTCGTATGATTGCTCTTTCTCGAAGAGATTCCGCTTGGCTCTTACTCTATTCGCCAACAGCTGATCTTTCTCTCTGCGCTCGTCAGACCTGGATTGCTGCCTGGGACTCAGTAGAGCCTCACTCATAGATCCTGCATCATCATCCACTCCATCGCCACCCATGTCCGAGCCTTGGTGGACGGTGCCCACCACTGCGTGGCACCGAGCTATAACTGCGCAAAAGCGATCGTCCGTCCGCTTACGCACCCTATCAAGGACCCTGGGTGCGCGACGCAAGCTCCCGACATCCTTGTATTGCTGCAAGGACACCTTCGGCACGTGCGGCGACGGCTGCTCTCGAAGAGCGTGTCTCATGTCAAGCGCAGGCGTTTCGCGGCATTGTCAGAAGGTGGGGTTAGACGATAGATTACTGGGGGCAACTCTGCTCATGTACAAACGTGTATAGTAGATACTACCGAACTGCAACGGTTTCACAGCAGGTGCTCATGGCCGGGTCTCGTTTTTTGCGTCAACATCGCCTATCCCAGTGCCCTACCACTTCAGAGACTTTTGGGCACTACCTTCTGCCGCTGCAGCGCTCGGCTCATGGCAGACATATCCAAGGTCGACGAAGTGGCCAGAATCGAATTCTCCTGGTCCCGTGGTTCAGGTCGTCTTACTCGCCTCGCATGACACCTTTCAGCCGCCTCCACTCGCCCCTTCTCCGACAGTCCCCTCCGCCACTCTAGACGCTTCTTGGCCCTACCAAACACCTGCGTACTCAGGCTCTCACAGTTCGAGATCAATGGCGCGGGCCTTGGAAGGAGAAAGCCCGTTTTTCTGCAGAAGACACGGCTGAGTGCGCAGTAACAACTTTATCAGATCCCATCGTGTGGTTCGTGGTATCGAGCACAGGCACTCACCATATTCACGAAGGAAGGGCTTAGACTATAGATCATCGGAGCCAACTCTGTTAATGTACACTTTTGAAAAGTAGGTACTCGTCGGATCCAACACATCAGCAACAGCCGCCATGGCGCAACCATCCTCTCGCTCTATCATCAAACGACCCGCCGCGTTCACCACCGCCCAATACCAGCGCGCCGCCCAACCCTATATCTTCTTGGAATCCTCCTCACGCCCTTTGCCTCGCCTCAGTTCCTCCACCAGCGCCTTGCCAGGGGCATAGCCGATTTGCGCACCAGCCATCGCGAGACCGTCATAGAGCTTATCCGGCTGGTCCCTCAAGTGCCAAACTCCGAACCTGCGCAAACTCACCTCCCGCAGCCCCTTCTCTACAGCGAGGCAGAACCGATCATCCGCCGCCTTCCGCGCATCGTTAGCGTCAAGTCGGCTTTGTCCGGTTGCTTGGTAGTGGTCGTGGAGGGCCTGTAGCTCGCCTTGGAGCCTTATGATCCGCATCCGACCTCGTTGGTCGGTATGGACATCTTCATCCTCCAACTCCTCCACACGCTCTCGCGCCGCTGACCGAAGCTCCTCGATCTGCTTCAGCTTTACTTTCGCCTCATCTTGACGGTCTGCTAGCACGCCGTCCGCACCCACGTACCTACAAATCACCTCTTGCAACTCCTCCGGACACACTTTG
>Ga0068623_1000080_pt1 | contig 10593 bp, 12 predicted proteins | sample InSIn2SAF170_FD_77427 | JGI IMG/M metagenome (GOLD analysis project Ga0068623, IMG submission 77427) | Clean room microbial communities from NASA Spacecraft Assembly Facility at Jet Propulsion Laboratory, Pasadena, California, USA -... ... | reverse complement strand
CCCGTATGCTGGCCTAGCAATGGCGGCGATGAGGTCAAGGCCGCCATCTTCTATCAGGATGCCGATCGCACGAAACTACCAGTCTCCTCTCCGGGACCCGACGCATACAACCAGTACTGCGGGAATGATCCGTTGTCCGAGGCAAGCGGTGCGTCTGGCGTGCAAGGCAGCGAAGTGGAAGAGCAGTCGAAGCTGTTCTTGCCGTTGATGAGATTGTTGTCCGATTTGGGGATGTTGACTGCTGGAAGCGGTGCGAGTAAGGCATCGACGATAGTTTCGTAGTACTCGTGATACCAGTCCGAGATCATGACAGGTCCGAGATCTTCGTCGTAGTCCTGGAGAAGAGGCTATGTCAGCACAGGTAGCCTATTCCTGCCCACCGAAGCGCCCTTACCGCGTTCTTGGGCCCATATATGATCATGGGGCCAACAAGGCCAGAGGAGAATTGTGAAGAGTAATGCGAGTCTGTAACAGAGTGGTGGTCAGTATGAGCGATCCGGCCCTCAAGGCATGAAGTCTGGATGCGACTCACGCCACCAACTTGTGCCGTATAGATCTGCTTGGAACCTGTATGTGAAGGTAGATCCAGGCTAAAGTGCACGGAGTCAGTCGGCCTGAGTTCGTCATAGTAGACAGTCTCTCTTCAGCATGACTTACAGCGATAGGACATTGACTATAGCCAGGCACACCGTCCATCCACTGTGTCCCTTTCTGCAAGATACCATGCCAGTGAATAGCAGTACCTTCGTCCTCAATGTTGTTGGTCACTTGGATTTCGAACCAGTCGCCCCTACCGAAGTCAGTTACAGCGGCCAGAAGGACTATCTAAGTTGAAGCAGGCGACGTACCAATTCGCCTCGATTGTCGGACCTGGAAATTCGTTGTTGACGAGCAAACATGTGATCTCAACGCCATCTGGTGCGCATGGGCCCTTGGTGATCGTCCAGTCATAATGCCGTGTCTGGCCAGTGTTAGGTGTCGTAGTGTAGTAGTTGGTATTGTGCGCGTTATGGGTGCCCCAAGGCTTGCCGTGTGGAAGCGGACTGTTGTGCAAGAAGTTGGGCAGAGGATGGTGTTGTGGCGTGCCTAGTACGGATAAAGCTGTTGATGTTAGTCGCTGTACGTGGTAAGTCCTTTGGCATAGGAGTCTCACTGTTGTTAGCGTGTGGCGCAACGAAGCCGAAAAGGCCCTTCGAGGCAAGCGCCGCTGTGGCAGCCTTGGCGTATGCTGGCATGGTGAGAAAGCAAAAGGATAGGCCAGTCTCATGCAGAACGAGGGTGTGTGACTAGGGCTCGTCTAGTATATGAGAAGACGGCCGTGACGGAACTTAATTAGCTGAATAACTACCGTACGTACAGTAGCATACATCCATGATCTCCTCTTCCACTATGGGCGCTATCACAAGCGCCAGATCTCAGCTAAATCATCCATTCAATACGCAGACCCACCTCTGAGTGCTGTAAGGCTGACGGGTTCAAGGCGAGCAAGGGAATGTATTGCGTGCTTGCCATGCAGGCGTATGGTAACATACGGCGAATCAGAGCAATGTGCCTAGTTCGCTGGCGGCCAGTTTCATGCTCCTTTGGTTCACAATTGCTAGAACGGGAAGTGCTGCTGCAAGAAATCGTGTAACGCCTTGCCCTCTTCACGTTCCGGAGAAAGCGGCATGAGATCTCGCCCGGATCTTGTTACACGCTGAGCGAGAATACCGTCATGATCGGTGATCGTACCAACGGCCGGGACACACGCCCATGCTATAGTGGCAACAAGTGACGTGCCTACGGCTCGATTTGGGCTGCCGTTCCTGCCGTTCAAAGCTCAGGTCTGAGGCTGTGAGCTACAACATCGAGGTGCTTACTACTGTACCGAAATCCTCGCGAGCTGTCACGAGAAGACGAAGCGGTCCATGGGCCGGACGGGGACCTGGATACGCAGGCGCAAGTGGCCTCGCGAGCTGCGGTTTGCATTTGCCTCGCGGTTTGGTGCGTTGATATGAGGTGTGAGGTCACGGCCAAGCATTGCCCTAGAAGACCCATTGAACCTTGATACGGACCTTTTGAAAGACTCCGACATCATCTTTCCCGTCGTGCCCCACGAGCCATCGGGAGGCCGTCTTCGTGAAGCTCGTTGCCCGACAGCCGTTGCTGTTGCTAGGAGGCGCATGCGCACATGAGACCGCCATCAGCGATACTGACAACGACAGTCAAGTTCTCCTGATGGTGAGCCTGGAGATGTGCTTGTGCGGCTGAGACTCCCTTCATGTAAGGTCGATCTTATGCACGAGGAAGGTTTGAAGAGAAAGCTTGGTGGCACCCAGCCCGGAAGAGCACAGACGATCGTCACGACTTCCCGTCTCGGTGAACGGCCTCCGGGTACGTACTCGGCTTGAACGGTCCTGACGGCAGCAGCCCAACTTCTCGCGACGAACTCCGTTATGACACGAGACCTTGTCAGTGTCAAGCGACACGACAGGCACGTCCGCAGTGCGTATATACCTACGACTGGGCAGCATGTCCAGCGTGATGCTTGCTACTGGAGGTAATGGGGGAAGGCCGTAAAAACGATCGTGGACCAGAAGCATCCAGCAGAATACATGTGTCCAAAATGGTTGTCAAGAGAAGTCTGTGGACCACTAAATCACTAAGCCTACACATTCGAACAATTGTAAGTCTCGAAGATATCCGTTTTGCTGGCTTCAGCTCGACCTCAAAAGTCGTAAGTGCCTGCAACACGCTACAATAGCATACAACGGTCGTATCTGCTTACGTTGCAGATCCAAAGTACCCGTGACCATCAAGCTCGTTCCTCTCGCCATAGTTCTCCTACCACTCCCACTATCGAACCCACACGAACCCCTTGTACCCCTGCACTCCAATGTGCACCTTGTCCTCCCTCATCTGCAGCCCACACTTCCACATCAGACTCCTGACACGATGACTCTGGAGGCAGACAAGCTCGACTCTCCTCAAACGTGTCGCGTGCTTGTTCAGCTTTACCAGCCGCGTCGCAAGCACTTCCCGCCATTCGCCCGTCAAGTCAGCGCCAAGCCGATGCGGAACGTATTGGTATTGTGATACAAGGACAGGACTTCGCTGCGCAGCTGCCGATTGACTTGAGCAAGCGCGGGGACAGCGGGCGAGACATCGAGGTTAATGATCATGTTCTGCGGTACGACAAGTTCGTAGACTTGTTTGCGGATCTCGGCGAGGAGGTCGCGGAAGCTGCGTGGGTTGGGTGCTGAAAGTGCTGAGATGAATACGGGCGGTGAGATATGTCTCGTAAGTCGGTATGAAATGTTAGCTTTGGTCTGGAGGAAATTTGCAAAATGTAATCTCTTGACCGATGTACTTATGTAGGTTGTCAAGCCACTAGAACCTAGCTCATAGTTGGAGAGAAATTAAAGACCAGATGCAACAAAGGATTGATTTAAGCCGAGTCATGATCGGTGCAAGTGGAATATGGTGCCGAATGCCCAGCCGGACAACACCATTGAGGCTGCAATCCATAGAGGATTACGCAGTGGATTGGCAGCATACACACTAGCGTGGACCGTGAAGAAAGCAAGAAAGCATGGACTAAACTCCTTACCACCGTCGAATGAACTGGTTGCAGCCAACACAGTTACGCACTCGCTGCGTTTCCACGAGCGGTGCACCAGGCCCGTTCCGTGCATGCCCAGCAGCACCTATAATTATCTTGGGTTCGCCTGCCAATCCGGACTACGCCACGGAACCAGCGTCGGCGCCGCGCCATGTAATCTCGTGGCCTTCCTTCTCTCCGTCGGCGTGCGTACCCTCTTGACGCCCTTCTTGTGCGTCCAACCATGGCCTTTCCTTTTGTGCACGCGCACCATCCGCCGACGAGCGTCAATCTCCGGGTCAGCCGCAATGCGAATAGGCATCCAGTATGCCGTGTCATGATCCACGCACATGTGGTTCGTTCGAGGTTCGTTATTGTTGATGTTGTTGATACAATTTCCAATGGGCTGACAGGTACAGTCACTTTGGCCCGGCTGCATGTTCTCTAATGCCCAGGTACGACAGGTACTGCAGACGCCGAACTTGAGTGCTTCCTTCCGCCATGCGTAGTCTACGCCTCGACGCTGCTTGCAACGCGGACACACGAGCGGCCGGCCGTGAGGGTGCGGGCCATAGCCGTGCGTGTTGACACGAGGGACGTGCTGGGGCTCAACACAGTAGCTGGGTTGTCTGTAGCCGGCAGGGTTTGCTGCGTCGGCGGAAGCTGAGTTGTGTAACCTGGCCTGTCGTATGCAGATTTGGAGACCAGGCATCGTTAGACCGATGCGACCTCTTGGTGCCTGGACAACCCAGTCGGGATGCAAAGGGCGGGAGCCAGGGACTGACATTTCACGGGACTCGCATAGGCAGTTACAGTGCACGTAGGCATGCTCCGGAAGCTGGCCTTGCCCGGTCACTGCTGCAACGACCATTGCATTGAGAGGCTTGATCCAGGGAAAGACAAGGTTGTGAACCACCAGACTAGTAAGGTACTGTCCGGCATTAGCGATCACGTTGGGTAAAGCCATTCTAGAGATGATATCGTGCAAGATTCGTTCGAGCCTTTGCACCGCACTTTGAGCTGAAAATGAGGTTGGGGGCGCTTGACATTTTGCATTCCTACACTTTGGGCGCAATGTCCGTTCATGAGATTAGCCGTATACCAACAATGCTGTGGATGACAAGCATGTCCATATCAAGGACAAAGTAAGAAGTCCGGGCCGAATGTACGTCCTCGAATCAAAGCCGAAAGACAATGCATGTCGTCGATTCACGCAAGCGAGGTGGCCTCAAGAACAAAGAAGCCTGATCAGTCCAGGTACGTACTGCTACTGCCATCGATATGCTGCGAAATGACGGCAAGTATATGCTCGTGTTGGAGACCACAGGTCACGCAACTGTGGTTCAGTCCAGGGCTCAAAGGCATCATAGCTCACTGCTCTTCGTTATTTGAAGTCGACCTCGTTGCGCCTCTCTTTCAACAACGGCGGCTCCGCGCAGGGAGCAAGAACTGTGGATCTCTTTCATCCACACTCGATGGCCTGGACTCCAAATTGGAACCTATGCCGTTGCGTTCGCGTCCAGCAAAGGATCAATCTACCCTTGACGAAATGCACGCCATGTGCTGGAGCTTTTCAAGGAGGGATTAGAACCGAATGATGGTTTCGAAGACAGGGTCGCGACAATAGAGAAGGAGTGCTTAAGATTGAGGAGCGGTAGAACCGCGCGATGGGTGAGGCGGAGAACGATGAGAAAGATATGGCGGATGATGGGAACAAAAATATCGAGGGTAACGAAAGAAGATAGGGCTGGTGAGAATGAAATCAGGAGCAGATCCACGCTGGGGAGGGGAGGAAAACGAGGCGCTTTCTAGTCGTTCAGGGGCAAGCGGAGGCAGATGAAGCTTAGCTGGAGAGGACTGCCGCGGTTTTGGCAGCGCGTCGCCACAAGCACCAAGGGTACATCTTGATATGATCAAACGATCTCACGGCGCACCTTATGGGTATGCTGAGCTATCGGCATTGCCCGATGATATAAGCGCTTTGACTATTATTGCTCTCTTGCAATCGAGTGTCCGCCTGCCATGGCCGTCCTCGTTTACCATGAGACATTTGACCCGTCGGTACTACCTTCATGGGAAGGTAATACCTCGACCAGTGGGCGCGGCGTCGCACTCGACTATTATGGAGAGCTGGTAGCAACCTAAACACTGCAGCACTGACTCAAATTATTGCAGGCGGCCATCGCCCCCAGTATGTCTCCTGTTGCGGTCATCAATGCCTTATGCCTACCACTGAGCCTACTCTTGCGCTCGGTGAGCCCCAGAGATCCGCAGCGGCCGCGCACCTCCGTAAACATGATCTTTCGAGGGTGGCGCTTGAGCTGGAGAGATTGTGTGCCAGTACAACGGCACTCCCACGGCAAATCATCGTCTGAATCTCTTATGGTCATGTCCAGCAGTTCAGTAGAGCCAGCACGATACAGGTCGGTTCTCGCATCGTTGTCTTCAGGCACGATGTACGTCTCCTCGTGGGTCCATTGGTAATACTTGACGACTGTATTGGTAAGATATTGCCTTTCATTGTGTGCGGGCGAAGTGAGAGGTCGCTGGAGAGTGCAAAGACAAAGATCGCAACGATACGGGCCGTCGCTCGGCGGCAAGCACAGACAGTTTCCATCCAATCAGCGGTCTTCGGCACTCAAGCGCACTTCATCCTCGAAACAACCTCACTTCATCTTTTTCCACTGTCATACCATGTACCTTCTGCTCCTGATGACTGGCTATCATCGCACTACGCGCATATGGACGCTGATATTTCCATACACGAGACATGTGGCGTCCACGCACAGCGTCTCCGACTATGTCCTCGCACGACCTCGCCGGCGTATCGAGCTTTGTGCGACACTTCATTTGGGCAAGTCCATGCCATAGGGCTGGCAAATAATGGCCAGATCACGTTTGGTTCGCACAATATGCGTGACACGTCCAGTTACTCATCCATCTGTATGTTTCGCAGCATCCGCGGCCCGGGCAAACAAGGCTCATTCGCAGAGAACGCTCGCCGACCGCCTGCTCTGGATCGTGTGCCATGCAAGCACGCGACAACACCTGAAGATTGACCTCAACTCACAAAAAGCCGACCGTGCCCGCGCTGTGGCGTGACAATGCTCACTCACGCGCTTTTCCTTTGTGTTGTGTGAGCTTTCTTCAACACTGTCACTTCTGACAATACCATTCTTGTGCATAATCTTATTGTTGACTTGCTTTGTTCTTCCTGCGCTGGACGCACAATCTTTCTTTGACATTCGACACAAGTATAGCGACTTCTCCGGCTGTCTTCGAACTCTTTTGCGCATCTATATCCTTACGGACAGGGCTATCACTATACGGATCACGACACTTCGAGCATTACCGAAGGCGGCTGTGCCGACTTCACTTGATCGTATTCACGAACACCACAGTTCCAGACACCAGATCGTGTCACACGCCCGACTGCATAAGAAGCTGGACTTCTTCTCCCGACCTGCCAACCTGCAGATCCACACAAACATCAACACGAACACCCATACCACTACGAACATGACGAACAGCGCGAAGAGCAACAGCAGAGGCACAATGGGCTTCATTAAGTCCGCAACAACACTAGCGCTAGCCGCACTCGCGATTGCGCCTCTCACAACGGCACACTCCTGGATCGAGGAGTACCAAGTCATCGACACGAATGGCTCATACATTGGCGACCGTGGCTTCTCACGAGGCTACATGGCACGAACAGACCCTGGCTACAACGGCTTCTCAATGGACTACCTGGTCCCAGCGACGAATATCCGCATCAACTCTTCTGATCTCCTCTGCCACCCGTCGCAGAGGTCGTCCAACTACTCGAACCCAGCATACCCGAAGCTGAAGGTCCAACCAGGCGGCTACGTCGCCATGAAATACCTCGAAAACGGGCACGTCACGCTTCCCTGGAATCAGCTGGGTAAGCCAGAGGCCGCAGGCACGGTCTTTGTCTACGGTACCACTCAACCCTCGGACGATGAGAAGATCGCCGACGTTCTCGCCTGGACTACTGATGGCAAGGGCGGCAATGGCAAAGGCTTTCTCCTTACCGCACAGAACTTCGACGACGGCCGTTGCCACCAGGTCAACTGCGGCAACATTTCTACGGACAGGCAAATGCTCTTCCCCGCGCACGTCGAAGGGCAGAACACCTCCAGCGTCGAGCAGTGGTGCGAGACCGACTTGAAGATCCCAGAATCGCAACCACTGGGCAGCCTCACTACCTACTGGGTCTGGCAATGGCCCACTGAGCCCAACCACGACTGCACTTATCCTGACGGTAAGGATGAGTACTACACCACCTGCGCCGACTTCGAGATCGTCGCTGGTGGCAGTGGCAATGGTGACTCAAAGATTGCTGCGGAGGCGGATACCAATACGCTCGTACAAGAGAATCCGCAGAGCACCGCTGTCTCCAACTTCATGTCGAGACATGCCTACACGACCTCGCCACCCGTCATCATGCTGAGCGGTACCCAGACGCTCAACCAGAAGGCTGTCGCCACAGCTGCGTTCGTCAGCGGCTGCTCCGCCGGTCAGACAGCAGGGCCAAGCGTTGATGTTCCAGCAAGCTGTGACCCTGTCACGGTGTTCACGGGCGTAGCTGTTGCTTCGGCTTCGGCGGCTATCAAGCAGCTTGCGACAACTCTGCCTGTCAACGCGCCAGAGGTCACAGCAGACGCTGCGGCAGCAGGCAACTCAGCCGCTGCAGCAAGCCTAAATACGATACCCTCAAGTGCACCGGCTCCGACAAGCGCAGCGGCTCCCGCATCTGCGAGTGGCACGCAGACAAGCACGTACACTCAGACCTCGACCACGACGACATCCATGACCGTCACGAGCGTGCTCACCATGAGCGCCGTCGTCACTCAGACAACGTATGCTGCCGTCGGCAACAGTGCAGCGGCCTCATCAGCGCCATCAAGCAATGTCATGGCTTCGTCAGCACCAGCTAGCAGCATCGCGGCGCCTTCCGTAGCGCAGGCTAGTGGCGTCGCGGCAATCGCGCCCTCTGGTAACGGCATCCCTTTCTCCACGATCTCGACCGCCATCGCAGCGGCATCAACACCAGCCTCCGCCGCTCCCACAGTCGGCGCTGACGGCTTGGTCGAGGACGTTGTCGTCGCAAGCACGAACCGGTTCGCTGAGGAACATCTTGCGGGTCATAGGAGGCACGCGAGGCAGTTCCGCTAGGCTGGCGTGGTGCACCTGCGATACATGACGAGACGTATGGGAGGCACTGTGAATGAAACATGATCCGCATTGAAATGGCGTTCGGTATAGGCGTTCGGGAAATCTAGAATAAGAGACGCTTTGGAATAACAGGCGTTTTGGGAATCAGGGATCAGGTTACAAGAAATAGATATGATACCCCTGTGCGAGCGACCTTGGCAGCAATGTTGGCGCCGCACTTGCTTTGAGAAATGACAATGAGAATATGTTCGCTCCTACAAAATTTTCTCTGCAAGGCTTATCTTTCTCCACTTCGTTCATCAACCGTGTAATCCGGCATCATGTTGTAGTGCTCGCCGCGGATCCACATACCCATGGGTGGCAACAAATGCTTGTGACAAAGGTTCAATAGTCACTCTCGACACGACTGATGCTGGCAAGACAACTTTAGCTAGACCAGAGTCAATTGAAAGAGCTGCTGGCAGCAGTTCGCCCGCCACTAAGCCGTGAAGGTTGTCGATCATACTGGAATTCTTGTCACAGAAGCCTGGTCATGTTCAAGAGACTGCCCAGTGCCTTAGCCATTTCGTTGTCAAGCAAATGGTTTAGGTTGCCGTACCCTTACCTCAACATTGCCGACCACTTTTCTCACGGTCATCTCCACGACATCCCAAGCTCGAGACTAGGGGCTGCAAGATTAGCGCGACGGCCTATGCATCTATAGCATATACCGTCTTTCGTGAGAGCCTAGGGCCTATAGCATGCTACCCAAAACCGTGAAGCGGTCGTTTCGGCAGTAATTCGATGTTCATAGTAGTACATGCCGCAGTGCAGCTGTCTATCGCAGCTACTTCGGCTGCAGAAGCCAACAGGAACGTCGACCGCATCCTCACTCGGCAACCGTGTCGCCTTCTCGCTACTAGCTTATACTTTCGTCCACCCCTCAGACTCCTCACTACCCTTCCCATCCGATGTCTGTGTCCGAGATCCGCCCACCTAAAGCTCCTCCTCATCCACCTCCATCCCGCCTCCATTCGCCTGCCCCGCATGCCTCCCATCAATCTGATTCACATCCTGATTATGCAGTGACGGTACACTCGCCTCCTTATCAATCATCTGCCTCGATACCGCCACGATGTTGTCTTCAATCAAATCTTGACCGACTTGCTCGATGTGTTTCTTCGGATCCACCTTACCCACGTATCTTGTGCGCAGTTGGTCTTTTGTGAGTTCGCCTTCTTCGCGTACGCGCTTCTCGTAACCCTCGGCTAGAGAAACAAGCTTCTTGAGTGAGTCTTGGTTTTTACAGCCTTCTGCGGCGAAGTCGGGCATTGTCAAGGCTTCGGTCCAAACGGTTTTGTGCAGGTTCATGAGCATGCCCTCCTCCAACGCGGTCTTCCTGTACCCGATGCCTATGCTGTAGTAATGCCTGTTCAGGCCGTGGATGAGCGCTTGTATTGAGGGCTTGTTGAGGTGGCCCAAGTTACTTGTCGTTTGCCGCGGCTCTTGGCCGAGCATGAGTGTTTGCGGGTTGATGAGCCGGAAAGCATCGATGACGACTTTGCCCTTGACGGATTGAATCGGGTCGATGACGACGGCGACAGCGCGGGGTGTGAGTTGCTCGAAGGATTGCTGCGTGTTGATATCGACGGAGGAGAGCCAGCAGCCGAAACCCGGGTGGGAGTGGTACCAGCCCACTACTGTCTCTGGTCTGTCAAGCACAGCCGAGTCAGCATCGTCTCCTTCCTCATAGCCTGGCTATGCTTATAGCTTTGCTTACCTCCCCGTCTGCCTCAGCATGTCCATCATCTTTGTCTGGAACACCGGATCTACAGCCT
>Ga0068623_1000079_pt1 | contig 10603 bp, 7 predicted proteins | sample InSIn2SAF170_FD_77427 | JGI IMG/M metagenome (GOLD analysis project Ga0068623, IMG submission 77427) | Clean room microbial communities from NASA Spacecraft Assembly Facility at Jet Propulsion Laboratory, Pasadena, California, USA -... ... | reverse complement strand
GGAATTAGTGTTCGTTGACTGCGGTGCTATCTCGTACTTACCCTTACTGTAAGCCTTATATTTCCAAGAATTTTTTTTGAAATGGAGTGCAAACCTACATAGGTACCTCCCTCTCGCTACTCCCTCAATCACTATCTATACCTCTCTGCTAACTAAGACTTCGGATCCAAACAACTTCACCTTGCTCGGCTATTATAGCAGCTGGCTAGCGTCATTTACTATGGTCCGTACAACGGGCGTGCCTCAGGGAGGGCAGTTCAGATATCACTGTAGCTTCTGTCGTAGCGTAAGTAGCAGCTACTCTACGTACTTAAAAGAGTGCTAGCAGCTACAGTACTGGCTTAGGTATGAAGACTTCTCTCTGCTGGCTACGTAGGTACTTAGTACGAACTCATTCCCTAGTATACTGTAGGTACGTATTCAGACTTACTAGAGTACTGTATAGCGGAGCGGCTGAATAGACTAGTTATATACTGTATAGCGGAGGGACTTATATAGATATTACTATGGTTGTTGTGGGAGCTGTTGATATGAGGCGCGATGTGTTGTCGTTGTTGCATCAAGGTTTTTCTAGCCTCGATTTAGTAGGGGGCTAGTTAGGAGGAATTAATAAGTGTGGTGCAACAGGTTGGGGTCAGAATGTGCGGTGGAACGACGGTTGATTTTCTAGAATACTTGGTTAAGTCGAATTAATACCTCACCTACCCCGGCCTAGACATGATTCGAGCCATGAGATCGTTCATCTACGTGTTACAGTAGCAGCCCAAAATCACCGATTTCTTCACTGCTTGTTCGCACGCGTGTTGAATTTCGCAAGACTGATCAGAACATTTTTGTTCAGCTATAGAGAAGCTGAGGCTGACATTTCAAAAAAAATTCTTGGAAATATAAGGCTTACAGTAAGGGTAAGTACGAGATAGCACCGCAGTCAACGAACACTAATTCCCCTCCATAGTAGCGAGTTTAAGTCGTGACCGAGGTATACTTACAGTTGGATAGTGTGCATGGGGAGCACTCCCAGGTTCAATCAAACGGCCTCTCAAGTTTCTCGTGAACTGGCGGTGTTATCTCGCACCCAGCCTAGGACCAATCGAAAAAGCACTACGGTAGTTAGGCACAGATTAAAGCAGGATCACCGAGTACGTTTACTGTCTACCTATATTACGCGCTGTTTTTATCACCCCTTACGATAGGTAAACAAAGGTACTAGTCAGGAAGTTAGTATTAAAATGACTTTTGAGACGTGAGGGTTTGAATACAGAGATTTCAGGTAGAGTGATAAAAACCAGCAAACTATGTTCATCACACTTAGAAGTTATGCTTCGTGAACGTTGGCGTGCGGGAAATTTCTGAAATGAGGTGGAGGAGTAGGTACTGTACCAAGAAGTATGTCGACAAGGAGTTGTCATTGCACTTATTACGTGCACTTCATGCATACCCGCACCCTTTTTTGATATATCGCACTATGCATCACAGTCCATGGCAAATAATCCTTCTCTCCGTTGAGCGTCATGTTCCTCATCGGAGATTCATTTATTACGTTACTACGTACGAATCTATTGAGTTCCCATAGCTTATTCTGAATAGGTACTTAATGGTTTGAATGGGATTGAGTGGTGATGTCCTTCTGTGTTGTAAATGCCTATCATACAGGGCAAGAAGACTTTTTGCTTCGCTCTGGATTGCTTGATCGGTGTCTCTAGTACCGTTCTCCTTTTTGGTCTTCTACTTGATGCCTCTCTCTTTCAACTGTAATTGCCATGGAGAGAGTCCGCTTAGCTCTGAGACTGACAATTTCTAGATATACCAGTGGGCATCTCGAGTGCCGAGATGGTCTTTCCGTTGTAATTACATGATCACGTAGCTTGGTTGTACTCCCCACGAGCAACCTGTTCTTCCTCTTATACCTCTGAACTGAGGTGCCGGTGCTTTTCACACCGACGGTTAGGTATGTTGAGATTGAGATATGGTGCGAGGATAGCGTCTGGCCTCGATGATAGATACCTTCGTATCGTGCTGCTCTTGGAGAGTTATGTATCAGTAGCTTGACCAAACCAGCTGGATGAATCTGTTTCAGTGCTAGATTGTGGCATCTGTGGTATGGCCATTGGGTGTAGCTAGTCGAACGGATGTTCAATGAGAGATGTGGGAGCAGGTTTTAATGTGTCCCCTATGTTGTCGGACACTTCTCACGAACACACCTCTTATTATGTTCGGGTGGAAGCTGGAGTACCTTGGTTGAGATTACCCGAGAAATTTCGTGTCATAAACGATGCTCAACATGACAACACATGGGGAGTGGGAGTTGTTGTACAGAATGACCGAGATGCCGACTGCGTCCTTCATATGTAACCACTCTTCACCTTCCGCCTCCTGGGCTCTGTCTGAGAGCCGGTAGTTTGCAGACTCACAGATGAACCTAGCAGAGTCGCATCACTCTCGCTTAGGCTATATCGAAACGTCGACGTGGATGGATAGGAACCCAAACTCATCGTACGTAAATTGTCATCAGCCCCATTTTGGATGTTTTGGCTCGGCCGACTATGGTTCGGACGTGAATCACTCGTGCAATAGTCTCCAGTGCAGCCGAGGTCAGGGGGAAATGACATGCTCGCGGATATGGAGCTGTCGTAGGAATATATGCTTGCGGTCTCGTCGGCCGAGAAGCGTTTGGTCACGACGACCTCTTTCTCGTCACTGAAAGATCCTCGTCCGATTGTAGGGAGGAACCCACACACCTCTTTCTCATCGACATGAGAACTGTTTGGGTTTCGAAAGGAAAGCAAGCTCAGGTTGCCTAAGGACGACTGGCTCGATAGCTTCCGTCCGCGTTTCCGTTCCGCTCCGCGCACAGCTGGCGGTCGCAAATTTTGCTCCGGCGCCATCGAATCGTCGTAATTTGGAGGAGTCTCTAGAGGAGCGCACGTGTTGTCCATGCGGGTAATCTGCGTTCCTAAAAGTGTCACACAACTGTTGAGAGTCATGCCTTGCGACATGAATTGCCCATGACCCCGGAACATCCAATCTAGTCTGTTCTTCACACTTACAGTTCCCTTTGTGTCTATGTCGGCTCGACAACCTTCAATTGTCTGGCAGATATTGTCCAATACGTCCTGCGACCGCTTGACGGTGTCATCGACCTCGGTCTTGATAAGGTGATCAAGGTAGCGTGATTTTTGTCGGCGGAGTCGTTTGGACGTCTGGATGGAGGTCTCGAGATTCCTGATAGCATGGCGTAATTGTTCGACTTCTGCGGGGATTTCTTTGTAGTGCAGTCCATGCTTGTACAGTGTGAGCAAAGCATTGCTTGCAGATGTAAGGGCGTTGAGGGCAGCAGCAGCTTCGACAGGCATGGCTATGGCAGGAGGCCTTATGCAATCTGCAATGGCCCTGATCTGATAGTAGAAGTGGTGGTGCGTAACCGTAGATTGAGCTGTTTCACAAGGACGACCTGCGTTGTTCTCCGTCAGCCTTGTTGGCCATGGAACTCGGGACGAGAATGGAGAACGAAATAGCCCCAAAGAAGCTGGTAGGGAAATGGAATACGTTCGCGAGTTTTGCATCAATGCGCCCCATCGGTCAAAGCTCATGTTTCATGCTCAGTAGGTGAAGTGTGATGAGGTCCGCCATTCCGATAGCTGACCTGGACGCTAGAACACGAATTTCAAGTAGCCACGAGCTCGTATCTTTTCCTTGTGTCTCAGGCTGAAGATGTGATTGTGATAGGGTGGCCCCCGGTGCTTCGTGATTGGTCTAACGAATAGCATCACGGATGGTGGCTTGTTCCAGACCTCGCTAGGTCGGCCTCGCTAACAAGGACTTGGCAGGTGTGCTCTTGGTAATTGAGTGCTATTGTACACCGGTTGAGGTGTTCGAGTGCTGTGGTAGACAGAAATCATCGGTTGGGCATAAGCGAGTGCTGCTTCCCCATACACCCACCTTGCTGATAACGACTTCTTCCGTCTTGTACTGTACAAGGGTTGTCGACAAGAATGGCTGATATCGTCGATGACTACTTACGATGGCTGGCACATCACCGCGAGGTTGTACAAGAATCTTTTTCGGATAAGCTAGTCATTGACAACTCATATAATACATGGTTGTGTCTCATTTAGGTGGCTTGACATCGAGATACTTTCAGCCAGAACACGCTAACACGAAGTTTGAGTCGACCTCACCAGAGACCGAAAATCGATTAGGGGAGAATCCTTAGCGCTCGGATCCGGTGGATCAACATCATCAACACAGATTGGTCTGCTCGGAATGAGCGACACCAGCCCACTTTTACTACTGCCAGTCCAGCAAGGAACATACAGTACAGCTATGCAACTTTCAGAGATGTGCTTGGCATCGAATGGTGACCATCACAGTCGTCGCGAATGAGAAGCGATGGTTCGCTCTGTTCAATTTCAGGAGTACCAGCCCAGCCTCACCCACACTTTTCCTGAGACATGTGTAGTCGATGCATCTAACTCATATGAGTAACGCTTACGCTACCGTATCGCTTTGCCCGCCATTGCGACGTAGGGAGACGGTAACTTTCTGGCTTTGTTGTCAGTCAGCCTAACCAATGCAGGAAAATACACCATTTGAAATCCAGCTGCTCGTGCATCGTTCGTGTTCTTGCCGTCGTCCATCGACCACTCAAAGTACCATAGTGCGGGCTGAGACAGAAGCAACTGACCAAGTGCAGCACTAGCTTTACACACTGCAATTAGATCCTCTTTCCGTTGCGTTGCGCCATCTGTGATTTCGAAAGGCTGGATTTTCTGGTTAAGTAGGTCTGAGACTGTGTAGATGGCTTGATCTAGACGTGTGCTCTCAGTCCCAGAATTTTGTCGGAGCAGAAAAGTGAAAGAGGTTCTAAATCTCGACCATGCCAGTGCGTTTGCTGTGGATAGTTAGCTGAATCCTAGTGCCGCAGATCGATAGCTTACCATGATCATGAATGTTTTTTTCTTTCAGCCGACGCGCAATGCTTGTGAAACCACCTGGCAGAAAAGTGCGTTCGGAACCACAGCTTTCACTGATTGACTCAAGCATAGATTGCGTGATCACTTTCTTGATCGCAAACAGCCTTTGTTGTGGATTGAGCAGTGCTTGAGAGATACCATCATCCGTTCTAACTGGGGAGACCCCAGTCGTACTGTCCGTGTAGAAGTTTTCCACATGACCATCAATTTGTGTGAACAAATTCTGCACATGACCTTTGACAGCGGCATCATCAAGAGGCTGAGGAAACAGTCTGTCATGGTCGAACTCGTTTGCCCCAGTCACAATTGTACCGTCACCGAAACCAGACTTTTCGTTCGGTCGGTCTCTAGCCCTATGACTGACAAGGCCACGCTCGCGGCTCGACTTGCGATTTTTGCTTCTTCCCTTCTGCCACAACGCAAGAAACGCTGTAGCAAGCAGGGCACCAAGAACGAATGTGCCGATAGCGATGCCGGCTACAGCACCGTCAGAGAGACGTTTTGCGCTCGCATTACCAACGGGACTTGCACTTCGAGAAGTGGTAACCGCACTGTCTGTAGAGGTAGAAGTAGGCTGATTCGGGCCTAAGAGAGTGGTAGTTGCAGGTCCAGCGAGAGTACTGGCAGCACTGGTCGATTGCGCCGCCGAGAGAGCATTGCTCGGTGTTGTTGTACTATCCGACATGTTTCACTTCCTCGCTCACCCTGATATGGCGAACGTTTTTGTGAAGATACAATAGGAAGATAAGGTTTGACTGCTAACAAATATCGGGTGCTGAAATGCGCCCAGCAAAGAGGAAGCGAACAGTATGGGGTCGCTTGTCAGTAAAGATGTCCTTGTGAATCAACCATGCCTATTCAGGCACTTCTGGTTTTGTTGCAACTCGTGTTAGACCTGCAACTTTGTGGCAGGCAAGAAAGCCTAGAGTGACAGGGATTCATTTTGTATAAACTCAATTGTTCGAAAGTATGCTTCAAGCTATCGTAGTCTCACCTGGAGGCGAAACCTGACCTGCACTAGCCCGTCCAGCAATCTCGATCTGCCAACGGTGTGGAGCAGTGTTTGTAGTTTGCATTAGTATCACACCTCTTCGCTAAGTATTTTTCGGTGGCTGTTAGAAATGGGATTGTGGCATTGGGAGCTTCAGCCTTGTCTCTGCGTGAACCGGTCTGTGACACGTAGACTTTTGTCTCCGATCAGTTTTCCTGCAGTCATGTTCTTCCGCTCTTGCAGAAATGTTGATATGCTGAACGTTCTTTCACAAGAGGTAGTAAAGTAAAGCAACCACGATGAGTCCGCAGATAGTTGTGGCAATCGATGTTGGAATGACATGTACTGGTACGGCAAGTCACCCCTGGTATAGTCGGATTCTAAGGCTTGTTCTAGGTGTATGTTATGCTGTAGCAGACCAGACATCGCAGTTGTACATGATCCAGAAATGGCCAGGTAGTTCTGGTGCGTCAGCAAACAAGGCAAGCAGCTAGAAGCTACCGATCCCGACCTCTTACACAGAACTAACACAAGTTGTTTAGGTGCCCACTGTCGTGTATTATCGCAATGGCAGGTTTTCCTCATGGGGGTTCGAAACCCGTCAAGATGATTTCTCTGAGCGGGACCTCGATGTCGCGGAATGGTTCAAGGTATATCTTGATCACAAAGAGTACAAGGAACATCTTGATCGCAAACAGTATAAGGATGCAGCAGATGATTCATGGCCAAGGTCGTATGAAGATGTGAAGAGAGCATATCGAGACTTCCTGCGACAACTTTACACTTGCATCCGAGAAGAGATTCAATCAGCGGTGCTTCGTGGAACCTCTTGGCCAGACGCTGACATTGAATTCATCTTCTCGGTTCCCACCACGTGGACTGCTATAGCAGTAACGAAGACTTTCGAAGGTCTTTTGCACGAAGCAGGATACGGCTCCGAAGGCAAGAACCACAAAGTGGTTATAGGGTTGACCGAGGCTGAAGCAGCAGCAGTTCACACATTTGCAACTGAGAAAGAGACGTACAGTGATGGACAGATTATCCTCGTGGTGGACGCTGGTGGCGGCACGACTGATTTGGCGTTACTGAGAGCAGAGAAGCAGTCCAATGGTGATATTGGGTTAAAAGCCTTAGATAATGTTCATGGGCTAGAACTTGGCAGCGTTGAAATTGATATGGCTTTTGAAGAACTTGCGGAAGACAGGCTGAAGAGATGCGCGTTCGATCTAGGACTGTCAGAGCAGGGATGCGAAAAAGCAGCCCAGAGAATGGCTCGAGACAGCTTCAGGCCTCACAAGGAGAATTTCGGAAGCGACATGAGCGACCGACAGACAACGAAGCGTATTGATATACCGGGAGTATCAGACAGCATCAGCATTCCTCACGCTGGCATTAGAAATGGTGGCTTGATGGTTTCGAAGTGAGTATGTGACTCGATCCAATGGCTCTGCTAATGTGCTCAAAGCGACGAGATCAAAGCGGTCTTCGACAAGCAGATGATTCGTATGTTCCAGCTCATCGACCTGCAAATGAACAAATTAGGTGGCAAAACACCCAACGCGCAGATTGTAAGTGATGGGTGGCACCTGTACTGGCGTTAGCTAATCAATCACGACAGAGCTACATGGTGTTATCTGGCGGACTGGGAAGTTCTGAATATGTCAAACGACAGCTGATCCAGAGATACATTGCTGATCGAGCGACAGTACATAAGAATGCGAGCGATATGCAGATAGTGCGTTCCAGACATCCGTGAGTATATTGTCTAGTACCAGATCGTTACTGATAAAAGCAGCCAAGCCGCACCAGTACAAGGACTGTTGTTGGATCGTTTCAACAAGAAGGATAAAGGCGAGTCGATGTTGAAGGAGAGGATTAGCCGATTTTCTTTGGGTGTGATATGTGATGAGGTGTATAATGCCGAACGACATGTCAATGCCGAGATATATGTCAGTCCAGACGACAGAAAGCGCTACGCAAGGGCCCAGATCGAATGGTTCATTCGGAAGGTAAGCGACGTTGACGAACATCTAGAACGATATGCTGAGGCGTACCAAACAGGGACAGGCGATCACAGACAAAGCGATAAGCCACGTATTTTACCGCACTCAACAGAAGCATGACTCTCGGCAACCTTGGATCACCAGGATAGTGTTATCGCACTTGGACTCACCTCCAAAGAATATACGCGATGGTATGTTCCAACAACAGCTGTGTTGTCACATTGACTGACCAAATGAATTCTAGACGGCGTGCATCGATTGTGCCAAATGACTTCCGATCTCACCAAGCTGCCCTTGACAAGTTTTGAGAAGCACAAGACTCCATGGTATGCCTGCGACAAGGTACCGACCTATTACACATGCTCTTACGAGATTCGGTTCGTAATGCAAGCTGCAGCTGGGGTCGAATCAGAACTGTGGTTCAAAAATGAAAAGTACAGCGAGGAGAACTCTTTCAAGGTTGACTGGCAGGAAGGATCAACTGTGTCGGCGCCAAGAGAGATTCCAGCAGCGGTAGAACACAATTACGACAGATTTCGTCGATGAAATCGTCGTCAGTGTTCATGCCCCTCACATTCATGATACTCGGTCCAGCTGACGGAAGACGTCTTTGACACTGCACCGAGTCGATCAAACAGAGTTATGAAGTTGAAGCGTGGAGCGTGTGAGAGGCGGTATCAATCAAATTCGGAAAGGTTTATTAAGATCGACGGTACCTCTTATGACAGCTGTGGTATTTGCGGGAGTTCTGTCGATGGTTGTGCATAGCTTGGAGCTTTCGATGGAACTACTTAAGTAGAAGCAAAAGTTCTGCTTCATGTAGGTACTTGTAAGGTACAGAACGCGTGCGTGTGGGACGCGATGGTTCCACTCCAGCCTTGGCTTTCATAAACCTCTACTATACCTATATAAGTAGTCTCCCCGAACTGTGACAAAAAGCAGGATGTTTCTAGAAAGTGCTTACAGCACGCCAGAATATCCTTCTAGATCTATAGATTAGCGAGCAGGTAGAATGAAACGACAAGTATCAGGAGTGTAATGCGACTCAAGAAGAGTCTGGTTTGGACTATTTAACTACCTGGCTAGAAAGTCTATTCAGCCTTCTTACTCGCCTTAGTTCTTAATTTCATTAAGACATAAACAAGCGCATACGAACTAATCACAAATAGCACACAAATCCCCGCATCGCGCCATCCATTAGAATACTCAGTCAGATTCAGAGTAGCTAGGTACTGACTACCCGTCGCATACTGGCATACTTCGCATCCGGACGTGGCTTGTGGGTTGAGGAGGTTGGCGGCTGAACCAGCCGAGCTAGATAGGTACGCTGATAAGTAATCTGCGCAAGTTTGGCCGTTGTTGGGGGTGTTGAAGACTGCGAGTTCGGAGGTTTTGCATGTTACGGGGCGGTCGTAGGTTGTGAAGACCATCAGGGAGCCTATGAGGTAGGTGAATGGGTTGAGGTAGTAAAGCCAATAACGCCAGAAGGGTTGAATCTGTGTGTATGGCACCAACACGCCGCAGAAGGAGACTAGTACGCTGATCCACAGTGGATTGATGAGAGAAGCAAAGACGGCGCTTGGTGCGTATGCGGCGACAGATTGGCCAATGCCGGTGTACAGGAATTCGTACATCAGCATCACGAAGAACACGGAACCTGCTCTGCTCGAGTCATGCGGCAGTCCGGCTGTGTAATACCAGCAGACGAAGTATAGAACGGCACAGATGACCAGGTATGGCAGTTCTGAGACAATGAGACCAGTGACGAATGGAGCCCAGTGGTACATTTTCGATTTCTTTTCGCGGGTCTCGAAGATGTCGCGGCGCTCGATGAACAGCGGTTGAAGTTGTGCAATTACACCTGGTGCGACGAAGATGAAGTTGAACACTGTGAACAGAATGTTGTGGAGGTCTGCGACTGAGTGTCCGATCATCCAGAATGTGAATCCGTTGAAAAGAGCGGAGCCAATGTGAAGAAATACTTTGTTCATGACATAATCTGTGTTGCGGAATAGTGAGGTGTTCATTCGCTGTGTGACAAGCTTGATTTGAGTCCAATATGCGGTTGCGAATTCATGACCATCATCGGTAGTGCCTGGCGGTTTGTTGGCAGCATCTGCTACAATATGATCCAGATGCTTGACCACAGCTGCATGCTCGGGAGACTCCAACCACACTTTATTCCAGTCCCTTCCCTTGGATAGAGAGCCTGAAACAACGTCGATCATGTGTTCTGCAGGGTTAGCAGCAGATGGACAAGGAGCTCCGTTCCGTGCGAAGTAGTCTTTGATAGTCGCAGAGTCGTCACCGACATCTCCAAAGTAGACGGTTTTACCACCCTTGGTGAGCAACAACAAGGTATCGAACTGGGCGAAGAGTTGCGCGCTGGGCTGGTGGATGGTGCAAAGAACTGCCTGGCCAGCAGCAGCCAGTTTCTTGAGGAACCGAAGGGTATTGAAAGCTGCTTGACCATCAAGACCAGAGGTGGGCTCGTCCAAAAAGATGAGAATGCTTGGTTTGGCGACCAGTTCGACTCCAATTGTAACACGCTTGCGTTGCTCCACAGACAGACCAGCCCCTACACGACCAATAAGACTATGCTCGAGATCATGCAGCTCTAATAGATCGATGACTGT
>Ga0068623_1000076_pt1 | contig 10627 bp, 4 predicted proteins | sample InSIn2SAF170_FD_77427 | JGI IMG/M metagenome (GOLD analysis project Ga0068623, IMG submission 77427) | Clean room microbial communities from NASA Spacecraft Assembly Facility at Jet Propulsion Laboratory, Pasadena, California, USA -... ... | reverse complement strand
TTTTCTGTTGTGGGTCAGACCTTCTTCTTCCTCCTTTCTGATTTCTGGCTCACCTAATGCATCCTTCTTCTTGTCGAGCTTCATCTATACTCCTCCCTCTCAGTGTTAGTGATTTCTTGCATGGCTTGCTCAAGCCATTTTGTCTCACATCGGTACATGTCATTGTAATGTAACGTCTTGTCAAGTGTAAGTTCAAGTGTCAATAGTTGGATGTAAGAGTCATAGAGTAGATGAAGGGACATGAGGGTAGATGAATAATCACAAAGGGGAATCTCAAGGGTCACCTCACCCTTCGCTATAAATAGTACCTCATAACTCATTGTATAGGCTTTTGGTCAGCCAAGCTTCGATAAGAGTATCTTAGAGAAAGCGTGGATAGTATTGTAATGCACCTTGGCTTCTCCACTAAGTAGAGCTAGTATATATCTTTGGAGGAGTAGGCGGTTGTGTCTATAACATCTTGTTATCGGGGCTAGTGGTTGGACATGGATGTATTGTATGACCAGAACTTACACTTCTTAATATAACAAAACTATCACATTTTCATGCATATGTTGTTATTGTAGTTGAACTATTCTGGTTGCTTTAGCAATGTGTGTTATTTTACTTACACATTTTTGTATGAACTATTTTGTATGAAATTGTATGAAACTTGTTGCAGACGTGTTGTTGGTTTAAACATCACTTTGGATGTCTCGATAACTTGCTTTCTAGCTGGTGATGCATCTTGCTTGTGTTTTCCCTTCCAAGCCGAGTACTATTACAGGTTTCCAAGGGGCACACCCCACTTTATGTGTGTTAGAACCGCTCATGCACCTTCCTTGACTTGTCGCAGCTATCACATCCTTGCTACCAACAGGGACATCTTACTTGCCTCTGTGAAAAATAGCAGTCAAGGCATTATCGTACGACCTACTGTTAGGACTCCTACACCAAATGGTCCAAGGTCTAATTGGGACTTCTTATCGGGGAGATTCCCTGACATGTTGGTGGGTCCAGAATTGTCAATAGGACCCTATCAATGGAAAGTTGTCTACCTTGAGCTACATCCAATCTAGCTTGGATTATAGCCTTAGAGATATGGGAATGTCTACCTCTTATAAGTTTGGTGCTTTTAGGAGGAACAATGCTAATACCATAGGATCGTCTAATGAAGACTTGACCAGGTATCAGAGGAGGTATGGATGACTCGGCCGATAATCAATTGAAGTCTGAGAAGTGGGTGTAGTGATAGGGGAATCAGGGATGACAGGAGGGGTATTGGAGAATGTGGGAGGAGCGGATACAAGGGACAAGATAAGGGGGGAGTGAACAAATGTAAGAGTATAGATGTAGTGTGAAATTGATGCAGTGTGATGAGAATGAGAAATAGAGGGAGAAAAAAGAGGGAGAGAAGACGAAGGATTACCCGAAGTGATTCCAACCATGGTTGGACGTGATCTAGTGATGCAAGAAGAGGGTGGGTGAATAGGTTCCTTGATCAGTCCATGCATCTATGCTTTTGTCTTTGGGGGGCACCCAACAACCTTTGTGGGCCTCTTTTCCTGAGATCGTGATGAAATATTCGTTGTGTTACTATTAGGATGAGATACAGAAGCAGAGATGGAGGAAAGCAGTGGAAAATCCTCGTACAGGTGTCCAATCTTATGGCATTGGTGACACTGTAGGGAACCCCCTCATAATTGAGAATCTATAGGCGACTAGTATTCCACCAATGTATAAGTATGTTTTCCTCCAAACCTTCACGAGTATCCAAATGAACCAAGATGTGATCCATAGTCATGTTTCCAATGACTATATAAGATTTATCATAGTCCAAAAAATTCCCCAGTGCATTCCTGGTGCACTTAAATATGTCCTCAGACCAGAAGTGTAGCGAAAGACGAGGCAGATGAACCCAGATTGGGCCAGCCCCTAGATGTTCACGTTTCGGGTGAAAAAGAGGGCTCCATCTCTTAAGTAAAATTGGAGCTAGTTCTATGTGCCATAATTTAGATAACACCTAAGGTACATATTCAGGGTGCTAAAAGCAGAGTGTGAACCATCTGTAGGATAAAGTGACCACTGAATGTAGATATTCTAGCATTTGTCCCAAAATCTCCAAAATCCATTGTTTGAGGTGGGAAACACTATAAGAACACCCTTGAACCCAACCAACTATAACCATGTCTGTGTTGTTGAGCTTGTCTCCTATCTGTAACCTGTCATTAAGGGTTCATGAAATATTTTTGTTCCTAGCCTTAATTCCCATGTACTTCTTCAAGGTCTAGGGTACTTTTCTCGTGGGAGGATTGACAAGGACATCAGAGGCAATTTCCTATTCTTCATGAACCCTAGAACCTTCTCCCAAGTTGGGTAGTGGTAGGAAGGAACCTTCCAAATAGCTAGATCTGATAGGGATGGACACCTGAGGTGTGGGGTCGATAAGTGAGTGCATAGAGGGCCCAGATCTAGAGGGTTAGATGGGTAAGGAACCGCAAAGGAGGGGGTATCAGAAAGATCTGTTGTATAAGTGAATGCAGACGGATCCAAGCAGGTGGAAAGGAGCTGAGGGAAATTCAGAGAGGGAGGAGTATAGATGAAGCTCGACAAGAAGAAGGATGCATTAGGTGAGCCAGAAATCAGAAAGGAGGAAGAAGAAGGTCTGACCCACAACAGAAAATTCTGAGCCAAAGCACAAGGGTGAGAAAAAAAACATCGAGAAAACCCTAGGGTCGCCCGCCATAGTTGTAGGTACTTGTAGAGAGATCGAAGAGGTCTTGACTGGCAGAGGTGGAGATATTGTCTAGATGGGCACAAAGTCAAAGAGATCCACAGAGTAATCCATCATATCACCCTCCATCTTAGCTGACAAACAACTATAGAAGATCCACAAGATATTCGGGCCAGCCGATGGTTGCCAAGACTTCAAAGAAAAGAGCATCGATGTAATCCCCAGGTTCCAAAAAATGGAAGGTGGCTAGCATGTCGCTGCAGTCACCAAGGGTGGATGGAAATTATCTTAACCGTAGTCGTAAGAGAAGGGAACCCTAGCAATATGCAGTCGAGGACCAAGGGTCTTATTGTCACAGAGCTATTTTTTCCTCCAAATCAAGTCTATAATTATTAATAATAATTCAACATAAAGTTATAGTATGGTTAATTTGTATGATTTATTTTAATCTGGAAATTTGAAATGTATCATGAATTAAGCTTATTTTATTCCTGTAGACTTTACCATCCATTTTAGAGGTAGAATTTATTTATTTTACGATGTGCATTTGTTGCATGCCGTGTGTTTTATGTTTTACTGATTTAAATATCTTGCATTATTGACATCAAAGTTACATTAATTAAGTTTATAAGCATGTCAGTTTTAGAATAGAGTTCCAAAATTTTAATTTCATTATAAATACATATTAGGTGGATGGTATGGATTTAATCTCCATAAAATATTCTAGAATATTATTAGTAGTATTTGCAAATTGTAGATTGAGATTTATCTCCAAAATAGTTATGCCTGTTTCCCCTTTAATTAAATTTATTAATTAGAAGAAATGTCATATGAACAATTGTCATATGAAATGAGTTATGATTTTTGGGGCATGTTGTATTAATAGGCCATGATATTGGCCCATAGTATTGTAATAAAATAAAAATAGCATAGTAATGTGAGAATTTGTCTTCATAATTATGAATGATATTACATATTTTCTAAATACACATATATTTAACTTATATATTAATTCCTTTTATAATAATAATAAAAATAATTATTAAAGATCGTAATTAATCAATTTGTATTATATTTTGGAAATAAATATATGTACCATTAATAATTAATATATTTTTGTAAGTCATGAAATATAAACATTATGTTTTAGAATTTTTTATAAATAATTTCAAAATTAAATTAATAATAAATTTATTTTTAAAGAACTTATTAAGATAGTGTAATAAATGATAATAATTTAACAATGATTTAAAATCCAACATTAAAAGACGTTTTTAGTGATAATAAAAAAATCCCTTATAAAATTATCTCGAAGAGTAGCTTCAAATCAACTCTAAAAATATAATAAAGGCGGCTTTGAATCAAGGAAGATATACAGATCCATACTTCATATAACATGCATAAATTATGATAAATCTTAACTTTAAAATATCGATATAAAATGGTTAGCACTAGCAATTGCACCAAATGTTGCAAAGGAAGCGTCGTAAGACATCAAGTGTAGAAGAATTGTGACATATAGAAGATCATTGAATATAAAAGTTAGTAAAGAAAATTCCATTCAAAGCTAGAAGAGAAAGATAAATCGCTTACCTTATGTCAAATTTACAAATTCTATAACTTTTCCAACATAAATTGCCTCTCAATCTTCAAAGATGCTCTTTGAAGTTCCAATAGTAAATAGTTGATGAAAAAGATGCTTTTTTCAATATTGAACCGTCTCAATTGATCAAAAGCTTACATTCTTTTACCACTTACTCTTAAGGTGATCAGATTTTCCTTTGTTAACTTATTTTGGGCATTTTCACTGGTTTGTGACACCAGGTTTTTCCACCAGGTTTATATTCAATAGCACTAGATGAACTAGTTTAAAGAAAATCTATGAAATAGATATATCAATATATTCAATAGCACTGGATGAACTAGTTTCAAGAAAATCTATGAAATAGATATATCAATAAAGCGAGTCACTCACATAATAGCTTTACATTGTTTGATAGGAGAGAAATGGATATTTTATTGAGAATTGATTAAATAAGTATTCTATCTGACATAGCAAATTTAATTTACTACTTAGAAGTACCATGGTGAACTCTTATGGTAGCATCCATTAGAGTTCCTTTATATTTATTCAGCATGATACTCTGGGAGACTTGGATATGTATTTGACCACGAAGGGGCCTATAAATAAATGCGAAAGTATTTTTATGACTCAAAAAACAAACTATATTCCCAAAAAGTGAAAAAAGTTTGCAAAATGTACATTTGACGTTGATATTATTTACTTCCACACACTTTTGGTGCATATCTCTTTCTCCTCTCATAGTCATTTCTCACCATTTTTCAATATTGAACTATCTCACTTCCAAAAGATTGAATCCTTTTACATTCTACCTACACATAATTTGATTTTGAATGTGTTGATTTTTGCATTATTGTATGTCAAGGAACAATGAAGGAGAATGATTGATGTCATATATAAATTTCATAATTATCATTAAGTTAATCAAAATGCATGGAAAAATATAAAAATAAAAACATAATTGTACATGTTCATTTTCATATCTTCTAAGAAAATATTTTCAATTTTTGCTTCACATTGTTCAATCCACATTCTTTGGAAAAGTTATGAGCTTGCACCATGCTACATGGGGATCCATCTAAGCTAAGACAAGGGAGTCAATCTCACGAATCTGCTTTGCAATTTTTTTATTTGTAGGTTCTAATGCTCTGAAATGCCCACATTACGGTGAGTATATCTACTAAGAAAAAACAATTGTCAAACAAATAAATATAGATTGATTAGTGCTTCTGTAAGAAGACAAGACACCTCTACCTCATAAGAGGAATGTCTTTACATCCTCAATCTTGGCATGCATTAAACTGCATGGGGGTAGTCATGCCGATAATTAATGCATTCATTGTTATGGGGTGACAAAAATCACCCCCGTAGCCTATTTGTCTTGCTAAGCATCCCCATGAATAATAGATTGATTAGTGCTTCTGCAAGAATACAAGACACCTCTACCTCATAAGAGGAATGTCTTGACATCCTCAATGTTGGCATGGATTAAGCTGCACGGGGGTAGTCATGCCAATAATTAATGCATTCATTGTTATGGGGTGGCAAAAATCACCCCCCGACGTATTTTGTCTTGCTAAGCATCGCCATGCGGGATATTTTTATTAATATTATTTATTTGGGTTTTCTTTATTTCTTTTATTTTATTGGTTTATTGATTTATTTATAATTTTTATGATCATGTCTATGTGTAAGTTATAGTTTTTAAAATGTTATAATTTTTAATTTAAGAAAGGAGTATTAGTGATAGTAATTTTGTTTGATTCTATTTTTGTTTTTAATATTTTGGTTTAAAATGTGTTATGTAATTTTTATTATTTAAAAGGTGTTATCCATAGAATAATATGGATTTACTATTCGCTAATCACTTTCAAAGTTGGGAGTCAATTTTAAGGCTTGTTTCAATACTTTAGTTGTAATAGTAGTGATTGTTAAAAAATTGTATTAATATTACTAACACTTTTTTATTTGTGAGTTAATTTTAAAGGTTTTGTCAACAACATTATGAAATTATTAATACCATTAACAATTAAATTAAATTTATTATACCAATTAAATTTAAATAGCTTACATAATTAAAGTTTAATAAATAAAATCTATGAAATAGATATATCAATAAAGCTAGTTGATGTTTTTAACAATATTATTGTTTACATATTCATTTATAAGGAAGAAAGAGAATGGAGGAAAATAGACAGGAATGGGAGGTAATTATCAAAGGCACCAAGCATGTGTTCACATGTCTTGTTGGTGGTTGTGTGGGGATCTTGAGTCGATCTAAACAACTTTACATTGTTTGATAGGAGAGAAGTGGATTCTTTTGTTGAGAATTGATTAACTAAGTATTTTAGCTAACATAGCAACTTTAATTCACTATTTAGAGGTACCATGGTGAACTCTCATGGTAGCATCCATGCACATTCCTTTATTCTGGGAGACTTGGCTATGTATTTGACCATGAAGGGGCCTATAAATAAATGCAAAAGACTTTTTCTGACTAAAAAATCAAAATTTATTCGCAAAAAGTGAAAAAGGTTGCAATGTACATTTGATGCTAAGATGCTAAGATTATTTCCTTCCATGTAGGTTTAGTGCATATTTATTTCTCCTCTCATAGTCGTTTTTGACCATTTTTTCAATATTGAACTATCTCACTTGACCAAAAGCTTGTCGTCTTTTACATTCTACCTTCACATAATTTTATTATAGATACAATGGAGGAGAAGGATTGGTGTTATACATCTATTTCATAATTACAATTAAGTTAATCAAACCAAATATCTGATAGATGAAAAAAAAACATAATTGTACATGTGAATTTGTGTACCTTCTAAGCAAATAATTTTCAATTTTTGCTTTACATTGTTCAATCCACATTCTTTGGAAAACTTATGAGCTTGTACCATTCAACATGGGGATCCATCTACAAGGAATTCAATCTCACGAATTTGCTTTACAATTTTATTATATGTAGGTTCTAATGCTTGACAGTGCCCACACCACAATGGATATATCTACTAAGAACAAAAAATTGTCTAACAAAGAAATATAGGTTGATTGGTGCTTCTGCAAAAAGACACCTCCACCTCATAAGAAGAATGTCCTGACATCCTCAATCTTGGCATGCATTAAACTGCATGGGGGTAGTCATCCTACATCGATAATTAATGCAGTCATTGTGATGGGGTGGCAAGAATCACATCAATAATGCAATTTTATTATATGTAGGTTCCAATTCCAATGCTTGACCATGCCCACACCACAGTGGATATATCTACTAAGAACAAAAAATTCTCAAACAAAGAAATATAGATTGATTGGTGCTTATGCAAAAATACACCTCCGCCTCATAAAAAGAATGTCCTGACATCCTCAATCTTGGTATGCATTAAACTACATGGGGCCAGTCATGCCACGTTGATAATTAATGCATTCATTGTTATGGGGTGGAAAGAATCACCCCCTAAACTGCATTCAATCTTGGCATGCATTAAACTGCATGGGGGGCCTATTTGTCTTGCTAAGCATCCTCGTCGAGGAAAAAATTTTATTATTATTTATTAGGGTTTCCTTTTTTTCTTTTAATTGATTGGTCTATTGATTTATTTATAATTTTTAGGATCATGTCTATGTGTAAGCTAGAGTTTTTAAAATGTTACAAGTTATTATTTAAGAAAGGAGTCTTAATGATAGTATTTTTGTTTGATTCTATTATTTTTCTCAATATTTTGTTTTAAAAGGTGTTAATTAATTTTTTTATTTAAAAAGTGTTATCCATTTTAAATTATGAAAATTTTAGTTGTAGTAGTAGTGATTGTAAAATTTAGATATTTAAAAATAGGATCACTAATATAAAATGACACCCAAAAAAAACATGGATCACGGACACAGATTACTAATATAAAATGACACCAAAAAAATCTTAATAAACACATATCACTAATATAAAATACCATGCCATGTATAAGTAATTTCAAGATTCCATCCTTACCATCCTATTTCCAGATAAGAGGTTTTGATTGGTGAATCACTAAGGCCTTCCCTATGGCATTAAGGCTAAGCCTTTGCATGAAACAATCGGGGGCATTCAAGCCATTCAACTAATAAGATTATTTTTCCCTTCTAGGCCTTTTAGGTGGGTACTGTTAATACTTAAACCGTTAAAGTGCTTGCCCACACATCGGTGATATTATTCCTCACTCAAACCGAATATGGCTCTATTTAATTTTTAAAATCAAAACTCAAGAAAAACACAAATTACAAGTTTGAGATTTTAATCCTTTGTTGGTTAACGAATCCAAGATATATTACGGTGACAAAGTGAAATCACCTGTAACTTACTAATTCAATCTTTTATCAATGCATATAAGAGTTTGATACAATTTTTTAAGAACTATATTAATCAAAATTCTTAAGATCTGCCTTATACTAAGTGCAAAGTATTGTTTTTTTTAGATACAATTTGTCTATCTGACATCATGTATACAACAACCTTGTCGAGGATCAAAGGTCTGCGTCATCAAAGTGGATTATTCACCAGACTTATTCTTCATCATTTTGAGGTGAAACTCTGTGATTCGGTGGTTCTGGATGTAACATCAATCACCAAACAAAAGAAATATACAAATTTGGTGGGTCTGTGGATGTGGAATCTCACTGTAATAAAAATTGTAATACACTTGAGTAACAATGCTGCGGAATGTTAGGTAAACTAAAAATTGTAATGCTGCGGAATGTTAGGTAAACTAAAAATTGTAATACACTTGAAAAACGATGTTGCGGAATGTTAAGTGGTTTACCTGGTTCCGGAGAAGACAAATGTTAAAACCCTCACCAGTAAGTTTCTCTAAAAACCAAGCAGCTGCAAAATTCCAAAAACTCTTAGTCAAATATCCTTTAAAATAGAATTTCTAAAATTATTTATATAAAATTGATGAAAATTAAGTCTGCAATGAGACTTTATTAAGCATAATTTGGAAAGAAATGTGAAATATCCATTTCATTCTCACAAATAAGACTTTTTGTGAGCTTCTCATTTTTGTTCAGACATGAAATTCAATTCTATTTACAAAATTTATTGGAGAAATAAATACGACATCAATCCAGAAATCATGGTTCAACGGAATCTTGAAGCAAGAACTTTGTGAATATAAACTTTCAGCTTCCACCCATGAAAAAAAACAAGGGACGACACAATTTAAATTAAAGAATGAAGAATGTAGATCAGAGATGTATATTCGTAAACAAGACTTTCTGTAGAATACCAAAAATAAAAATTTGAACAAAAAGGAAAAACTTTTATTCAATTCTATTTACAAAATTTACTGGAGCAATATATATGACATCAACCAAGAAATCATGGTTCAGTAGAATCTTGAAGCAAGAACTTTGTGAATATAAACTTCCAGCATATGAAAAAGACAAGGGATGACACAATGCAAATTAAAATTGTATAATGTAGATCAGAGATATATTCGTAAACAAGATTTTATGTACAATACCAAAATTAAAAAATTTGAACAGAAAGGAAAAACTTTTATTCAATAACAGAAAGGAAAAACGTTGATATTACAATTTGATATTACACAATAAAACATGTATTAAATAAAGGAATACCACACCAATAACACATGTATAAAAATTTGATATTACATTGTTTGCTTCTCATCTAGACATACTAACAAAAATGCTAATACAAAATTGAGTTTTCCAGCATGCATACATGCCTGACCTTGAACAAATATACTATAACGCATTCAGCAGAGTCATTCGAATTTGGACTTAGAAATGGAAATCGACCGAGAAATCATTCATGAACCTTGCCCAACGAGTAGCGTGGCGACTGCTCGGACGCAAACGCGGGTTCCCTTGTCGACTCGTCTTCATGTGCTCTGCCAACATGTGGTGTCTCCGGAATTGGTTGAGCGACCGAAGCAGATCACCCAATCTACTGAGCTTCCCATGTGATGCTTCCGAGAGACCAATTGTTGCTGCCACCTTGAGCCCCGACGAGTGTTGAGGCCACTGCTGCGCTGGATTGGACACCCATTCTTGTTGGCTATATTTGCATCGAATCCTTGACTCAAGGGGAATTCAATGTGTGAGTACCAGGAATTCGAGCCACCAGGTTATTCCTCTAGATTGCCATGGTTCATTCGCCAAAGCTGAAGATGGGAACGAGTACAGCTAAAAACATTGGGATTTAGGAGGATATGCAGATCAAAGATGAATATTCGTAAACAGGATTTTCCGTAGAAAACCAAAAATAAAAAAATGGAACAGAAAGGAAAAAAATTATTCAATTCTATTTACAAAATTTACTGGAGCAATAA
>Ga0068623_1000074_pt1 | contig 10843 bp, 9 predicted proteins | sample InSIn2SAF170_FD_77427 | JGI IMG/M metagenome (GOLD analysis project Ga0068623, IMG submission 77427) | Clean room microbial communities from NASA Spacecraft Assembly Facility at Jet Propulsion Laboratory, Pasadena, California, USA -... ... | reverse complement strand
ATGTCAGCGTAGGCGCATTGCGATGGCTCAGTGTTCCCACCTCACCACCGCCGATGACGAGGACGTTCTTGTTCTTGATTTGCCATGCAAGAATCAACGAGCCTCCTCCTTGGACCTCGGGAAATTTCGCAACCATGTTGGATGCGAAAGCACGAAGATGCCATGGATGGGGCAAAATGAGGCGCGCAGATGATGCAAGGGCCAAAGGTGACGCCGTTGATACTGTAGGGCTGCACCAAGGCACGATCGACGATTAGATTATGCTAATTACAGTACAGCGACCTCGGGAGTTAAACTTGGTTAGGTAAGCGTTCGGGTGGGAAGTTTGACGATTACGGTTACGGTCACAGTCACGGTCACGGTCACGGTCGAGCTACTACACAGCAGTAGGAAGAAAGCTTGGACCACCTCAGGCTCTTTGCTCCAATCGTGCTCGCGTCACTTTTTTTGTGATTCTGACCGTCACCCTGTGAAACTGCCATGCTACTTTGTACATTTCCTTCGTCGGACGCAGATGCCGTTTCTTTGGTGACAAGCAAACACTCGAACCATCATGCGGGGCGTCAAGATATTCTCCGGACGGTCCCATCCTGCATTGGCTGAAGCAATATGCGAAAGACTCGGCACAACCCCAGCCAACGTCGAGCTCGGTTACTTCGCTAACGGGGAGACAAGAGTGGAGATAGGCACATCAATCAGAAATGAGGATGTCTTCATCGTGCAGAGTGGCAGTCCGAAGATCAACGACGCGGTCATGGAATTGCTTATCATGATTGCGGCATGCAAAGGAGGTTCGGCAAAATCAATCACGGCGGTTATGCCATATTTCCCATACTCGCGCCAATCCAAGAAAAAGGCTCATCGCGGCGCCATCACGGCGAAGATGCTGGCGAATCTCATGGCCGTTGCTGGCGTCGATCATGTTATCACGGTGGATCTCCATGCCTCGCAAATGCAAGGCTTCTTTGGTAAACCTGTGGACAACCTCTTTGCCGAACCGTTAATTGCTCGCTGGATCAAAGCAAATGTACCTCACTGGAAAGATGCCGTCGTCGTCAGCAAAAATGTGGGCGGTACCAAGCGGGTAACCTCCTTGGCTGATGCATTGAAGTTGAGCTTCGCCATCGTGTCCACAGATCGAACCCGCCCACAGCAAAGCCACATGAACATGATGGACAGTACAGTCTTCTTCAATGCTATCGAGCCACAATCAATCCATGCGCTGAAAGGTGCGGGGGACGATCCCTTCCTCGACGACGATGAGGAGTTAGCCGACAACGAGTCAGACAAGCATTCATCTTGCGAGTCGAAACCAAACTCCACTCGTCGTGGTCTTTCCTCACGTAGTGGCATTCCATCTCGCCCCAAGAATGTTAAGATTGCATCGAGCCCGCTAATACACACGACAAGGGCTCAGTCGGAGTCCCCGCCTACATCACCAGACCGCCTGAGCAGAATCGACACTGGACTGAGCGCTCGACGGCCTTCGGAGTACGAGGCCAAAGAAGGCTACAACGACGAAAGGGCGAGAGATGTCATTGTTGGGCGCTTGGTACATGGACACATCGTTGACGATGACCATCCTTCACCAGCCTTGTCCGCCATGTCAGCCTCAATGTCCGGCATACCAGGTGATAGAGCTGTACATGACGCCATGGACACTCCAGCCTATGATCCAATGATGTCTTCATTCGTCTCGACTGCTTCTTCGTTGGAGCCTAGTCATGCGCTTGGCGGCACATTCGATGCCGCAGCAACATCAGACGAGGAGGAGGAGGGTATAAAGAATCCCGAAGTAGAACACACTGTCACCCTAGTTGGCAACGTCAAGGACAGAACGGTGATACTTATGGATGATATGCTTGACAAGTCAGGCTCTTGGGTAGCTGCAGCAGAGACATGTGTCAAAAGAGGCGGAGCGAAGAGGGTATACTGCGTTGGCATACACGCATTATTTAGTGAGGACTCCCTGGAAGAGATGGAAGACTGCGACTGCATTGACTACATCGTGGTGACAAACACTTTCCCAATCCCGCCTCAGATGCTGCGGCAGTCCAAAAAATTGGTCGTCATAGATCTGTCGAATCTGCTCTCCGAAGCTATCAGACGCAACCACCACGGAGGTAAGTAACCAATTGCATCCATAGGTCCGTGTTACTGATTCTTCTCATACAGAGAGCATATCGACACTCTTCACCATGCACGACTGAGGCAGCATATATGCATGCACAGGGGAGTGCCTAACATCGACGCCTAATCCGGCAGGCCTGCAGGAAGGTGAACGACCATCTTTAGCGAGACGTAGTACAAGGCCTTGTTGATGAATTTTTGCCTTTCGTGCTCGGGCGAATATCAAACCGCAGTGCCAAATGATTCGACAGGCATGTACTGAGACGAGTCAGGTGAAGCTGCGGTTGGTTGCAACTACCCAGATGATTTGTTCCTCCAAAACCCCGATCTGGCCTCAGTCTCAAGCGGACGATGATCGGTCCACAAAGAGACGCTGGAAACGCAGGCCGAGTTGTTGATGTTTGAAGGATGGCGACAACAGCGGTTCACTCTCTTTATTCGTTGCACGCATGCGAGGCAACCTGGCCGAGCTTACCATCTTACTAGTGATTGGTCAGCCCTGCATACGCATGCAGCCTCTACGACCACGCTACAACGTGGGACGGCTCGAAAATCGGATGCTTTGCCACCGCCCTACCATCCACTACAAAGTCTTCGCACGCACCGCTTCAGATCCACTCAGGTTTGTGGCGCGCACGCATACGAACAGATTTCTTATTCGAGCTGTCGAATATATGAGATCCCTGGCAATGCAAGCCATGCACCGGCGGCGCAGCTGCAACCGCCAGTAATGACTAATGTTTGGTACCGAATATGGCAATGGACATTGACAGCTGGCCTTACCACCATTCCGGTATGGCAAATGACACCGGTTCAGTACAGTGCAATCGACAAGCGCATCCTGCTCCAACGTCACCAAGTCTGCCGTTGTCACAAGCCCATATTCACACCAACTACCACATCTGTGGAGGATGATGGCTATATGCTCAGCGCATTGGACTTGTGATAACTGCTCGTCAGCCTACAGTTGTATCTTCTGCGACTCGTTTCTTCCGGCGGTAACATAGATGCAAAACTTCATCGCTTGGCATAAGCGACCGGCCCAACTCAACCAGACGTTTTCGAATCATTAAACCATTTTACCTTGCACGTGTGTCTTGCTTTGGTGCTACTGTGGTAATGTCATGCCCGCCGGCCAAAGGTCCGAAAGCAATTCCAGCTTCTCTAGCCTAGCCGGCTGCTGCCGGTGACCCACAAATTGGTGAATTGTCCATTGGCACCATGATGATGCTGGTATGCACCGATATTGTCGCCAAACTTGACTTGCGCGGATTTTGGCTACAAGTCAGCAGCAACGCGACCTTGTCATGTCTTACTGGGGTAGTGCTGCTTGTCACTCTTGCCATGATATCTCTCGGTGTCGATGTCCTGCTTTTTCATGACTAGGACGGATGAAGGGTTTAGTGTCCGCGTGGAACAGCATCCGGTATCAAGCCTTGTCCGCTACCTAAAACCTAAGTCCAGCTTCGCCTCATTTTGTTTCATCTTTGAATTAGAAGATCGCTACGAAGAGTGAGAGACATGACGAGGCAGACAAGCTGACTCGCTGTCGCCTGTTGTCCTCGGTAAATTCCCATAGCGGGATTCGTCTGCTTTACCATGACTGATATCCTCTGTCCCACGTCCATGTCACTCACATTGCCAGTGACTTCCAGCTGTTCGCAATCATGTCAGTCAGGGGACCTTCTGCATTCTAGTCAGAGCGTGCTGTCATGTTGCTTTCACCACAACCACCCAACCAAACGCAGAGGCATAAGACAACCATGTTGCAACAGCTACTGCCAATCTCCATCAACTACTGCCACCGACCTCCACTCGTCTAGATCTTCATTGCGACGTTCGAAACCGTTGCACAAAATCGGGAGCCTGTCTTCCAGCGGCACAGGCATGCCTCGCCACGGCTACGTCCAAGGCAATCCAGCCAACACCGCCCGTGTCTACCACTACACCTTTCCAAATTGTCCAGGACACAGCTACACCGCGGTCAAGAACCCTTCCACCTACGCAATCAACAACTGGACATGTCAAAAATGCACTGTTCAAGTCGTGTCGGTTTACCAGTGCTCAAACTGCGGCCATAACCTCTGCACTCAATGCGCCTTGTATGGCAGTGCTGTGAAGGGGACGGTCAGCTTGGCGGACGGGCGAACCATGAACAGAGGGTGAGCACCACAAGTCATGACCACCAACCCAACATTATGGCACGACGGCCAGCCAATTCATCGCATCCGGCTACAAGCATGACTTGGTTGCTCGGATCATACCCAGGACTCGGTTCGCATGAATCCCAACAACGTCGTCGGCAAAGTCATACATACAGTCCTTGGTTAGAGATACAACCGCCGTCCCTTCTAAGACGTCAGCTTTTGGTATTCCTAAACATCATATCGTCCCAGGACAACGAGCTACACATTGCTCCGCGGGTATTGCCCAGCCCGACATAACCACGACCAACCAATAGCGTCATCCTAAACGGTCCAAAGGCCAACCCACCCCCCCTCCTCACGGCCACGCACAGACAAACAGTCGCAGCACCGGACAAGGCCCGTATCGTGGCGCTCGTGACACCATCAGTCAAGGTCGGAAGCGTAGATGGGGTCCAAACCCGACTTGCAACGGCCATTAGACACAGATAGCAAAAGCATAGATACACATAGCAAAGCGCAGCAAAGCAATCTACAAACCACAAAATCATACCATCACATGAACTCCGCTCTTCCATACACCCGACGCGCTAATAGTCTTCCACCTTCTTCTTCTTCCCATTCAATGTCGTCTGAAACCGAGCCCGATCTCCTGCTTCTAGCGCTGAAAGGAGGGTTCATACCTTGTACTAACTTGGGAGCACTCTTACCCCACTCTCAATGTCCCCCCTGTCTTTGTCTCCGTCTTCGTCTTCGTCTTCGTCTTCGTCTTCATCTTCCGTTTAGATGTACGTAGACTCTGTACCAGCATGGAAGTTAGCTACCTACGATACACTTATCAAAAGGGCTTTGGAGAGCAAGAGATGTGTTCCTCAAAGCTATTTGAGATTTGTGCTTCTGCATTCTATCGTACAGATTCCATTACCATTATCATGTCTGTTTCACTGTCTATATCCACCATACTCGTACTTTTTTGACAGCACACGGATTTTTGCCGCTCTTGGCTCCCTCATGCTCCTAGCATCCTACTCACGAGTATAAACTCGTGATCTTCGTGCCGTTGCCCGGTAGCTTGGCCCTTAGAATGGCACCAGGGTGCACTCTCAAGTCCACACCATTGTTCCACTCATCCTGATAAGGCAGTTGATTGATGTTCATGTAGAAATAGCCGTCGGCTCCGATACTGGCGCTATCGGGCCAGATTATTCTCGGGTCACGGACGAAGCCATGAACTTGCAGGTCCATAGGATCGTAATAGTAAATGGCATTGTGGGTTGGCATGAGCATGTAAATCAAGCCATTCGAGTCGCCCTCAAACCCGTTCGCTTCCCCACCACGCTGTCCCAACCATGAAACATTGTTGGAGGCTGCTTGTTCGGCAAGTGGGTCCGAGTCTAGGGCCAACAAATTGATGGTCGGAACTCGATACAGGTCTTGGGAGGTTAAAGGCGAATAATAAATATAGTTGCCGTCAGGTGTGAGCTGGATACCATCGAGTCCTTCCTGTTGGTGACCGATTGGCATGCCTGGGTTTCGATAATAGAAGGGATGGCCTTGATAGGACGGGAGGTTGTTCTGAACGCGGAGAACGGATGGATGTTGAGTCAGTCGACGCCAGGAAGAGCCGTCGGTCAAGTTCAGCATGATGAAACCTGGACGTCCCTCGTTGGACGAGTCGACAATATAGGCTACATTGCGGCCTGGCCTAAGATCAAAGCGGATATCGTTCATATACGAATCAGGGTAGTGGACTGTAGATGGAAAAGTGTAAGTTGTGTAGACAGAATTGTTGGCCAAAGACACCCCCACAACCTTTGGTCCTCCTGGTTGAGCGTAGGGCATACTATAGCTACCAGACGCGGTCTGGATAGTCGGTCGTCCAGTGTCAAGCATCCACAATGTTTCAGGACGACTTGACGTCTGAGGTGTGATGTAGAGTGCTTGCACCGAGATGAGACCGGTCTTATTGGCCGATCCAAATTCGATCCCATTGAATGTCGTGTTGAGCATGTCTGAGGGCAGATTGAGTCCAGCACTCGGATAGGGTGCCTCGGAGGTCATATTGACAACCTCGCTAACGGTGTCTAGAGATCCGTGATCATCAGTACTTTCTTGTGGACTAGTAGGAAATATGGGAAAGGACAGTTATCTTGATTCATCAGGGGCCGAACTCGTCAACGGCAGGGAGTGATTATACTGTTGGAGAGCGGCCGACATGCCGACCTGGCTTCACGGTCCGAGAAAACCAGCAGTAATTACCCGGACTGCGGAAGACTTACAGTCATACATTCCTCTGGTGTAGCAGACGAAGATACGGGAAGTGCTCGAGACAGCCAGCCCAATGGGCCAGTAGTTGTAGTAGTAGTGGACCTCCTCGATAGGATTGCCATAGGTGCCATTGTCAACACGCAGAATGGTATTGAATCTGGACGAATTGCCGATCAGACCTTGGGTAGCGATGGTGTTATCTTGTGCCAGTGAAGCATTCTGAGCACAAGTCAAGCCGACAAGGGCCATACACAAGGTGAGTAGCTTCATGGTGGGAGACAGGCGTAGGGAAAAGCTCGGAGGAATAGAAAAAAAGGAAAGGAAAGGAAAGGAAAGGAAAGAATTAGATTGACTGAGGTCGAGTACGAATAGTCATAATCGTCTCCGAGGGCAACGACGGCGACGCAGCACCTTCCTTGTTCAATATGTCACTACCTACCTACACGTTCCTGCACTCGGCGTCATAATCCATCGGTATTTCATCAGATAGCTGGTAATAAGTGCCGTGCCGACTTCTCGAGGTGACAAATGCTGGAGCTTCTCCATGTCCACCTTTACCACCGGCACTGGACAATCACCCACGTCATGACCCACGACTACGAGGCTGAAAATCAAGCTTTGTAGCTCGTTACTCACGGGCACTATTGACCTGGTCCGTAATGAGAGATGTAATGACCACAACAAAATCGAAAAGATGCTGTGCGAATTGGGAATGATACCGTAATCTTACGGTAAGGCATGGCCTCGGATATCCGGCAGATCTACCAGTACTGTGATACAGTGAGGTGGTTTTGGGTGCACCCCTCAAAGCCGACAACTAAGTACCTGTAACTTAGCACCCGGCAACCTCCAAGGGTCAGACCTATTCTGAGGTTGGTTCCTGCCTGCTTCTAAGATTGTATGCTCTGGGGTCAAGATTTCTCATGAGCTTGACTTCGATCGTTAGCGGCATTGCACAGTACGAGCCACCTTCCTTGACCTTCATACTATCATACCTCGAGTCCACTCAATTGTGGTGGAGTCCTGGGCCCATTTGCAGCAATACCAGCCTGCGTCGCTCCCAAGCTCTCTAATAGCTCCTCTGACATGTCGTCTAGAGTCTCCTCCTTCAGACCAGTGGCAATGGCGACAAGTTTCCGGTGCTTGCCAATGCGCTCACTTGTGCCTGCATCGCCCATCAAACGTGCTATTTCACTCACTTTCTGCCGTCTGATATTTTGCTGCTGATACAACTCAAGCGCCCACGGTAAGGTGGCGTACATCTCGTCCTGGGTCAGTTGTCGAGGGTTTGCTGAACGGAAGGATTGAGCTGGCGTTTGCTGATCGTGTTGGCGGACAACATTCTGCAATGTTCCGTGCTCTTGCTGCTCTAGCAGCGATTCGTGCTCGCGGACACATGCCTCATATTCTTCTCTTAATGATTGCATTTTGGATTCCTCTTCGGCCCTGGCGAGCAGAGCAAACGACTCCTGCCGAACCTTGTGCCGTTGTGCCTCGAAGTCGTTAAGGGCTTGCTTTGCTTCGGCAATGTTGACATTCCGCTCCTTGACTTCGATATCGTACATAGAAGCAAGCTTCGTGCTAGCTTCCTCCATGAAGGAAGGAACCTTCGTCAGCACACTTGACGCTGCTCGTGAAACTGCCTGTTTCTGCTGTGCATGACGCGCCCGCCCGCGGCCAAAGGATTCACCAGCTCGTGGTGGTGACGACGGCGGTTGTTCCAAACTTTCGCGTTTTTCTCGTAATTCTCGTAGGTAGTCGTTTGCAGTTTCGTCCTTCAGATTCGGTACATCACCTGCCTCGGGGCAGTGGTTCAGTAGGAATGTCGCGACCTTGATGCAACCGTTACGTATAGCACATAGCACGGCAGTGTCACCGTTTTTGTCCGTAGAAGTAAGCAGTACTTGGGCATAATTGGAGCCCATTTCCTGCATCTTGTTGATCAACACTTCACAATAGTATCTTGCACAACTCCATTTGCTTCTAGATCTTGCAGTTTCCGCAATATGATGGAATACTGTGGCACCGTGCCAGTCTCGCTCACCGACTGTCCCAGCTAGTGCTTGCACAATCTTTGGAAAGGTCTTCTTGTCGTAATTGTTGGTGAACAAGACTGCTCGAATGAGTGGTGTCTCTCCTGAAGCTATATTCTGTGCTGCAGGATTCGCGCCGCGTGCCAAAAGATCTCGGGTCACCTGAACGTCCCCCATAGCCACTGACCAGTGCAGCGCGTTGTTTCCTGTCGTGTCGATGGGCCGATTGACATCGAAATCAATCGGCGGTACTGGCGGGAGGATATTCGCTCCGTGTGGATCGTCGCCGGCGGTGACAAAGTAGTCGAGCAACTCGTCTCCATAAATCGTGTGTTCCAGTTCGGCCGCGGACTCTGCTGCATCTGCAGCGTCTCGCTTGCGCTTTCGAGAAGATGCAGAGTTTTGAGAAAGAGGAAACAAATCTACGTCGTCCTCCATAAACGATGCTACCGGGGGTGTCGCCTCGCGCTGGCTGTCCTCCTCAGCGTATTGCACACTTGCTGTCTCATACTGGTCAGGAGGGGGATAGTATGAAGGGACTGGTGCCCTGCGGGGTGGAGCGGGTTGTTTGTTCTGCTTTGGTCGGCTCGAAGCGTTCGTGCTGTGCTTAGGAGCAGGTGGTGGACTTCGGTCGCCAGGCACGTAATCGAATATCTTTGAGATCTTGCCTAGTACGCCGTTCTTTTCTGCAAGGGCTCGTCCTTCTGGTAGTGGTACCCATGTTCCTGTGGTGACATGTCAGTGAGCTGTCCCTTATAGCGAGGTGTGGTACGCTTACCCTGGTACTTTCCATACCCGCCTTGGATTTTTTCATGTACACCCTTTTGCACCTCACGCTCAAGAATCCTTGTTCTGGCAGGCTTGTCAAATCCCGCTATCTTCAAGATGTGCGTTGCGTTGATCCACTCGTCGGCACGTCGGCGCATAACATGGTCACCGTTGACTTTGAGTTCGTAGACAGGTACCTATACCAGCTTGTTAGTTCGGGAATCTGGGCACAAAAAAGTGGCTTCGTACATTACTGTACGTTGCAGAGTAAATGTCGCCGGCACCCTCCGCCATGGTTGTCCTGGTTTTCTTTGGTCCAAACAGGCAGCACAGTCCCTTACGTTGTCAGTAGTCCCTGTGAATGTTGTCGTGCCCGCCGAACTTGTCTACGCTGGACTCAATGTCCGTAGGTGGGGTTCCTCAGTATGGTGTCAAATGCGGTGCGGGCAGAGGTCGACGCGTTGAAGACAATGAGACGCGTTCCGGAGCGTGACTGCCAGTGCTGCGCACCTACGGTTGCCAAGACGCTAGCACACCATGCCTCAAGCTGTAGCTTCGAGTTCACCTCGGAATGAGGAGGGCTGCGAGCAGAAGGTCCGAATCGCTCTTGCGTGTCCTCTCAGTACAAAGGCATCTATAGACTCTCAACTTCAGCTTGCGCATCATGACGGTAGCAGAGACTATCAAGGAAACCATAGGCCTGGGCGATGCTCACCATGGCACTCCTGGCAGTGGGCGACAAAGAGTGCCAATGTGCCTACGCAGCCTGCTGACTTTCTACAGCTTCAGCGTCTCGTCAAGCGATGGCAGACGCCCGACTGCCCATGGCATCAAGAGACAGTTGCGCGCACCTTCTAATCCCACTCAACCAATGTCGACACAAGGAATACTACCTGCCATGGAAGTGCGAGGTAAGTCATAGTTGAACCACCAGAGCCGAGGTGTTTCTAACACGAGACATAGCAAGAGAGACATAGCTACGAGAAATGCCAATACGAGGAGTTCAAAAAAAGAGTCGCAAAAATGGACGAGATAAGAGCAGCCAGGAACGGTGTACGGAGCAATTAGACACGAAACTACGATGCATGGAAGACATGTCGATGCGGCACCTGTACATATTCATGCCCATTGAATGGTTCCACAGGCGTTCTGGGGTGGGGCTCAATATGCTACAGACCAGGTTGATCTTGTTTCACTAGCCCACACTGCATGGACATTGGTTGCCATGCTCGCCCGAGACAGCACCAAATTTTGACTATGGTAGAATGGACGTATCGTCGTTGTGAAACCGATGTTGCAGGAACTGGTTGCGCGGCATGTGAAAGGTCTACTGCTACGGTGAGTACTTGCGCAGGTCTATCTCATGGGGTGATGGCCACCACAGCAATCAAAGGAAGACTTTGGGAGACATGGTCATGATCACTCCCTCAGAGACTCCACGTTCAAGATACCGTTGCAAAAAGGGGCTCATAGCCTTGTCACCATGCATGACTGTGACAT
>Ga0068623_1000070_pt1 | contig 11067 bp, 6 predicted proteins | sample InSIn2SAF170_FD_77427 | JGI IMG/M metagenome (GOLD analysis project Ga0068623, IMG submission 77427) | Clean room microbial communities from NASA Spacecraft Assembly Facility at Jet Propulsion Laboratory, Pasadena, California, USA -... ... | reverse complement strand
TGGTGTCTAATTCCATTTCTATAGATTATGCACTTTCTTGTCTGTGGTTAAAGGTTCCATGGTTGGATGGTATGGGTGTTGTTGGAATTTGGATGTGTGATGGCCCTCAATATTACAACAAGAATTATGAAACTCCTAAGGATATCAACTTCAATAATCAACTTGAGGTTCATACAAGGTAAATATGTATTGAAAATATATGTGCAACAAGAAATATATTCTATTTTGGTTGATCTAATGCAGTTGAAGAGAAGATAAAATGTATAGAGACCACTTTTGATATCTAGGCTACAAACAAAACACTAAAAAAACCAATGAACAACAAATAGACCTAATTTGGTTTGTGGGAAAAGGAAACAAATGAAATAAATATGTATTCTATCTTGTAGAAAGTAAAGGATGTAAGGTAATCCTAATCTAATTACATAAAGGTAAATGATAAGAAGTAAACCTAATCTATTTTTCTGGAAATGAATCTATGATTATTGTGGGAAAGACAATGATAGGAAATAGACCTAAGCTAACTACAAGAAAGAAAAGAAAAATATTTCAAAAATTATAGAGAAAAATGAATTATATTTTATGGTGCATGATAAATATTTACATCTGAAAGAAGACATTCACACAAAAAACCATAATTAGAGCAAGAGAGAAAGTGTTCCCTACAACTACCAGGGTAAATTTTTGAAGGGGTCGATGAAACTTTAAAATAAATATCCAAGATCTAATGAGTGGTGTAATGTACTAAGGAATGATAAACATGATTTAAGTGCATATCTAGAGGCATTCTAAGGCAATTTGTGTAATGCTATAGAATGGCCCTTTTTTGCTATGGGAAACAACCAAGAGAAATTTTTTACGTATAAATGTAGTATGAAGGGTGAAAAAGGTGTAGGAAATTTGTAGAAGGTTAAATGGGTCCTCTCCTATCTCAAGTACATACAAAAAATTGGTTCATGCAAGGAATAGGAACACATGGAGCTTTGTGTAGGTCGTCTAGGAAGAAATGAGCTTGACAACAGATTGCGAAAACATGTAAAAATGGGTGAAAAAATGATATTGTAAGTGAACTCATTGCATAAAAATAATTCTAAATATACCTATGGACCGATACCATCCAATTGGAAGAAAGAATCATGTCTGAATGGTAAATGAAAAGTGCATAAAGAGTTGTTAAACTACTAAATGTAGAAGAGTAAAATGATAGAAAGGATGTGTTAGATTTTAAATGAAGAACATCACCATATGACGGAAAATATTTTTGAGTCTACCAAAGAAAGTTACATAACCAAACTCAGAAAGAATATTATTCAATAACCATGTAAAGACAATTTCTTTTCAAAGATGAGGTTCATAGAAAAACATAACTAAGCTAAATGCACAGAAAGTAAATGTATTGAGAAGGGATATTGAGTACTAAGATTGGTCCCTAACCCAAGAAGACTAAGGTACCTTAGAAGTTTTGAAAATGTAACTAGGTTCAATTTTCATAATTACAAGTGTACTTAAATGTATGTTATGCAAAAAAAAAGCAAAGAAAAAATAAAAAATAAATTATTATTATTATTATTATTTTTCTAGTCAAAGCATGTTCTTCATTCTTCTAATTTTGATGGAGTCAAAATAAAAATTTTCATGAGTAAAACTCCCATTTGGACTATATATAAGAAAATAAAATATTTTATTTTGAGTTAAAAGAGTCCTTTTGTCTCCCAGAAGGCCAAGTTGACCTTGCCTTGACAAGCCTGCCTAGAAGAGGCATTGGAAATATGTTGTCATTGATGACAAAGGAAAAGGAAAAAGAATTGCAACTGGTGAAGGAAATGGAAAAGAGTGGTAAAGGTAAATAAAAGGTTTATTGAGAAGTGTTTTTGGTGATAATCACATAGAAATTCATTTGTTGACGTGTTTCAAACCAGAAAGTGTGGTTCATCTTTAGGACAAGATGAACCACACTTGTTGGTTTGAAACGCGTCAAGAAATGAATTTTGATGTGATTATTGCTGAAAACACTTCTCAATAAACTTGGTATGGATCATAGAAGCCTAAATTCAATAAATAAAAGGTGTAGAGAATTTGGAACTAGTAATAATATAGCAGATCATCTTAGATGAAGGTGAAGCCCAGTTATATGGGCAGAGATCTAAAATAGGTTTCCAACAGTATGTTGAATTCTAAAAATGGTCTCCTGGTTAAAAAGATAGAGCCATTCAAAGTTCATTGGCTCAAGTAAAAGTTAGGAGAGTTAAAGAGGTGGTTGGAAACACTTTTGGCTTGTAGCCAAGTTTGGAAAACTAGCGAAACCCAACGACAAATTTTGTAGAGCATCCAAAGATGGATCAAGCATACATGATATTATAAGAAGCGGAGTGGGAAGAATTTCTTTTGGGTGTTGGTGGAGCCCATCTGAAGTTACTCCGACGGTATAGTTATGGTGAATAAGTCTTAGGGCTAGGATGAATGGAGTGGGATTACACCAAGGGATGGTACCATATCAGTGGACTTATCGAGGAGGGTTCACCCCAATGTTTGCAAAACAATGCACAAAATATTAAGTGTCGAAATATAGGACATTAGGGAATTGCAGCAAATTGGCGACCAATGAGCAGTCGAAGAGGAGGTCCCCATTATGACAGCTTAGCCCACAGAGGGTGAGTGAAAAAAATTAGTTGTGGAGCAGAAGGTTATGTGCCAGGAGATAGGTGCCATGATACATGGTCCCATTTCGACATCCATATAGATGGAATTATCGTGAAGCCTTAAGGCATCAAGAGGTGGTTTCCCATACTACTCATCGTGTAGATCAACTGTGGAGAACCACATTAGGAATAATCCCCCTCATACCACAAATCACAATGGAGTGGTGTCGAGGATGCATTCTTAAACCTAGTTTTCCTTTTATTAAAAAAGGAAATTTCTCATAAAACAAAGGTCTCCAGGACCCTTTCTCTCTCCTCCGGTAGGACAAGTTGCAGCATGAAATTGGCTTGGATGATGCAACTAATGATGTCATCATCGACCAATCAAAAATATACATGTGGCAGTCATATTTTGAATTTTCGAGTACGCAAAGGGCCCATATTCTAGTGACATCTGTCGCCTATTGTAGGCCGACACTTAGCATGGGTGAAATCATTGTGACATCATCCTAGTGGGTTATTAATAATGCACAAAAGGGATGAATTGGGTAAGAGTCATCAAGATGACGAGGTGGTTGAATCAATCGAAATAGATTTTCTACTAGCTCTTACTGTAGTGGAATGACCCCACTAGGACAACTCATCTCGTAGGTGTTGGAAATAATACTGAGAGGGGGGGTGAATCAGTATTATCAAGTCAAAAATTCCTTTTTCAAATCGAGATGATATACGCTACTTCAGTTAATTAAAATTGTGTATATACGCAACTATGTAGAAGGAAACCCACGTATACAATGCAAACTTATAATTTACTTTATCTTTCAAATCTTGATTATTAATCTGTGTATCAGAATCTAATAACCAGTAACCAGAAAAAGTAAACCAAAGCAGAGGACAATCACACACAAGAACACAAGATATAAGGTGGAAACCCAATGTGGGTGAAAACCACCTGCTACAATTCGTCTCTATCTTCTTTTAATTAGAAACTTCCTTTTACAATGTATTGGTGCAGTCCTTTACCAGTACACATGCTGCAACCTACAGAGAGCTACAACCCTCTCTCGTTCTCCAGCTTCTCTTGGAAGGGAGCTACAACCCCCTTAGCTCTTGTATTAGCCAAGATACTAGTACATAGGTGCTAGCCTACTGAAGGCTACAACCTTCTCTTTCTTCCAGGGACCACGTTTCATAAATTTTCAGATTGGATCCATGAACATCTATCAATCATCAAGTATATCTACATCAAACAATCTCCTTTTCCCAATTAGCACTGAATCAATTAAACACTTCTCTTATAGTTGTACCTAGAACACAGTAACGGTAACCACACACCAAATTCTAAACCTAGGATACTGTAGCAATAAACAGAGGTAGCTAGATCATAACTTAAAAGATATATGCTACTTCAACAACCTGAAACCTACGTGTAGATCTATAAAGGATAATTCATTCTTTCAAAAATTCAGACACTAATTAACCCAGATTGTTAGATTTATAGATCAAGCATGCACCTCATATAACAGATCAAAATCATACAAATATACTATTATTCAAGCTTAAAGATTATGACCCATCAATAGAACTTATCCTTCTTTATGCGCTAAGGTTCCTCCTCCATTCAGATCCAGATCTGCACCATAACCCATTCACAAATTTTTTAGATCTAGCACTTATTAGATATTCAATTCATTCGATGATGCTTTGCCAAATGATCTCCTTCCTCTTTTATAGTCTTAGGCCTTTCACAATACCATAGTCCAAAACCATAATAACACAATACCATGAACGCAATACTTGGCATCAACACTTTTGGATGCAATACCACGGACCAAAACCATAGGATCAAAAACTGTCGGACTAATACCATGAACCAACCATGAAAGTGTGTGAGATCAACACTCTTGGATGCAATACCATGGACCAAAACCATAGGATCAAAAACTATCGGACTAATACCATGAACCAACCATGAAAGTGAGTGAACTTTTCTCTTGCATGAAGGGAACTTTTCTCTGCATGAAAGTGCATGAACTTTTCTCTACATGAAATAAACTTTTCTCTGCATAAAAGTGCGTGAAATTTTCTCTACATGAAATAAACTTTTCTCTGCATAAAAGTGCGTGAACTTTTCTCTACATGAAATAAACTTTTCTCTGCATAAAAGTGCGTGAACTCTTCTCTACATGAAGGAAACTTTCTCTGCATGAAAGTGCGTGAACTTTTCTCTACATGAAAGAAAATTTTATCTTCATGAAAGTGCGTGAACTTTGCTGCACTATAATTTATCATCTGAGATGAGTGGGTTTCCATCAAGTACAACATCTGTATCATAATGGAAACAATCTCCCCCTTTGGACTTGATGGAAACAACAACCAATCACTCTCCCCCTTTGACATCAAGGGCAAAGGGCAAACCGAGATAATCTCTTTCCTAGAGAAACATTCCGCTACCCATACTCCCCCTGAGTACCTGCTGAAATCTCTAAAAGAGCTCCCCCTTTGTATATGCCAAGGTGTACCACTCTGTCCATGCTTCCTTTGAGTACATGCTGAAGTCTCTGCTCTGCTGAAGTGTGATGTTCATGCTCCGCCTAACTATAAGAAAGGTCTGCAAAAAGATGTTTTACAAGAAGAACATGACTCTATCATAAATGACCTTCCTATCACCAAGGACTCATACATACATCCATTTCCCAACCAAGTGGGGATTGACTCATCCACCCAACCAAGTGGGGATACATCAAAAATTTGCACATGATAAAACAAGAACATTACATCTTCATCCCAGGCATAGTGGGGAAACCAAGATAGGTCGTTACATGACCTTAACACCATAAAAGAGATACATGACATAGAGACGAAATATCTAGAGCAATACTTATGAAAGTCACCAATAACTGATAGCAGCAACATCTAACAATCACCATTCAGATCAGCAACCCTGATTTCCTTTTGTTCTCCCTCTGCATTTGTTCCACCTGAAACCAACAACAGCTGTGAACTAGAACCAAAAGCTTCTAAGATAATGCCAACAATGCATCATTAGAAGTTTATCTGCTCCCCCTGAACCTGTGCCAGATGGTCTTTGTCACACCCATATCAGACTATCTTCAACCAGAGCCTGTCCCTACTGATATCCATCAATCCTCCATATACGCGACTGTCTCTGCACAAACCGACGTATGTACGCGGATCCTCCTTAGGCAACTCGCGTACACCCATTTTTCTCTGAAGAAAACAAGTTTTAATAGCAAGATGATGCATCAACTACTCCTAGCTTTTGTCTGAGGTATTCAAATGTCTCCCTAGGCAGTGGTTTGGTGAGTATATCAGCAACTTGTTCCTTAGAGGGAACATATTCCAACTTGACCTTTTGTTCCAACACTTGTTCCCGGAGAAAGTGGTACGTGATCAGTATGTGCTTGGTCTTTGAATGCATGACTGGGTTCTTTGAAATTCTGATTGCACTTGTATTATCACATAAGATGGAGATAGGTGGTGTACAAGTGATTTGAAAATCCTGCAAGGTTTGCATCATCCAAAGGAGTTGAGTGCAGCAAGATGCAGCAGCCACATATTCTGCTTCAGCTGTAGATAAAGCAATCAAACTCTGTTTCTTGCTGAACCAAGACACTAATCTGGAACCCATAAAGAATGCTTCACCACTTGTACTCTTTCTATCATCCACGTTTCTAGCCCAATATGCATCTGTATAAGCATGTAGAGTGAGATCTGTATCTCTAGGATGCCATAAGCCATAGTTTTGAGTTCCTTGAAGATACTTGAAAATTCTCTTTACTGCCTGAAGATGGGTTTCTTTAGGATTTGCCTGAAATCTTCCAACTATTCCCACTGCATGCATGATGTCTGGTCGAGTACCTGTCAAATAAAGAAGACTTCCAATCATGGATCTATAAGTTGGTTGATGCACTGCTGCAAATTCATCATTTGCACTGAGGCTACATCCTGTAACCATAGGGGTACACACTGGTTTTGAATCTTCCATGCCATATTTCTTCAAGATCTGCATGAGATATTTGGTTTGAGACAAAAAGGTACTTCTTTCATTTTGTTGGATTTGTAATCCAAGAAAATATGTCAGTTCTCCAAGCAAAGACATTTTGAATTCTTTCTGCATCACCAAGGCAAAGCTTTGACTCATAACTTCTTCATTGCTGCCAAAGATAATATCATCTACATACGCAACAAGTATTACCAATTTGTCATTTTTAATTTTTATATAAATATTGCTATCTGTTGATCCTTTTGAAAAACCTTGTTGATGAAGATATTTGTCCAAACGGTAGTACCAAGCCCTTGGAGCCTATTTGAGACCATAGAGAGCCTTTTTTAGTCTACATACAAGATTTGGATCATTCCCAAGAATGAAACCATTTGGTTGCTCAACGTACACTTCTTATTCTAAGTCTCCATTCAGAAAGGCTGATTTCATGTCCATTTGAAATACTTTGAACTTCTGAAAGCTTGAGAGAGCAAGGAACATTCGGATGGCCTTAAGTCTAGCAATGGGAGAAAAATTTTCTTCAAAGTCTATACCTTCTTGTTGAGCATACCCTTTACAAACAAGTCTAGCCTTGTTTCTAATCACTTCCCCATTTTCATTCAACTTGTTTTTAAAAATCCATTTTATCCCTATGACATTCTTATCTTTTGGTCTAGGAACTAACTCCCAAGTGTTATTCTTTTCGATCTACTCAAGTTTTTCATCCATTGCCTTGACCCAACATTCATCTTTGCATGCCTCTTTTACATTTTTTGGTTTAGTGGAGGAGAGCAATGCCAAATAGCTTGAGGCTTCTGCAATTGTTCTTCTAGTTTGTATACCTGCCTCTTTCTGCCCCAAAATTTGAGATTCTGGATGATTCTTCTGAATGTACCTGGATGGAGTCTTCTCTTATATCCTTATCTATTTCTTTGGTGCCTCTTGAGGTTCTTCTTCATCATCAGTCTGATTTGAAGGGTAGTCTTCATCCTCTTCAATATTTTCATAATTTACTTACCTAGGAATGTTTCCTTCTTCATCAATCACTACATCAATGCTGTCGACAATTCTTCCAAGTTTTTTATTGTAACACTTATATGCTTTGTTGTGGGGAGAATAACCAAGGAGAATGCCTTCATCTGCTCCAGGTTCAAGTTTGCCAAGCTATTCATCATTGTTCTTAATATAGCATTTACTTCCAAAAATTTTGAAATGTTTTACTGAAGGAGTCTCACCATACCAGAGCTCATGAGGAGTTTGAGTGTTGTTCACTCGGACATTTTTTTTGTTGAGAATAACAAACACAACAAATGCAGCTTCACCCAAGAAGGTTGTGGGAGTTCTAGACTCATCAAGCATAGCATGAGCCATTTGTTGAACCGTTCTGTTCATCCTTTCCACCACTCCATTTTTCTGAGGAGTCCTAGGTTTAGAGAATTCCCTTCTTATTCCATGTTCTTCACAGAAATCGAAAAAATCATTTGAGGTAAACTCCCCACCTCTGTCAAACCCGAGGAACTTAATTTTGTGATCTGATTCATTTTTAGCCAAGGCTTTGAAATATTTGAATTTTTCGAATGCTTTGTCTTTGTGCTTCATAAGTCCTATCCAAACCATCCTTGAGAAGTTGTCAATGAATAATATAAAGTATTCTTCTCCTCGAGGTGACCTTGTCCTAAATGGACCACATACATCTGTATGGACTAGTTCAAGAGGTCTACTAGCTGGTCCTTCCTTCTCAGGGAAATTAGTTCTGGTTTGCTTACCAAACTGACATGATTTGCATATTGTATTGTCTAGAATTCTGATGTCTGGAAGACCATGAACTGCCTAGTATTTGCATGCTTTCTTTATCTGTGAAAATCTTAGATGCCCCAACCTTTGGTGCCATAACTAGTGTTCATCATTCTTGCTCAAATAGCATTGTTGTTGTCCTTCTTCAAATATGTATAAATTATTTGGAGTTCTTATGCCTTTGATCATTGTTTTTCCTGTATCAAGATCGCGAACACTACATCCATTTGATCGAAATATTACTTCAGTTCCTTGATCGCACATCTGACTGACACTCAGTAGATTATGCTTCAAGCCATCAACATACAAAACATTTCCAACTTTGACCTTTCTTTCAACTGAACAGTGCCTTTTCCTTTTATGACTGCAGGGGTATCATTTCCAAAAGAAACTTTCTTTCCCTTCTCTAAAGCACTATATGATTAAAGTTTTTCTTTATCACCTGCCATATGCTTCGAACATCCACTGTCGATGTACCATTGATTTTCCTGTCCTTCTGCATAAAAAGCTATCCCACCTATTTCTGGTTGTGGTTCCTTCATTCTCCTTGTTCTAGCACTTGAGGCTTGTTCTTTCTGAGTTGTCTACCGAAACCTGCTCCTACATTCAGAAAATTCATGACCGAAGTTATTGCAAATAGAACATTCAATTTCATTTTCAAGGGCGGAAAATTTTTTATAGGTCCTTTGCATGATCCCATTCATACTTCTTTGTTTTTGAGCTTCTCTAGTCATGATTGTCTTATAGGCAACACATTGAGCTGCCTGGCGGCCAAAGTTATGGCAATAGAAACATTGGCCATTGAAGAAACTCCTGTAATTATCAAATTGACCGGCCAAATGATTGTAGTTTCTATTGTCATCCATTCTTGAGGCAAATTGAGAAGATTTTACCTGTGGTTGGTTGTGGCTTTGGTTCATCCTTAAGGTGGATTGCCCCCAATTTACCTGGTAGTCTTTGTTTATTATTTATGTAAATCGTCCCTATTTTACCTGGTGATCTACATTGGTCTTTTGCTCATTTCTCCTTGCTGCATTAAGATAACTTTTTGAAGTGGATGGTTTCTGCGCTTGAGATGCTTCTTCATTATATCCTAGACCTGTCTTGATTAGTGGGGAATGTTGCACATTGATAATCTCATCTAGACTTTCAGATCCTTTAACAAATCTAAGATTAAGAGCTTTAGTTTTCTCAATCTCTTTTCTAAGACCCACAATTTCACATTCCAATTTTTCATGATGTTTTTCCCTTTCAACCGGCTAACATTGCAGAGAATCAATAATCACATTTTTCTCTTCTAAACAAATTTTGAGATTAGAAATCTCTTCATAAATACCATCTGCATCTATAGCATCCATGTAATCATCATCTTCAAAAGCCATTAAAAGTTTATAATTATTACCTCGTTCATCTTCGTCACTATTTGATAGTCCATCGCTGTCTTCATGAGTGTAGTAACTTTTCTTGGTTATATTTTGTTTCTTGTTCCATCTAACAGGTTCCTTCCCTTTGTCAATCTTATTCTTATGAGGACACTTGGTAGCATAGTGACCGACTCTTCCACAAGCAAAGCATTTGAAAGGTAACTTACCACGGAACCTTCCAACTCCCGGTTGAAGGATTTTGATAAAATTTGATTCTTCCTCTTCTTCTAACACGTGTCCTAACTCATAGTAGTCTCCTTTTCCTGAAGCCTTGAAGGCAGCTTCTCTTCTATCTGATGGTCCTCCTTTCCTCATTTCATAAGCAGTTTGAATCCCGTGCAGCTGTGACATGGTAAGGTTTCGTAGATTCTCTTTTTCTTCTAGTGCAGAAACTTTAGATTCAAACCTAGGGGACAAAGATCTTAGAACTTTTTCAACCACAACAGCCTCTTTTATTTCTTCACCCAAGTTTTTCATACAATTAACAATCTCATCTACATGAAGGAAATAGTTAGCCACACTTTCATTGCTATGCATTCTAAGATTTTCATACTGAATTCTGAGGGTTTGAAGTTTTGCTCGTTTTAACTATTCATCTCCTTCATAGCTCAAAACAATCTTATCCCATATTTCTTTTGCGGATGTATACTGCATAACCTTGACAAATTATGATTGAGATAGACATCCTAATAAAGTATTAACTGCCTTTGCATTTGTTTCATATTTCTTCTTCTCAGCCGAATCTGCAGGAGTTGCTAATGGAAAAGAGTACCCTGTATCTATGATATCCCAGACTTCTGTGCCAATAGATTGAAGATAGGCAGTAACTCTTACCTTCCAATATACGAAGTTTGTCCCATCAAAAATCGGTGGCCTGATAGATGCTTCTCTCTCATAGTTGCTCATGATGATGGATCTTCCTCAAAGCGATCAAGCTTCTTTAGAAGGACCTGCTCTGATACCAATTGTTGGAAATAATACTAAGAGGGGGGGGTGAATCAGTATTATCAAGTCAAATATTCGTTTTTCAAATCTAGATGATATACGCTACTTCAGTTAATTAAAACCGTGTATATACACAACTATGTAGAAGGAAACCCGCATATACAATGCAAACTTATAATTTACTTTATCTTTCAGATCTTGATTATTAATCTGTGTATTTGAGTGAAATAAATAGTAACCAGACCAGTAAAAATAGAAC
>Ga0068623_1000068_pt1 | contig 11091 bp, 8 predicted proteins | sample InSIn2SAF170_FD_77427 | JGI IMG/M metagenome (GOLD analysis project Ga0068623, IMG submission 77427) | Clean room microbial communities from NASA Spacecraft Assembly Facility at Jet Propulsion Laboratory, Pasadena, California, USA -... ... | reverse complement strand
TCGCGAGAAGAGGATCGATCTATTCACTGTGTCAGTGAGGCTTACGCGTGAATACGACCCAGCTAAAGCATGTTTGTGAGTTGCTTATCTGGACTGGCAAGCTCTCGCGTTGCCCGTTTGGCTTGACGTCTCTCGCGAGTAACATGCCTCTACAAAACTCTAGTGTTCACAACGTTCTCGCCTCACGGCCACCATTCCGTGATTGATCGTTGAAAAAAGCCAGTGGTTGTAGTTGCGAGGAACATACGCCTTTGCTCTCTAGAGTTAATCTTCGCGATCAAAGAACAAAGATTGAACTGCTCAGCTGAAGATCAACATATCTCCCTAAATTAGCCAGTCGACTATGGTATAGACTTATGAGCACTCTAGAGGTCTAATTTCGACCGCTATTGTTTCCATGGACCAGACCAAGACTGTTAGAGAGCAGCAGACATAAAGTTAAATATGCAGCAATCCTCCCTAGAAGTGACAGCACATCCGTTGATCATACACCTTAATGTACGGGCAGCTTAGAATAGTGATGATTGTATCAAACAGCATATCATTGAGACGGAAATTGAGCATCGTGGTTGTGATAGCGACAGGGAAGTCGACTCGACGACGTGTTCGTCAGTAGCACGCGATTGACCCGGACGTCACGAAGACACAATCTGATGCCTGGGTTCCCTGTGTAACCAACACTAAGTTCGAAATGCAGCAATCTACTAAAGTGCACCTGCTTATATCAAACAGCGCGCCTCTCTACACGTCTAGACGCACTTCAAGATTCCAACTCAACTCAGCTTCCAGAATACCTCATCTCGACCTCATTAACGAGAGTATGATGACATTATTATACATTATTAGCTAGCATTACCAACAGACCTTTCGAAAATTAACCACCAACTCCTTCAATCTTCATCGTACACTGTATCTAAAGACGTCTTTAATAAATACCGAGAGCCTTCCTCCTAGGATACCGACGCTAGGCTCAGCTAGCCTGTAAGCCTGGATATCGTCAGTCCCAGGCCTGCCACAGAATCACAGTAGAGTGGGTCCCACTTACGCATCGATCAAGAAGCCATACTATCAGGCCTAGTGGACTTGTCGTTTCGTTTGACGTATTTATCACTAAATCCGGGCCAAGCGAGGACTGTTGCCACGAGCCAGCAGAACCCGCTAATAAAGCAAAAGGCTTCCACTGTCCTCCAGCAGTCTAAATATCTCTTTCCCACCGTTTGCCCCCAGCCTTGCCAATTTTCTTCACAATCGAATTCGTTTAATGAGCCAAAGGCCGCGAAGAAGCCCAGTGCAAACGCCAAGTCGGTTAGCATCAAGAGGTATGGTGGCGATCTCGCGTGTGAAAAGACGAAGACATTTGCGCAGAGAATAGCCAGACCTGCCACGATGATGGTGAAGATCAAGCGTGCTGAGGGATACTTTGGCGTGTCCTCGTACAAAGACAGATACCAGGCAGTGATTCCCAGAACAATCTGTAGGAGCAGACATTAGCTATAATATTGGATTGGGTCATGTATATTTGTCTAGGTGAAGCTCCACAAACATAGCTAGAAAGCCTTGGAAGGTGGAGGCTTGGCCAAAACAAATACGAAGTTAGCAGTCCAGTGCCTTGGGGTGGTAGGCATGCACGCATGCAGCAGCACACTTACCGATGCCAAAGATGACAAAGATAAATAAAGGACTCTGTTGATGTTGCGAAAAGTTGTACTAGACAGAGAAAACTGTCGAGGTATGTTGAACATTTTGTTTCCTTGAAGTATAGGATTTCTGTTTCAGAAGGATAGCTGCCGCTTTTAATGCAATGATGCTTGGGAAGTGAAGTTGGGAGCTTACAGGAGTTGAGTAAAGGTGGCTCGGCCTTGCTATTTATCATGCTCTGTCACCTTGAAGTGCATGAGAATTCAATGTCAGTCCACTTCCTTGATTCACAAACAGGTCATCTAGCTATGTATAGCCATCAGCGCAGTTGTGACTCATTGAACTCGTATAACGAATGATGTGCGACCACAAAGAAGTCATAGGGCATGCTGATCACTCTGCAAATGTCAGGTGACGGACGAAATTGCCCACTTTTCGAAACGAGAATCTCTCGCTTCATCTGTTCACGCCACTGTCATAACACCGTTGTTCTCTCAATCTAATCACGTGGTGTTACCACTTACTCCAAATTCTGCGCATAGTACAGACACGGTCTGTTACGAGCCCCAGAGAATCCGGTCCCTGACCAAGTAAGGCGAATCGTTGTCGCGACTATCCGACTCGGATGACCTCGACACGGACGAACTGAGTGTGCCTGTCGGTAGTACTGCATTCGTTAGGCTCCATTGATCCTTCCACACATCATTGATGTGAAGCTCCGAGCTGGGGTTGGGACCAATAAGGGTGGATAAAGCTGAGATCGATCTCGTGATCGGCCTCGCCACACTCGAGGTGTCTGGACTGGGAACCAGGATCGTTCCAATGGCAACCAAGCGCTCAAGGAGTGACTGAACCCGACTGTTCTTGAGGTGTTCCTTCATGATCGCCAGCAAAAGTCCAGAGCTTAGTCCTCGGTGTACTGCCGCCCACGACTGATGCGCAAAGCTGGTGATTTTTTCCAAACCCAGAAAAGCCTCTACAGTATCTGCTAGCCCCTTGATACAGCTTTGTCTTTTGTCTAAATGTTCCGTATTTGTAGTGTTATGTTTCGTTAAGAATGGACGATAGATTTCTGAAGCAATGTACGATCGATGCAGGCATAGATTCCAATACTCCAGCTGTTCATTCACTGACCGGCAAGCTTGAATATTTACCAAGTGTTCGCACGCTTCGTTCATGACCCTTTCAAGCACTGCTTGAGGTTGTACACTATAGGAAAGCTTCGCTTGTTTGGTGCGTTCGTTCAGCCTTGCTCGAATAACGTCAAGGCCTACCTGGCAGATGCTTTTCATGCACTCGATGTATGAGGCTTTGTGGTTGGGAGCTCGGTGCACAGCTCGATCGTGAGAAATCGTTGGGACCGACGAAGCTCTGTCGAAAGCGATGGATAGAAGACTGTCCTGCCACACAATCCGCCACCCACAATGTCGTCAGAATGAACAGTTTCTTCTTTCAAGATAATTAATACCAGGGGTATCATCAAACTCACCAGACTTCTTCACGTAGACTCTGCTCCAGCACAGGCACGGAAGGAGGACATGGACGATGTAACCCCAAAGTTTGAGCCAGTCTGATGGTTAATCCTGTGTCGGAGTTGGTCTTGATGCTGAGAGAGGTTTCACTCGATCAAAGGCAAGAGCGACATACCTAGGAATGACCAAGCCACTCCAGCATTCAAATTGTTTGAAAGCACATTACCAAGGGCTAACAAAGTCTGGATGTCTGACAATGTCGTGTGAGATAGGTAATTTGTTAAGCGCAAGCAATCGTATGCGCAGCATACTGTATGGAAGTCAACCTCACTACTTTATGCTTTCCATTGCCATGTGCTTCTCTTACCGAATATCTGGGACGTCACTCGACGTTCCCTTATTGCCATGTTTGTGCATTGACAGCCTGAGGCTAAAACAGCGAATAGCAACCCCACCCAGTGAAGACTGGCCCCATAAAAATTGTGCTCTGACAATTCTAGGGGATCATCAGTGCGGGTGATTGCCTCCCTTCCTGCCAGAAAAACCATAAGATCTGTCTCGAATTCGGCAATATCGACAATCGCTGGGTACAGGATATACGCAAGATCACGATACTGCCGGAAGTACTGTAGAACTTCAGCATCAGTGGGCAGCAATTTAGATAATTCGCCTATGCGCGTCAGCGGGCCGTGGGCCATAACTCCTAAATCGACAAACGGGTAAGTCGCGCTCTGGTTGTCAAGACGTAACAGTGGCAAAGGATCAAGTTCGGGAAAGTGCTGCTTCGCGACCTCTGTCGCGTCTTTCTGTAGGGCTATGGCCGTGGCCAGCACTGAGTTAGCGCCAAAATGCACGGTTTCCCCGGTGGTATCATTTCGTGCATATACATCCTCATCTTCAGTATTGTCATCACTCTGTGCAGCCTTGTCACCAGACAGGCCGTCGTTCTGAACTAAACCAGAGGAGTGTTCTCCAGAGGCCAAAGCAAGGGCTCTTACTTCCTGCGTTAGATCAAGTAGAGAGCCTTGAATATTTTCAAGCTTCCTCAAAAGATTGTCGTAGCTTATTCCGGCAGGATTCGATATGCCGCTCGTAGAAGAGGAAGTTCGACGAAGGGTTCCGAGATCAATTCGCTTCGGTGGAGGCTCGTATTTGCACAGTTCAGAATGCTGCCGATCTTTACACGTTTGGCAGGGCACCTGGTAATCGCATCTCACTTTGCGCTGTCGGCACGGCCAACAGGCTCGATGTACTCGTGACTTTCGCGTCTGTCGCAGGATCTGTCGAACGTCGCCCGGAGCTAAGTCAAGCTCCATAGGCTGATGGATCGATGCTTCGAGCTTGGGGTCTATAATGTGCTCTTAGTACAGTTTAATCAGCTGATTAATTTGTTGGCGCCTAAACGTTCCAAAGGTCTGTTACGCGGACGTCACGCGGACGCTAAACCTATTTTACTTTTATTTTCTTAATACCTTATCCTCTCTGCACATGATTTCCGATAACTATTATAAATACGTTTTAAGCTAGTTTCAGATACTACTTAGGTGCGGTAAAGTTATATTATTTGTAGATTATTCAATTTTCTATAAAAAGAATTAAGAACTAATCTAGATATAAATACAAGGCTAATATATATATACATACACTATAAGACTACTCTACCTCACTCTCGTGTAAATTAAGTAATATGAACGCCCTTAAGACTTAGAGGCTAGGCTTTCCTCTTAAATAAGTCGGGTGTTAGAAGGCGACTAGACTAAAAACTATAAACTTAATAGTGTCCTAATTAATTCACGTAAGTACTTGCTCTCTCTATCTAAGATATATTCCTTATCCGCTACGTTGCACATTCAACTATCGAGACACTAGGTTGTAATATAAATCTCCTTTTTCCTGTCTGACTCCAGTCGTTTGATTTTGCAGGCGAAAATGTATTCGAAGGGAACACTAATAGATCGTCTTCGGAATCTGACTCTGACTCGAATACATACTCTGAAGACGAACCCTGAGGCATGCCTTCGATGATCGTTAGATAGCCGTCTGTTGTCCTTTCACCGTCGACTGCCTCCCCGCCGGAAAAATGTATCAGAGGGTTGTCAAGTGCCGAAAAATGGGCAAAGTTGATAGTAGCTGTGTTGTTATGTTCGCATGCCGCTAGAGAGTTCTCGCCATAAAAGATAGATCTCATGTCCTCGTCCTCATAATCCTCATAGTCATCATCGTCATCATCATCATCGACATCAGCGTCTTCATGTGTCTCTGTTTCCCAGCCACTACCATATACATGGTCCCCATGGGCTTCCAGAAAAGGCTCTTCAATGTCCAGCCTGGATTGCACGCCAAAGCCTGCTTCTTCGTATAGAGCTTGTTGTTCTTCATGCTCAGCAATTGTCAGATAGATCATAATCGAGTCCAGCATATTGGCATGCATGACGATGCGTCTTAAATCGTGCTCCGCGTGGCTAACTTCGCATACAAGCTTGTTTCGTACCGTGTGGGCCAGAGCACAGACACGAGCGGTCTCCATCTGCACGAGAGACGAGTCTATGAATTGGATATATCCTCTGCTTTGGATGTTTTGGCCTTAACCTGAGACCAGCTTGGTGTAATCGTGCGGTATTTGACCAAGACGTCCCAGATTGATGGATCATTGAGGCAGTAGGAAAGTGTGCGTATATACAGGGGGACCAACCATTTAGAGGTCGATCTTCCAATTTCACGTGTTTCTCACGAAGCACATTCATGATGGTGGCGGCGTGGCTTCGAGCTGATCGATAGTGATCAGGCCACGACTAGTATGAAACCTATCCCTGTCAGGCGTTGCTCAATGTGATGCATGAAAGGCTGGAAAAGGCGAACGGCAGTCCAATTGCAGAGGACATCATGTCGTTCATAGTTTTCGCTAGACTAGGTAGTTGTGGGCAAAACAAAGTGAAAGTAAACTGTGGGAATGTTCCAGAAGCGACTGGAGCCCACTGACTGTCATCTGCGTTGTGTTTATGACCGGTCAGGTAGTGACAGTAGACCACCATGTATGTGTAAGGTTCATTGTATTCCTCAGTAGTGACGATGCTCAAGAGAGATAGCGCGTGAATATGAGCACTAATAACGTCAAAGCCAGAACAGTCTAGTTTGTAATGACAACTGTGATCAGGTCCTTACATACAATAACCACTGAACCCCTTTTCGAACACACACCAATTTATGTCTTAATTGAAATCTTGTGTTAGAGATTGTTTTTGTAGCTGATCGAACTAAGTTATTTGTGTACTTATGTTACATGCTTCGGTCCTCCAGTCCCACTACAATTCACTCAGCTTGTACGGTGTTACAGTCGTCAACTCTAAGCTTGTGATCGAGAGTCGGGAAATGCGTATATCCAAAATCAGAGCATGATAACCAACGCTTCACTTAAGCTAGAACAGCAGCGTATTTCTAAGGTTTGCGTCGCAACAACTTACTGAGACACAAACAAGTGGTGCGGCACGCCATGCTAACAAGTCATACTCTAGAGCAAACAACTAGCCAACTCCAAAGTTTGTGGTAGATCGAGAGTACAAAGCCGAAAGATAAATTTGAATGTCGCTCCGTAGGACGATACTGCAGTAGAATGCTCTGCTGCATCTTCTTCACAGCCTTTCCTGTGTCCTCTCCAGCCATCTAATAGCCCTAAAGCGTCACCAGATGCTTTGATTTCTGCCCAAGCATAATGGTATCGAGGATCGGTCCCTAGCCTGCTGCCAAAATCCTTGCTCAAGATTGGTTGCAGGGATGTCGACAATTTGAACGGGTGTCCAAACTCGGTTCAAACGTCACTGTTGTGGGTCACTGTTGTGGGCCGCGATCTGGTAGTGACTGCGCCAAGCACCGGATAAGCTGTCTGACGACAGACTATACTTAGTTAAGATCTCGATCAAAGCTAGGTCGCAGGTGGATAGGAATTTCATAATCAGTCGCCTGACCAGGCAAGCAAACGCGGGGTAGGGTCCCCGGCATGTAAAGAAGCTGATCTAGTACAACGTCTAAATATGCGAGCCTCAGAATATTCATCAGGAGTTTTCAGAGCAGAGCCATACTCAAGCTTTGCTAGGAGCTCCGAGTTTTGTCCCAAGGTCGTACTCCAACGTTTGAGCATGCACAGTGTGCGTCTTTGGTTCGTCTGAATGTGGAACACGGTCAAAATTAAGGTTAACGTATGCGTAGCGCTTGGTCTATTGCGATCGTTCAGGTCCAACAAAACTGAGACGGAGGTAGGCTTGAAGAAGAAATAACTTGCCATCTCCTGACACGAAAGCGGTTGCACGCAACCTTGGTGTACAAGCGCTTCTTCTTCACCCTGCGACTCGTGGACGGACCTGGAGTTGACGCCATCACTGGGAAAAGATTGCGACAGTCAGGCGCAAGTCGTGCAGAATAGTGGTGGTATGACGCTTTGCATTTCACGTCGGAGGCGACTCAAACAACACGAGGACCATGGCAGCATCAAACAGATCGAGATATCCTAGGAAATCGAAGAGCACAGATAGTTCTCGCTCCAAACTCGTAGAGCCAACCAAAGTGATACCTGCGTTAATCGTTGGCTCAATGTTTCATACGCCCATGATCGTATTCAGAGGTGTTGAGCCTGAAACGGCGGGTATTCTCAAGCTGCATTCAACCCACTCTACTGTGAATTAACCATACACCTTCTTTACATACACAACTCATCCGATCTTAACCCTGGTATTTAGATACCGTATGGCTAGTGCTTACTGCGCCAAGATCCACCTAGAAGTTTCTCGGTTTTGGGACTTCCGAACCAAATGTCGGGACCTTTAGGCAGCCCCGCGGACGTCGATTGATTGGACGAAATCTGACGTTGTAGGCACGAGCCTGTTGAGCACGTCAGGTGGAGTGATCCAAAAACACACGACAACTTCCACGAGTTGCACTACCTTGGGCAAAACAACGGGGTCCCGTCAACTTCCATGCTCCCTAGCGCCGAGCACTACAGCTCATCTGAACAGGACCAGAGAGTTCATCATGTCGCTGGATTCCGCTGCCAAGAGAAGAGTAGCCAGCAACCACATGTCAAGCTTCCTGCCAAAGCATAGTACCGCCATTGTTCTAGAAGCATCGTATCAGTCCACCCAAACAACGTGCATGCGGATCTATAGGTCTTGCACATATCTCATTGGTGTTGTACTTCGACTACCCAGCCAGCTTGCCGCTATCTCAAGGTAACAACTTGCACGCTGCTGGAGTGGTCTGAGATGGCAGCTTGCCACTGTCCGAGCTGTGTAGGCAGGTGCGCAGTTCGTACACCACAAGAGGAACTTTATGACCTGGCATACGATGGCACACCACGGATTATAACAAATATTTAAGGAGCTCACTCTTGAGGCTTTTCGCCGGGCAAAACTTATGTTACACCTCCGATACTTTACTTTACATGATACTATGGCAGCAGGTCCTGATGTCAGTTGGCTTGACACCTACCAGTGGCTTCCCAGCACTGGCACGGACTCTTTCGGACAAGATATTGACGCAATTTCGCAACTCGAAATGTGCCTGAACAGTGTTAGTAATGTCAGATGGGATCCAAGCTACTCACCACCGCCTATGGCTGGAGAACAATCCTTACAACTTGACGAAGCACAATGTTTACTGAAGGACCTATTAGCTGACACGGACACACCTATGACACCTCAAACTCGGGCGCTCAGAGATCCTCAATCTGGTCGGGATCTTGCTGCTCAGCAAGCCAAGATGCTGCCGAGGCTAGACGAGCAGCCTTCAAACAGCTCTGTTCCAAACAAACTCAAAAACTCCTTCTGCTTCCAAGAGCAAGTTCAGGATGATCACACCTCTCCATGCTCCAGCACCAGCAGCCAAAGTGACGACACGATTGAAGTTTTCGTAGACAAAAAGGCTTCATCGTCTCTAGAAAATACACCAAGCCCCCCCACTCGACGTTCGTCTGAGAGAATGGGGAAACCACGCGCTATGACAGGCAGGAGGAGCAAAACGCGTGGTTCTGGGGCGGTTGTCAACAAGAGCAATTTGAATCGGGCGCACTGTGAAGTCGAACGCCGCTACAGGAACGGCATCAATGAGAAGCTTCGGGTGCTGGAAGAAGCTCTCTTAAGCTCTCAACTGCAAGTGGTATCTTCTCAATCTGGGGACGAACAAAACGGCGATGCTGTCGGTCGGAAAAGGAGGGGCAAATCGAACATCATTTCTGATGCCACCGACTACATTTACACTGCTGAGGTCGAGATACGCCATTTAGCTTGTGAGATTAGGCAATTTCAGGAAAAATTGAGAGCTTTGGAGAAGGGTACCTTCACGTGAGTGTCGAGAACTAGCGGTCATGGTAGAAGGGAACGTTGTATGATAATCGAGCTTTGATCCAGACTGTAGCAATATTCTCGTTGTACATTCTCGAAGTACACATATTATTACTATGCGATCGAGGGGAAATTTTGCTGATGAATAAGCTAACAAAGTCCTTCTCCTATGGAGCGGTCGAGAACGAGAACGAGCACCGAGCTCAAAGACGAATGACAATCGTGCGGAAAAGTGCAACCTAGACATTTAAGCGACTGGGTGACACGTGTGCCGAGACTCGGGAAATGCTGTGCAGAACGACAGGGATAGAGATTAAAGTTGGAGAACCGAAGTGCCCCGAGCATGGGTCATGCTATGTTTGGACATCCTCCCCTGCCCCCGAGGAATTTCGCGGTAAATTCGTGTGAATCTCGGATGCGACTGAACACTAGTGGCAAGCACAATTCATGCACGCTCTGTCACTGGCGGAGTAAGAGTGGTGTTAGGCCCTAAAAGTGGAAGTCACGAATGACGTGGTATTTATCTGATTTTCTCGTGCTCTGCATTACATACTTTTACATACTACAATACCAATACTTTTTGCTCGAATGCTAGTTCACACACGTGCCCTGCCCAGCAGGGTATTACAGTGATTTGATGTGAGGTGCGGTCTGTAGAATGCTGTCAGTGCTTGACTAAGCACAGCACCAGCTGTGCCGTCTCTGAATGACGTTCGCTTCCAGTCAGTTCATGACTAGCCTGCTCGTGCGAAGGTCATCATCTGCTCTTGCTACAGCCAACACGTGATCAATGTGGTGAAATGGTGCTTCCAACATCTGGCTCTACAATTGCCAGGCTCATATTTTTAAATGTGGCTTCGATTGTTCCGGCATACACACCACGAACCTACACTACCCATGTGACCATTGTATCTACGCCCATGGTGTTCTTACTACGTCGGTCTCAGCGTAACCATGTACAAGGCTCCTCGCTTTTCTAAAGTTTTCTGTCCATGCTTGACATCATCCTCGATGATCCTATTGTACTTCGTGCCAACTAACCAGTACCGCTGTATCACTTGTGGCTTGCCTCTAGCCAGCGGACCGTCGTGTAATGCTTCTGGTCCTCATAACTCCAGTGACAAAAAGGGCGACATTGCACCTGCTCGTGTACTGCCATCTTTTTCTCCTCCACGGTTGGTGCTTGGGCTTTGACTCCCAGGAAGTGTACTCCTGTGTGCGCTGACGGATCTCGTGACAGACTCCGGGCAAGCTTGTCCAATGATGAACGTGACTTGGACTTTTGTTCCGATGCCCGCCTAGTTTCGGTCGATGGAAGTGTTTGTCGATATCGTTTTCGGCCTCGGTCACAGTCTTTTTCGAGCTGCTCATACATGTCAGGAGAGGATGTTGCGCTGCAGTCGGGAGGACTTGACTGCAGTGGTTCTGCTATCGAATTTGGCGTTTTGACCTGAATAGCAACAATGCTCGGCTGACACCGGGTATAGGTGTCCCTAGCGATGGAAGCCTCGTCGCCTGTTGAGGATGCCATGCTGTAGTAATGATGTTTGTGTAGAGTGTTCTACTTTGAACAAGGATAAAGGTTCTCGTGGTTTTCTGTTCTCAAGAATCATTTATTCATGGTCCCCAGTTTCGAGTTATGTACCACGAGG
>Ga0068623_1000067_pt1 | contig 11099 bp, 12 predicted proteins | sample InSIn2SAF170_FD_77427 | JGI IMG/M metagenome (GOLD analysis project Ga0068623, IMG submission 77427) | Clean room microbial communities from NASA Spacecraft Assembly Facility at Jet Propulsion Laboratory, Pasadena, California, USA -... ... | reverse complement strand
CCTGCATGAGGAGGTAATTCAGTCAGTTCATGAAAAGCAAGATGAGATCTTCATTCAAGTAAATGAAAAAGTTCCTTTGGATGAATTTATGGTACATGATAGAAATGTCATTTTTGCACTTCAAGAATCAGCGGAAGTTTCTTTCCTTATGATTCAAGAATGTAATAAGGAACTTGATAATTTGGTTGTGATATCATATGAAGATGACCTACCATATTGTCAGACTACAGAAGATCAGAGCATACAGGATTACCTTTCAGATTCTTCATATGTTTCATGTGTTGAAATGTTTTTACAAGAGGAGATCTGCTCATCTACCTGTTCAGAGTTTTTTGAAGCCCATGAGCATACTTTTAGCGAAGCACATGATGAAGGCAAATCAGAATTTGAAACAAAGGATACCTTGTTCTTGCAGCAGGAGGTAGCAATGGCAAATCTTCATGTTTTGCAGGATCCAATGACAGATTTGTTACAGTCAGCAGTGAAAGTGATTATTGCTGTGTTCAGTAATGAAGGAGATTATGGTCGACTATATTTTTGGATGCCCAGTTATCAGTATTCATTGTTGACCAGAAGATCTGATCAGGAGAATCAATCAAGAAGGCGTCTGCTTGATTGGTTGCATTGGCATTTTGATATAGTTTGATGGTATATTGTCTTGTAAGAAATACAGGTGGTTGTCATCATGATTACAAATCTTGATGGACTGCTGCCCTTCCATAAGCTTTGTAAGTTCTTGTTTTAGTTAAGTCAGTCATGAGTCATTTGTGAGTCAGTTTTCAGTCTTTTTGTTAAGTTAGTTTGTGTCAGTTTTCAGTTATGCATTTTAGCTTGAGTTTTGACTCCATAGCCCAATGGACGAAGGCACTGTCTAGCTCTCCCAAAGATCTGCCATTCTTGGCATCTCCAAGGAGCTACCATCCCCATTGGAGCCAATGTTAGAGTCGGTCTAGTTATACCTCCGTCAGAGATCAAAACTCTTTTTGCATTTCATGTTTAGGTGTCCCATAAATTTCAATTAGTTGCATTTCGTTAGGCATGCCATAACTCTGACGGGATGGTTTGTGTTACTCATTCCCCTCGTGCTTGGCACTACTGGTTCAGGTCTATTCATGAAAACAAGTCTTCAAAGGTCATGTACAGTCCTGTTTTAAATTTCTAAGTCATAACAATGGTTCTTGGTCATTAGGTCTAGGTTTGAGTCAGTCTTGTTTTGCAAAGTCTAAGAAGACCAACAGGCCAGAGGGATGTTCTCGATAGGTGGTTACTTCAATAATTTTCATCATTATACAGATAAATCACGACTTTTCTTCAAAACTCTGTTTTGAGGATAAGTCTCATTTTTGTAAAAAATCTTCAAAAATTTTAGTTCTTGAATCGTCCAAGCGCAACCTTGGTCTCCTTTGCCAGATCATATCACAGCGATCCCTGCAAAGAATTGCAAAGAAAATCATTATTTCAACCAAATTTAAGGAGGAAACCAAAAAAAAGCTCAGAAGTCTATTAATCCTGAAAAAGTGTCAATGATAAAACATTACAAAATGGGTCATGGAACAAGCAAAAATTAAAGTGAGTCTTTATAAAGATATTCCATGACATTTTAAATTCATTTTGCATGCCAAGAGTGAAACACATCCCTCCAAAGCGGGTTTGCGAATTTCAGAGGAAGTTGGAGCAGTTTCAGAGCGCGTGGCGCATCAGACAGCGAAACCCAGTGTAAAATTACAAGGGCGCGGCGCGTTGGGCGAAGTGCGCGGCGCACTGGGGTTTAAGCCCAAAATTTGCACGAATTCACCTCCTCTTTGCATCAAGTTGCCAGGTAGGCTCTCATCCACTGCAATTGCTTTGTATTTGATGGTGAATGTGGTGGGTTCATGGATAATGGCCGTTGAGACAAGATTTTGAAAGCCTCCCTTTGCCCATGTGAAAAAATTGCTGTAGGTTTTGAAAACAATTTTGTAACCAAGATTTGTTCTTTTCCCCAATTTCCCTTTGTTCCTCATTCCCTAAAATCCACTCATTAATCCTACACTACAATCAATAAACCCCTAATCCCTTATCCCTATAAAAAAAAAAAACACTCCTTAAACCTATTCAATATCCCAACCCTAAAACCCTATTCTCATATATAGATTTCCCCTCCTCTCTCTAATTAAATTTTATTTCAATATTCCCTAATTCCCTAATATTCCTAATATTCCCTGATAGTTGTCCCCTTGGTCACAGCATTTTTACAGCAAAAGAACAGTTTACATCAGCATATATATTCCAGCTATTTTGTTTTCAAGACATGTCAGAGACCGAGTCAGTCTATGAGCAGGAGTATGACAGTGATTCTACACCGGAGGTAGATGTGCCAAATGTGCCACGGAGGTATCACAAAGGTGGCAAAAGTGGTCAGCATGTCAGGGAGGAGCCTACTTCTTTGGCTCAATTGCAAGCTTGTCCACTTGCAATGGATTGTTTTCGGTATCAATCATGTTTCGAATACTGTGAGCTGATCTCACAAATCCAGCATCATTGGGAACTAGTCCGTTTATTTGTCCTACATTTACAAGATGGTCATGTAAACCTTGCCGGAGTAAATTTCACCTTGTCAACCGAGACTATTGCTCAGGCCACTAGGATACCAAATGTAGGGGAGGAATGGAGTAAACGCCAGCTGTTAGACAGATTCTACTATGAGCCATATATCAAACCCGGGTATATGAGACACTAGAGTGCAGTTTTTCCTTTCAGATTCCTGAGGGATGAGTATGCACCATTGATGAAACTCATCATTCGTTATTTCAGTTGCAAGGGCAGATTCTCATGTCTCTATGCGTACCATGTCCGTTTGTTGATGCATTTCATGAGGGTACGTATGATGAACATTCTGTTTTTCATGTGTCGCAACATAGAAAGGATGGTGCCTTTAGTACAAAGGAAGAGCCCAGCACATCAGCATAAGAGCATATATCATTATGCGTTGATCAAAATCATAGTGATGCATCAGTTGGCACAGCAGGGCATTACTTGGGAAGATTTCATCTCCCGTGATTACTTCGCAGCACTACAGCCACCTCCCGAGATAGTTCATGATGAGGGAGCACCTTCACACCAGCCAGGCATTCCCGAGACTGAGCATATAAGTGCTCCTCCATATGTAACATACCAGCGAGGCCACAGAACCTTATTTGCATCTACACGACGAGTATTATCTTCACCCGGGGTGGAAGGGGTCTCGTTGACTTCATCAGCACAGCGAGTGTTATCTCCACCTCGTGTGGAAGGGGCCTCATTTCTAACAGCAGCACCACAGGTACAGGATAAGGGCAAGAAGCCCAAGCATGAGGAGAAGCCTTCAGGTGAGCCATCAGGTTTTGTTATTATTCATGATGATGAGACAGCTTCAGAATCAGAGGAGGCTCAATATATCAGGATTATCAAAGAGCAAGAAACGGACATTCAAGCCTTACAAATCCAGCTGGAGATGGCAAAGTCAAACATCAGGTATCTAGAGCAGCGGAATAAGCAGCTTGAGGACCAGCATGCGATCATAGAGCTACAGAACATCCGTGAGAATCGCCAAGCTGCCCAACATAGAGAAATTGAATTCACTTCTCTAGAGCAACAGGTAAATGAGGATCGAGAGGCTAATCTCGAGAGGGTCAACATCTACTTGGAGGAGCGGCTGAAAAAGGCCAACAGGGACAATGCATTATTAAAACACATGGCTATGCATTACAAGACCCGGAACCTAGTTTGCAAGGCGCGAATTAGGAGTCTTAAGGCAAAATTGAAGAAAGCTGTCAAAAGGCAAAAAAGACAAAAGAAGCTTGATCGTCTTCGGATTTTGGCCGAAGCCTCTTTGGCTGAGCATAGTACTTGATTGGGGACCCCCAGCCCAAATTTCAAGAAATTTGGAGAAAATTTTGTCAATTTTGAAAATTTTGGTTAAAAAACAGGTTTTTGGGCCCAACGCGTAGCGCACCGCGCGCGACCCATAAGATTGGGAGGTCCAAATCACAAATGGCTTGTAGTTTTGGATTTGTCATGATGAAATATACATGCTCAGCTATTGCCAAGGCATTTTATCAAGGTTTGGGACCCCAAAAGGTCAAAAAACATGCAAAAAATGACCTCATTGCCCCTTTTTGGACACACAGGAAGCAGTCTTGGGAGAATGCGCTTTTGGAGGGGCAAATGGACACCAAATTGGAAAATTCCACTTGGGTTGGAAAGTAGACATCCAGACCTTTCCAACGAGCTATCGTGAGCTCAATTTGGATGCCGGGAAGTGCCCCAAAAGCAAGTGGAAAGGCGCGCGGCGCATAGGGCTCAGGCGCGCGACGCACAGAGTTTTTTGGCACAATTTTCACCTTCCAGCTCAGGAATTCGGCCAGTTTTCACCAGTTTCACTCCTTGATGTGATTTTTGACCAAACATGATGTAATTTGATGTATGTAAGATAACATGGCATTTATCTACCTCCTTCTAGATGGTTCATTCACAAATTACCAAGAAATTAATGTAATGAATCAGTTTCCTTCTTTTTAGAGGTAGGTTGTTTTGGCCAACTAGATTCTTGCTCCATGTTTAGATTTGGTTGAAACAGCTCCTAGAATGATGATCTCGACCCCTAGAGGCAAGGGAATGGGTTGGCTTGCCTATATTATGTACTTTCTTAGTCATTTTCATGGTTGGACTCTTGGGAAAAAGTTTGGAGACTTTATTGTACATTTTACTTCAGCATTTTGGCAAAGGAAAGACCAGGGTTTTGCAGCACTCTTTGGAATTCATGTGGTTTTATGTTTTGATGGTGTGCTTCTTTCAGTACTTGTAAGTTGTTATGTGTATCATTTTCCTTCTCTCATCTTCTGCAATTGAACAAATGAAGTGTTAAGGTAGAATCCATAATTTGTATGCTCTGCTTTTAAGTTTGTTTGATCTTCTATGTTTTCTTCTGTTTAAGGAGAATTCTTGAGATTTCCTTGCTCTCCTTAGCTCCTCACCTGTCTAATCTACTCACCTCAATCGCTTTTAAGGCATCAAAACAATTGCCTACCTTGCTCCAATCAGACCTCTGCAAAAAAACTGTGCCTCATCCCCCAGCCCAAAATGCTTTTCCCATTGTTTTCAACAAAATCTTAAAAACAATCAACTTTAAACCTTTGCACTTAATACCTAGCTTAAGATCAGTTGCAATTTTAGTCATCTCGAGCTTCCTTGATTACATTTTCCGAGATTGACTCGGAGAGAGCCCTTTCCTGTCCTCGTAGGGCTAGCTACGAGGCTGAGCGTGGTTTGATGTTGCCTTGAGTTTTGCCTTCTTCAGCCTGAGGCAAATTCGAGCGCTAATAGGCCATAGAGAAAAAAACAAGCACCATGTGTTAAAAATATGGAAGGAATGGATACCATCGAAAACAGATTAAAGATAATGGAAGTTAATCATTCTAATCAGATATGCATTATTCAGAATCATATGATTGCAATGGAAGCAAAGCACACTCGGGAAATGAAAGCTATAGAGGCCACTCATATAACTCTGCAAGACAGATTCGTGAAAACTGAGCTCAATCAAGCTAAACTAATAGTAAGGGACGCCAGAGAAATGAGTTCCATACATAAGAGGTTGGAAGAAAGGAAATCATAGGTACCGAAGTTTTAGCCTGATCCAGATGATAGATGACAGAAAATCAAGGAGCTTTCAAGAAATCATTACTCTCCTAATCCATTAAAGCAGGTCCCGTCTTCTTGTGAATGTCCTGAGAAAGTGGCTGACCCCATTAACGAGGATTTAGTTGAGGATGACATGATCAGAGAAGAAATTGAAAAGGATCAAGTTATAACTCATAACACTTGTGAAACTGATCCATCTTTGCCCACAGAACATATGCAGAATGAAGAGAGGCATGTCACAAATATCTTAAATACTTCGTCCAAAAGTTCTCAAGAAGAATGTTCCACATCATCAATGATATAGCCTGCCACGAAGAAAAGCCTGAAGCGAAAAAGAAAAAGAATAAGGAAGTGGTTTGATGCATCTGATGGCCGTAAGCAACTTGATTTTCGGATAAGACAATGTCCTACCGTATGCAAGATTGGACATGGCACATCTAAAAAACAGACCACATATTTGCCTGAAAGCAGGCAAATGCTTAGTATCCACTATATTGAACACATCTGATGCCACAAGGCATCCTTTGTATTGTATCTCTAACCTTACACCCTTTTATTTCAGCGTTTTCACTTTGTAGTTAGATTAAATTTATGTTTTCATGTTCGTAGAATAGTTAATAAATGAAGAGCTTCTATTTTCATGTGCTTAATGTTATATGATGAATTTTGGATGAACGCTACTTATATAATCTTATGTGTTGCTTGGATGCATATTCTGGATTGTTGAAGGATATGTTACTAGGTTCGGTCGTCATAAATGTACTTTTGATATTTGTACTTATTCAAGAAAAGAAATATTATTTTTATAATATATGTCAATGAGTTTTTTGCTCATTGAAACAGGGCTAGCACATGTTAAGTGCTATAGGTGAGTCAAGGAGTCAAAAGAAAATGTTGAAGATCTTAAGGACATGTTACACCATGTATGTTTATGTATTAGAGTCAAGAGAATACCTCCAAGCAAAGTCAACAAGTCTCCTCCATGCAACGACACCTTCAAAAGAAGCAATCCGAATTATAAATGTCAAGCCAGCCTGCAGTCTTCTAGTCGGGCTAAAAGGAGGACAATCCTCTATATATAGAGGTTGTCCACTCCATTACAACGTCAAGCATTCTCTCTGAAATCAGCAGAGTAAGGAGGCAATTAAAGGGTAACAAAGGATGAAGAGAAGGGTCTCCAAGTGCAGCAAAGAAGAAGGGTACACAACCGAGCTCAATAGGATTGTTTCTAGGGCACGCTGTAGTCACATGTGTGAAGGCAAGAGCCTCTTCCTATGGTCATTACAGCACTACTGTCATAATCACATAACTTCGTTGGTTGGGCAATCTAAGTAGGCCTATAAGGCCTCTCACTCAAGCGAAGAAGGAAGAGGTCAATATCACAAGGAAAACAATCACATGTGCGAAGGTAAGGAGGCGGTCTTTGCTATCATAACAACCCTCCCATTACAGTCATACAAGTTCATTGGTTGGTGAAGAGAAGAAAGTGATCATCATAAGGAAAGGGTCTCATCAAAGGAAGTTCTTCTAGAGCAATTGCAACAAGATCTAACATCAGTTGGAAGGAGGACAAAGTGTTGGGAAACAAAGTCCCAGAAGAAGGAAGTGCAGGGGAACAAAGTGCAGAAAGGAGGAAGGACTTGACTTGTGCTTGGAGGACATTCTAGTCAAGGGTCTAGGGTTTGGCATTGATCAATAAGAAGCTTCAATAAGAGAAACTTACTAAAGGGTTTTCCTCTCAAGAGAAGAGAGGTTTGGCCCTTCTAGAGAGTCAACATCTTGTGTTCTTGTTCTTATGTCTTTGGTAGTAGTTTGATGAAGTACACACACATACATTAATAATAAGAAGAAGAAGATTAAGCTAACAAGAAAAAGTAAAAAGACTCCACAAATTGTTATCAAGTCAAGAAGAATCACACTACACCTAATTGCCCTTGATTCTTCAACATGGTATCAGAGCTAAGGTGACATGTCAAGCAAAGGGCATCTCAAGAACACTCATCAAGGAAGGACATCTACAAAAGTTGAAGCATCTAGCCAAGAAGTCTCAATCACTTCAAGGAAAAGAAGATCTGCCATCTATCTTTCATCAAGAAAGACTACAAAGCTAGAAGAAGAGCCTTACATAAAGGCACCTACAAGAAGAGCAAATCAAAGAAGGACCTACATCAAGCTACAAGTCATCAAGCAAATCTCATAATAAACCAAGTTCACTTGGAGAAAGCAACTTGAAGAAAATCAAGATCTAAGGAAGGCAAGCCATCAAGTCTTCAAGGAAAAAGCAAGTCTACTACATCTCAAAATCTATCAAGTAAGTATATGTCCCCTTCTGAATATACATCAATGTCTTTTTGCAAGGAAAGCAACAAATGGGTAGGTGCCGATACTTTCTTGCATGAAAGAAGAGGACTGATTTACTTCTCAAGGAGAATGAACTTCTAGAACACATCAAAGGGGATGTTACTATTCCTGCTAAGGAACAAACTCAAGCCTTAGCCAAGTACAGTAAGGATGAGACAAGAGCTCAATCCATCAAAGACTCTCTCATTCCTTATGTCTCCAAACTTGAAACATCAAAAGAAATCTATGATAAACTAGTAGAGCTATTTTCGGTAACCACAGCTAGAGAAGTGATATCTCTACGAAATGAATTGTACAAGATGGATATCAAAGGAAGGAATAGCTCCCTATTTCGTGAAGATCTTTGAGATGAGGGATCAACTTCAAGAGCTAAGGGAAGTATTGTCTGACAGTGAAATGACAATGTAGTACTCAATGCTCTACCTGAAGATTGGGGCAACTTCAAATCAAGTATATATGCAAAGAAGGAAGCCACCCCACTAAGTGAAATGTGGTCTCTATGCAAGATAGAGGAAACCAGACTAAAAGCAAAGGAAGATGTGGGATCAAAGGAGCAAGCATTTGCTACCATGGCCAAGAGAGGGAAAATTTGGCAAATTTGGTCCACGGAGAACAAACAAAGATATGTACAAAATCCAATGCTATGAATGCCAAGAATATGGACACTACAAAAGGAATTGTCCTAAACTAAAGAAGGACGACAACAACAAAAGAAAAAGGGAAGAAACTCACATGACTCAAGAGGTGAAAGAAGAAGAAAAGAAGCAAAAGAAGGAAGTGTTAATCTAGGTTGTCATTGATGTCAATCATTGATATGGCAGTGACCGGGATGGCAAATATTCTTGAAGATGCCAGAGGATGACTATAACTCTTGTTTAAGTTGTCAAGACACAAATGAAGTGTCAATCATGTATCTTGATCATAATAAAAGACTACCATATCACTGTACTTGATGAAGGCCTAGAAGAAATACACATGATGACATGTCCTACCTCCAATGATGTGAAGCTTGATGTCCTTACCTCTGGTGATCCTAATAATGAAGACTACATAATGATGGTGACGATATGTTGAAGAAGACAAGGTGATGAAGAAGGCAATCAAGGACATGATGATGGTGACTCTATGAAGAAGAAGGCAAGTACATGATTAAGAAGACAATCAATGAAGAAATCAATCTATGAAGAATCCCAACACTCAAGGCATTCTACTCTGCCTTAAAAAATATTTTTTACTATCTTAGAGGCAAAATTCCTTGATGACACCATCTTGAAGAGCATAATTTTCTCTTTCCAACGAGCTATTACTCAGCCCGAAACTCCAGGTGGTTTAAAAGTTATTGATTTTTTAAGTTAAGAATATAATTAGACTGTGAGCCAACCTACACTAGTAACTCATGTCAGCTTCCATCCTAAAGATGTATCCCTTCGGTTTTATTGGCAAAAACACTATTAGTACACGTTTTTGACTTGGTTTCTCATCAACAAATTTTGATGATTAATATAGGAGCAGGACAGAGGCCGAGGAGGAATAAAAATTACAGTTTGGGGCAAAATTTCCTTGATTCTTCCAGCTCAAGAACAATATATAGTTACATTCCTTAAACCAGTGGACAAAAGGGAGCTCGGTGCTTGGATTTGTTGAAGACAGAACTGTTGGCAATTCTTTTGGCTACCCTTCTCAAGGTCGGATTATAGTTTGTGGACAGAATTGCAGAAACTCGTGGACTGTCACCTCTGCAGCTCAGATCTGTGACCTTTTTAGCTCAGATTACAGTCCTGTTACAGCCTGCAATTTCAGGCCTGTGGGCAGACGTTGGCAGCCACTTCAGGTCTGCAATTTCGGCCCTGTGGGCAGCCATCTCAGGCCTGCAATTTCGGCCCTGTGGGCAGCCACCTCAGGACTGCACTTCGGCCTATTTTGCGGCCTCTCTGGAGCAGTTAATTTAGTGATTCAGGCAACCTATAAGATCTGTGGTATAGACTCCATTGCTTGACTGTGATATAACTCAGTCCTGTAACAGCTAATCACAACTCGGACTGTGGACTGAGGTATAGGTCAGAGCTTGGACTGTGCTATTACTCGGATTGTATAATTACAGTGACTTTTTTGCTCAGAATGTAGATTGCAGCAGCTTCGTGACATAAGCATACTCTTGGTGCAGACAGTGACCTTCTGTGATCTCTTACAGTGTGATAAATTACTTGAACAGTGACTCAAATGTTTCGTTAATGTATTATCTTCAAACCGTGACAAGGATTATTCTTGGACTGTGATCATGCCTAGTTTATATTGCCAGATTTAATTTGAAGTTATGATTGCAGCATAGCAAGAGTGAAGTCTAGTGGTGGAATTAAGTGAAGTCAAACACTAGTTGTTTTGGAGTTGATTGAACATCAGAAATTGAAAGGTGAAGAATGCTATTGAAGATATACAAACACCCTTGAAGAATTCTTGGAGCAGCAGATTGAAGTCCTGAAGATACTTTGAAACTGAACTTGGAGATAATATTGGAGATCATGATGCATGAGACATCATGAGGTGACTTGAAGAACTTGTTGGGTACGATGAAGTGCAGTGGCGATACATTCTAATTGACAAGGTTGTCATTGATGATGCTGCATGGAGACTACAGTGAAGCTGAAGATTGACAGGGCTTGGTGAAGAAGACTTTGGGAAGCCATGAAGTACAACCAAACATATCTTGACAAAGCGAAGCTATAGGATTGGTGTCCTTGGAGTTGGTGCTCCTAAACTCAAGGTTGGTGCCTTGGATAAGATAGGGTCAAAGCCTTAGAGGTCGGAGCCTCACTAAAGTCCAAGTAGGTGCTTGGCACATCCCAGGTTGGAGCCTAAGTGTCTTCATCAAGGGTTGGAGCCCCACCTATATTGTACTTGATTCATTGTAAAGATTATATTAATAAAAGCATTTATTTCTATTGTTCATTTAGTGTTCTAAATATAAGTGATCTAACTGGTAAAAAGTAACAATTGAAAAGAAATACTGATTCACCCCCCTCTCAGTATTTTCAACAGGAAGGTCCTCCGGATCTCTACTATGACTAAGTCTACTTCTT
>Ga0068623_1000065_pt1 | contig 11148 bp, 6 predicted proteins | sample InSIn2SAF170_FD_77427 | JGI IMG/M metagenome (GOLD analysis project Ga0068623, IMG submission 77427) | Clean room microbial communities from NASA Spacecraft Assembly Facility at Jet Propulsion Laboratory, Pasadena, California, USA -... ... | reverse complement strand
GGCCTGTCCTCTGTAGTTGAGGGATTGTCCTCCCAGGGCAGCGTAGAGTCCACCACTGAGACCACCGCAGCAACCGAAGAGGCTGCCACCACCGCCACCGCCGCAAACGCTTAAAACCCCGAACGCTTAAAACGCTCGGTAGCGTTTCACACTCCTTCGTGAAGACCAGTTAAACCTCCCCCACCCTCGTTGCCGCGCGGCATGCGCTGCGCAATTAAGCTGCACGATTAAGCAGCCAGAAGGTGCAGGGAGGTTGAGCTGTTTTAGCACCCTATTTCTCAGATATGCGTTTGTATTTACACTAGACGCGCACGTCTATTTAGCCCGCCGCGTCTAGAAAGCATCCTTCTCGCCGTGACCCACGCCCCTCGCCCACCGCTGTATCACCGCCTCCGCTCGGCGATGACCCTCCAGCGCACCGCAGCATTGATCGCCACCCTGTGCGTAGCGCTTACCCTGCTCGCAGCGTTTCTCACCCCAACCGAGCATCAGCTTTCCGCGGCCATCATCGGGCTTATCCTCACGGTGATCACCACCTCTGTGTACCGCTACCCCAAGACCATGACGGTGGCGTTCCTGGGCATCTGGGTCGCTGCCATCCTCACGGTGGGCATCCCCTATGCCAGTTGCGTCTTCCTCGCCCCGGTCTTCCTCGCCGTCTTCGCGTTTCACGGCACTAGGTGGCAGACCTTCTTCCTGCTCTTGGCATTTTGGGGTGTCGGCCTTATCGATCCTGGCACGCACCGGCTGGTTTTCCTCCCGGCGCCCGCGCTGGTCTGGGGCATGCTTTTAGCTGTCAGCGCCCTTATCGGCGGCACGCTGGCGCATTCCGCCAAGCGCTACAAGAAGGCGATGGTGGAATGGAACAACGATGTCAAGCGCCGCCAGACCGACTTGGCGGAGACCCTCCACAATTCCGTGGTCTCCAGCCTAACGGTCAATACCATGCAATTAGAGGCCTTGAGCTTGGAATATGCCCAAACACCGGAGCTTAGCCAGCGCCTTGCTGAGCTTAGCGATGCCATGCGCGCCTCCATGTCCGAGGTCCGCGCGCTCACCAAGGTGCTGCGCACCAATATCGAGGGCACCACTGAGGCCACCAGCCTGGGGACGATGGCCCCACCCACCAGCTTTGCCCAGCTGCTTAGCCGCGAGGAAGAGCGGCTCTCCAAACTCAACAGACGCCCAGTAGTCAACATTAGCGGGCACGATTTCTGCCCCGAATTTCCTCCCACGGTGCTCGAATCCATCGCCGCTATTACCACCGAGGCGTGCCTGAACGCCGTGAAGTACTCGCCGCCCGGCGCCGAGATTGCCATTTCGGCGCGTCCGCACATGGGCTGGACTCAGCTTAGGCTGAGCAATCCCATTGCGAAGCCCACGAGCACGTCGGCGGAGACATCGTCAGGCATTGGGCTTTCATCCATGCAGCGCATCGCAGCAACTATCGATGCCAGGTTGGATGCAAGGGGCATCGACAAGCGCTGGGAGCTCACCCTATCCCTGCCGCCTTCGGCGCATAAGGCGCGTTAATTATGCCACGCCGCATGGCAGGCCCGCGCCCCCTTCTATTAAGCTATGCCTTGCTTATTTTGACGTAGATTTTATGACAAGGAGATTGGTCATGCAGACCGCGCTCGCTAGTATCCTCACGCCCTTAATGATGTCCACCTCCCTGTTCGGCGCGGATCTCACGCCCGGCGATCTGCCCCAGAACACCAAGTACGAGTCCTCCGTAGAACTCGTCTTCGGCTGCCCGGCCCCATGGTGCTTCGAGTAAAAACGGCGCTGCTGCTTGTCGATGACGACCCCCTCGTCCTCGAGGCCCTAGGCCACTACTTTGCCACCGCCGAGGACATGGAGGTCCGCGCTACCGCGGAAAACGGCAAGGACGCCCTGGAGCAGCTAAAGGCCAACGACATCGATGCGGTTATCGCCGATATTCACATGCCAGAAATGGATGGCACCGTATTATTGCGCGAGATCAACAAGCTGGAGGATCCACCCGTTTTCATCGCGATGACGGCGATGGATAACGATGACACCCTCAAAGAGGTCATGTCCCACAAGGCCGCAGCCTATATCCTCAAAAGCTCCAAGCCCGCCTATATCCAAGACACGGTCCGGGAGGCGGTGCGCGGCGGCACGGTCGTAGCCCCGCAATCTTTGACGCGCCTCTTCCAGCAGATGCCGGAGCTGCACACCGATAACGATGCCGCCGCCACGCCGGATCACACACCGGAAGCACCCACCATCTCCCCGGCACAAGAGCGCATCCTCAACCTAGTCTGCGAGGGCAAATCCAATGAGGAGATTGCCACCAGCACCCACTATGCCGCCGGCACCGTCAAAAAATACGTCTCCAGCCTGCTCAGCGAATTCCATGCTAAGTCCCGCCTTGAACTCGCCGTCAAAGCACTGAAAGCCGGCTACGGAAAATAGGTACTTCCCTTAGAGGGCACCTGCACAGCACAATGCGCCCTCGCAACGTTTCGTATGCGTTGCGAGGGCGCTGCTTTGACCGCTTCTAAGTCAGCTTCTCAGAAGCCGGCAGTGCTGGGTAACTGCCACTAGCTTTCTTAAGCGTTGCGGTTCCTACGCACCAGGAAGAGACCGCCTGCAATAGCCATGATTCCGGCAATAACCAGTCCAATGACAGACGCGCCGGTATTGGCAAGGCCAGTGGTTCGCTGCGAGTGGTCACCCTTGGCAGGGGCTGCAGCCGTCGTGCTGGTGGCGGCATGAGACTGCGAACCGTTCTGCGGCTGGGTGGTCTCCTGCTGCTTGCCGGGTTCCCGCGGCTCAGTTCCCTGAGGCTCGCTCGACTTCGGCTTGTCCGGCGTCGTGCTCGGTTCTTTATCCTTGTTCTTTCCCAACGGCAGCAATGGCACTGGGAGCAATGGCTGCGGCAACGTCGGCGTCGTGGTGGACGAAGGCGTAGGCTCAGGGCTTCCCGAAGGCTCGCAGTCCGGGTCCTCGGACTCAGGCTCCGTAGAAGGAACTGTGGTCTTGCCACTCTCGCTAGGCGTTGGCTCCGAAGGCTCGGACGGCTCCGACGGATCCGATGGCTTAGGGGACTCAGACTCCGATGGCTTACACGTCGGCGTAGTCGTCTTGGTCGTCTCCGTAGTCGAAGAAGCAGGAGTCTCCGAGGTAGTAGTCACCTCCGTAGATGTAGTAGACGAAGGAGAAGATGGCTCAGGATCCTCTTCGGGCTCTGGCTCAGGGTCTTCGGTCTCTGGTTCCGTGGTCGTTACCGTGGTCTCGCCATCTTCATTGGGCGTAGTCTCCGAAGGCTCTGACGGTTCCGATGGCTCCGTTGGCTCCGTTGGCTCCGACGGTTCAGGAGAATCCGAGGTAGTCGTCGCCTCCGTAGACGGAGTAGAAGAGGTAGAAGACGGCTCCGACTCCTTTTCCGTATCTGGCTTCGGTTCGGTCTCGCTTGGAGTAGGTGCCTCAGGGTTTTCATCGACGGTCAGCGCGGCCGTAGCAGTATCTAGCTCAGCCAAAGGAGCATTACGGCTTTCAACCTTGACACCGAAGTTGTCCTGGCTGGGGTTGAATTCGCATTCAGTAGACTGCACCCGTTGCTTTACACGAATGGTAGAACCTTCGGGGATCCATACATCGCCAGCCGGGGGAATTTCTTCCTTGAACTTCCATTCATAGCGGCTGAGCCAACGATAGTTTGTCAGATCCGTACCGTCGGCACCCGTATAAATGGTCGGCTTAGCAACTGGGTTCACAGTGCGCTGGGGATAGGCATCACTTGGAAAGACCGTATTGGTCAGATCCTTTCCATCTGGCCCCGTCACCTTAAATTCTGGTTTACCATTCAACCTGAAGTGGTCAACATCGGTTCCCAGCCATAGATCGGCCATCCAGGTTCCGTAGTGACCTGGGTTTTTAAAGGTAAGCGTACCCTCTGCATCCCGGAAGCAGGCTTGTCCGATATCGCGCATTTCCCAGTCACCATATGTCCAGTCCAGTGTCGGACGGATAGTCATTTCGGTTTGGACTGTGACTCCGAGTTCTTCCCCGTCTTTGACGCTCTTATTGACTGTGGCAGGGAAGTCCAGGCTAAAGGAAGGCTTCGGTCCAAGCGGAAGATCACGGGCCGAAAACTCCAGAAGCACTGCATTCTGTTCTGGGTACGGGACTGTTCTGAACGGCTTTCGGTCCTTTCCATCGCCCCACCTAAAATTCAACTTATCCACTGACGGTACCGTCAATTTCGGATCTACTTGTAGGACGAAGATGACTGCGGTGACATCAGACTTGCCATATGTCCACGGTCCCGACTCTGGATATGGCGCCTCACCTTCAACTTCAACGTGGGCATTGACGGTATCCCCAGGTTTTACCTTGGTTTTATCCGTGTCCAAAGTAATTTTGGCCGTTTTGACTCCATGCCACCGCATATCACCGTGAGATGTCGTTAATGACTTGTCGGGAATGAAGGCATTAGCGGACGTAGGGGTTACGACCGCAGCCCCCCCTACCGTCAGGAGCGAAGCAGTGAGCAACGCCATTACTTTCGTGGAAGCTTTTCTGGAAGTCCTCATGGAAACCTCTGGCAAGTAGATGGATAGGGGCTAGAGAATGCTTAAGATTCAGCCGTGAACATTAACATGAGCTGTGAAAAGCGTGTACCTCATGTACAAGGTTGAACACATATCAACTTCGCATGAGCGGCGATCTGGGTGAAATGCAGTCTCGGCCCATTTACCCCACATCCCCGCACGGCCCTGACCTCACCAGACAGTCTTTAACACGGTTAATCTCGGGGAAACCCCGCCTTTAGTGCGGGGCTATAGCTACCCCCTAAAACTCTGCACCCAGCGCGTTAATCTTTTTGTTTTTACCCCCGAGTGTGATTTTGCAAACGAGACTAGCGTCACGTTCCTTCCACCCCTATAATCAGGTTAACAGCAAAGGGGTAAAAATCCTTGCGTACCAGCGGATTTATGCCGTTCCCGGCACTTATATCCCGTTCTGGAACATAAAGGGCATTGCACTTTTACTACAGAGAGTGTTCACCCTTTTTTAATATCGTCACTTCGTAGAAAGCAGGTGAGTGTTGAACACCAACTTGGCACGCGTCCGCCGCCATAGCGACAGGCCCCCGGTCACGAATACCGATAGCACTATGGCTTGTTGATTCGCTTGGTGTAATCCACCGAGCAGCGGCGCGCGCATTCCGCGTGTTCCACTCATTGCCACGTGTGCGGCGTTAAAACGCCCCGCATGCTTTCTCATTTCCATAGACTTACCAGCCACTTTCTGCCACCGGCGCTAAAAGTCACAGCATAAAGGCCACACCGCGGTGTGGGTTGGCCACCAACCTGGAAGTACACGTTTCGAAAAAGAGGTTGAATTTTCACATGACTTCTCCCGCATACACCCGCACGCCACTATCTGATGATGTTGAGGCCGTACTGCCCGCCGCCATTAAGCGCGCGCAGGGCTGGCTTGAATCCACCGCAGATGAAAAGGACAAGGCCACCGAGCAGCTCGCGGAGCTGCTGCGCGATGACAACGGCGTGCGGTTCACCATGGACTTCGTGGACCGCGTCATGCGCCCGGAGGATGACAAGGTCGCGGCCAAGGCGCTGAAGGACATTTCCTCCCAGTACGATCCTTCCTTCCTGGGCAGCATCAATGGCGCGCTCGTCGGCGCCGGCGGCTTCTTCGGCCCCATCCTGCCTAACCTGGTCATGCCGGTAGCGCGCATGTACATGCGCAAGATGGTCGGCCACTTGGTGCTGGACGCAGAATCGGATGCGCTCAATGACACCCTGGAAAAGGCTGCAGCCTCCGGCGAGCAGTTGAACCTCAACCTGCTGGGTGAGGCCGTGCTTGGTGAAGAGGAAGCAAAGTCCCGCGCGCGCCGCACGCTGGAGCTCATCAAGAACCCGCGCGTGACCTACGTATCCGTCAAGGCGTCCTCGATGGTGGCGCAGCTGAATAACTGGGACATCGGCAGTTCCGTAGAACGCCTGAAAGACCGCTTGCGCCCGCTCTACCAGGAGGCCGCACGCCGCAACCCGCAGGTCTTTATCAACATGGACATGGAGGAATACCACGACCTCCACCTGACGCTGCGCCTGTTCAAGAGCCTGATGAGCGAGCCGGAGTTCAAGAACCTGGAATCCGGCATCGTGCTGCAGGCCTACCTGCCCGATACCTTCGATGCCCTCCAGGACATCGCGGAATTTGCCAAGCAGCGCGTGGCAGAGGGCGGCGCCAAGGTCAAGGTGCGCATTGTAAAGGGCGCCAACCTGTCCATGGAAACCGCCGAAAGCGAAGTCCACGACTGGCCGCTGGCTACCTACACCAACAAGCTGGACGTTGACGCTAACTACTACCGCCTGCTGGATTACATCCTGCAGGAGGAATTCGCGGACTGCATCCGCATCGGTGTGGCCAGCCACAACCTGTACACCGCCGCCATGGCCTACGAGCTGGGCGTAAAGCGCGGCGTGCTGCACATGCTGGATTCTGAGATGCTGCAGGGCATGTCCCCGGCGCAGCAGGCAGCCGTGCGCAAGGTCTACGAGGGCCGCCAGATCCTCTACACCCCGGTGGTCCACGCGGATGACTTCGACGTCGCCGTCTCCTACCTCGTGCGCCGCTTGGAGGAGAACTCCGCGCCGCAGAACTTCCTCTACGCCCTCTTCGCCCCGGGCGAGGAGCCGCTGGCAAGCCAGGAAGAAACCTTCCGCAAGGCCGTGGCCAAGCGCTGGGATACCTTCGCTGGATCGCGCCGCACCCAGAACCGCCTCGAGGATTCCGGGCGCCAGGCACCGGATTCCGGCCGCTTTAGGAACGAGCCCGATACGGACCCGGCCATTACCCCGAACCGCACTTGGGCCAAGCGCGCGCTTGCAAATGACCCTGGTGAGCACGGCGTCCAAGAGGTCACCGACCCCTCCGCCGTGGAAAGCTTCGTCGCCCGCGCCAAGGAACTGGGCACCGAATGGGGCAAGCGCCCCGCCGCAGAGCGCGCCGCTGCCCTGGACGCCGTCGCAGATCAGCTGGCCGCCAAGCGCGGAGACTTCATCTCCGTGGCAGCCTACGAGGCCAATAAGACGGTCACCCAGACTGACCCGGAGGTCTCGGAAGCCATTGACTTCTGCACCTACTACGGCCAGTCCGCCCGCTTCTTGGAAGAGGCACACTCCGAGTTCCACCCGCACACCGTCACCGTGGTGACCCCGCCGTGGAACTTCCCCATCGCCATTCCTACGGGCGGCATTGCGGCCTCCTTGGCGGCGGGCTCGGCGGTCATCGTCAAGCCTGCTCCCCAGGTGGTCCACTGCGGCAAGATGGTGGTTGAGGCCTTCCGCACCGCACTCGAAGCAGAAGGCTTGGACCCGGATCTGGTGCAGCTGGTGCTGACTGATGAAGGCGATGCCGGCAAGGCCCTGCTCTCCCACGATGACGTGGACAACATCATCTTGACCGGTGCCTCCGATACCGGCGCTCTCTTCCGCTCCTGGAAGCCCAAGATGAACCTGATGGCGGAGACCTCCGGTAAGAACGCGCTGGTCATCACCCCGGCGGCCGACCCGGACCTGGCCATCCAGGACCTGTACAACTCCGCCTTTGGCCACTCCGGCCAGAAATGTTCGGCCGCTTCGCTGGTGATTTTCGTTGGCGCTGCGGGCAAGTCCAAGCGCCTGCGCGAGCAGCTGCTGGATTCTGTCAAGACCCTGAAGCCTGGCCCGGGCTATGACATCACCACCACGATGAACGGCCTGGCTGAAAAGCCGAGCGAGAAGCTGCTGCGCGGCCTGACCCAGCTGGAGCCGGGCGAGAAGTGGCTGCTCAAGCCGGAGAAGCTCAACGAGGAAGGCACCCTGTGGTCCCCGGGCATTCGCGATAATGTCCAGCCGGGCTCCTGGTACCACAAGAATGAGTGCTTCGGCCCCATCCTCGGCATCATGTACGCCGATACCTTGGAAGAGGCCATCGCTTGGCAAAACAGCACCGGCTATGGCCTGACCGGCGGCATCCACTCCCTGGATGACAAGGAAATCGAGTACTGGATCGACAACGTTGAGGTGGGCAACGCCTACGTCAACCGCGGCATTACCGGCGCGATTGTCCAGCGGCAGTCCTTCGGCGGCTGGAAGAAGTCCGTCATGGGCCCAGGTGCGAAGGCCGGCGGCCCGAACTACGTGGCCCAGATGGGTACCTGGACCGATGGCGAGCTCAAGCCGCGCGACGTGGATATCGCCCCGGCCAGCGTGAAGATTCTGGAGCGCCTGCGCGATGAGCTTTCTGATGAGCTCAGCAAGGACGATCTGGAATGGCTCTGGCGCTCCGCCGAGCTGGACCGGATTGCATGGCTCGAGGAATTCGGCCGCACCCACGACCGCACCGCGCTGGTTTCTGAGGCCAACCGCTTCCGCTACCGCCCGCTGCTGACCAAGCTGCGCATCCGCGTGGGCGAGGACTACAAGCTGCGCGATGTCGCTCGCCAGGTGCTCGCCTCCGGGATTACCGGCACCGAGACGGAAATCTCCGCTGCCCCTGAGGTTGCCGCCCAGCTGCAGGAGCTCGGCTTCGACGTGAAGTCCATTTCTGATGGTTCCTTCGCCGCCGCCGTGGCCAATGACGAGTCCTCCCGCGTGCGCGCCTTGGGCACCGTGCCGGATTCCGTCTACGAGGCAGCGGTGCGCTCCAACTCCGTGGTGCTGGATCAGCCCGTGCTTGCCGATGGCCGCCGTGAGCTCATGCCTTACCTCCTCGAGCAGGCAGTCTCCGTGACCATGCACCGCTTCGGCATCGTCCGCAACGTGGGCAACCTGCGCGACTAATCCGCCAGTTACCGCCCTCGCGGTATAGCGGCTAAGCGCCCCACCTTCTCCTCTTTCCGCTGGGAGTTGGGTGGGGCGCTACCTTTTCCCCGCTTTCCGGCGCTATCTCTAGGTGGTTTCCTGTGGCATAGTAGATGAATGACTACGCCAGAAAACCATTCCCCTAACGGCGCGGGGCAACGCCCGGGCCAGGACGCGGCGCAGCGCGCGCAGTACCCCTCAGCGCTCGAGGACAACGCCGTCAACCGCAAGGCCGATGCGAAGAATCCCTACGCCGCGCCGCTGGTCTCCCCCGATGAGTCCCAGCTGGGCGCTGAGGTAGCCACCGCCGATCCCGCCGATCGCGATAATAAATCCGCCGTGTTGGCGAAAGACTTCCGCAGCATGGCCAAGATTTCGGTGTGCTTTATCCTCATCGCGGCAGGCCTTGGCCTGGCGGGCTTCCTGCTGCGCTTTATTTGGGTGGGCCTGCTGCCGGTGATCCTCGCCATCTTGGTCTCCACGGTGCTGTATCCGGTCACCGCTTGGCTGCGGTCCGTGGGCTTTCCCCGCACCCTGGCAGCGGTCACGACGCTTTTGGGCCTGGTGGTTATTTTCGGCGGCATCTTTGCCGCCATGGCGCCCATGGTCACCGCGCAGTCCAAGGTTCTTATTAATGAGGCCGAAGCCGGCATTATGCAGCTGACCAAGATGGTCAACGATTCCCCGCTGGACATTGAAGTGGACCAGCTGCAATCGGTCTTCCAAGACATCGTGACCTTTGCCAAGGGCCAGGCCTCCACGATTGCCACCGGCGTGCTTTCTGGTGTCTCTATGGCCAGCTCCATTGCGGTAGCCACCGTCATCATGCTCTTTATCACCTTCTTCATCCTCAAAGACGGCGATAGGTTCTTGCCCTGGCTGCGCAAATACACCGGCAACTCCGCCGCCTGGCACATCACGGAACTAACCTCCCGCATGTGGAAGACGCTGTCTGGCTTCATTCAGGCCCAGGCCATTGTCGCGCTTGTCGATGCCGTCTTTATCGGCCTCGGCCTCTGGGCCCTCCAGGTCCCACTGGCGCTGGTCATCGCGGTCTTTACCTTCTTCGCGGGCTTTATCCCCATCATCGGTGCGGTCACCGCCGGCGCCCTGGCCGTCATCATCGCCCTGGTATCTAACGGCCTGACCAATGCGCTGCTCGCGCTGGCACTTATCATCATTGTCCAGCAGGTAGAAAGCAACGTCCTCCAGCCCATCCTGCAGTCCAAGGCCATGGGCCTGCACGCGGCCATCGTCTTGCTTTCCATCACCGTGGGCTCCACCCTGGCCGGCATCGTCGGTGCTTTCCTCGCCGTGCCAGTCGCCGCCACCATCGCCGTTGTCCTGCGCTACCACGCGGAAATGGCCGCCCTGCGCGCAGGCGAGGTCTCCCCCGATGACATAGAAGTCGTCACCGGATCCAAGTCCGTATCCAAAGACGACGAAGCTGAGGAAACGGACAACACAAACCCCGAGGCCGAGCGCGCCGATGCAGGCGACGACAGCAGCAACAGCCCCCGCGAGGAGTCTCCTCGCGAGAAGGTAAAGCAGCTTTTCGCGGCCATGAGTCCGCTTACTTAAAGAGGCTTCCCTTTCCTCTGCTGGGTAAAGCGGGTACTGCCTGCCAAGCAACTTAAAGAATCGAAGCTATCTTGGTGCTATCGATGGCGTAGCCGGCAGGCTCTACCCCAGCATGAGAGCTCAACTTTCGGTTAAGCCTGCCTACGGTTTGCAATAACCGCTAGGAGCAGGAGTACCAGGCCACCGCCCAGTTTCCAGCCCACGCCGCGCCCACCGGCCTCGGGCATATCTCCCTGACGCATATCGGACACGGCGAAGTACACGGAGTTTTGGCCGAGGCTGAAGTTCCCTAGATTAGCGACAAGAACCTGCGGGTGATGGTCGTGATTATCTATCTTCAGTTCATAGCCACCACCAGGCTTTTCCATAATCCTGAATCCCACGCGCTGGGCAAGAAGCTCAAACCCTTCGGGGGCCTTAGTCTCCACAAGATAATACTGTTTACCGACGTCTAAAGCACCGTCTTCGGTACCTTTAATGACAAATTCCCCGGTTCCCGCGTTAGCTTTAGTCTCCCTATTTAAAGGAATGTGGTTACCAAAATCATCGACAATGTCAAAAGCGAAATCATGGCCAAGCGGCAAGAAGTTCCCCTTCTCATCCATCTTCATGAGACCGACTGTGGACGAGATTACATTATCGTACGGCGCGCAATCGGCATCCTTAAACTCCGAGGGCAGATCCGCCACGGTCAGCGTGGCCGAGTTATATAGCCCTTGGC
>Ga0068623_1000063_pt1 | contig 11195 bp, 5 predicted proteins | sample InSIn2SAF170_FD_77427 | JGI IMG/M metagenome (GOLD analysis project Ga0068623, IMG submission 77427) | Clean room microbial communities from NASA Spacecraft Assembly Facility at Jet Propulsion Laboratory, Pasadena, California, USA -... ... | reverse complement strand
TTCAAAGAGTACCTGCAGAATCACAGCAGCATAATAATATATGAGAACATAGATCTATTATCATAAGCAATATAGGATCAGATGTATATTAACCACACAAATGCATAAAACATTAATCACACAAGCATGTGGAGGAAAACTTGAATAGCTTTATTAATAATCAAGAAAAAGCAAAGAGGATTACAACCAGTTGTTCTGACCCAGCATCATCCTCTCAGCAAGAAGCCCTTCTTCACCTCATGAAAAGCTTAGACCACCCAACACTATGATATTGCACCAGGAAACCAACAACACTTCCTTACAAGATACAAAATTTCAGCCTCTGGATCTCTGGGATGAGGGATCCATATATAGATGTTTGCAAGGGGGGTGAGTCAGCTTTTGAGATTTGATTAGTGTCTTCTCTCTGATAGTTCTTGATTCCACTTAGAGATTTATGATCTCTTACTCATCCCTGGTCGAATTCAGAGAGGTAAGTGTCACAAGAGAGGTTTCTGGAAGATTCCATGCTCCTTCACCTTGCTGATTGACCCTGCCATTTGTCCCTTCTCACCCATCACACCCCATAGAAGGGTTTTTTGACATGCATCACACCTACTTAGTGTATTCAGGTGGGATGCAGTGTACTTTGCCTATGGAGCAGGTGAAATGGTCCAGTTTTGACCAGTTTTGAGTGGTTTTTCATGGAGAACTTCTGGGAGAAGATGTAATCAGTTGACCTTGTTCTTTTAGGGGTCAAAACAACACTTTTAGGGACTTAAGAGCCCTTAGTTTATGGACATTTATGATTGGAGTTGCAGTGCCCAAAAATGTCTATAACATATGGTAATGCTCTCATCAAATGAATACGCATTAGACAACACTACTACAAACTGCACTTCCATGTACCATCGAGTATATTTTGGAAGTCCCCAACAATTTGCTATCCTCACAATAGGTAACTAATTTAGCTACCTTGTGTACCATGATACACTGAAAACAACATTAGGAGAGATTGCATGCACGTACATTAATTCCTTGGTTTTCCAATGTGTATATTACAATTGACGGATGCTTGGTAATGATTTATGCCTTTGTGTGGTTAATATACATCTGATCCTATATTGCTTATGATAATAGATCTATGTTCTCATATATTATTATGCTGCTGTGATTCTGCAGGTACTCTTTGAAGCTGGATACACAAGGAAACAAGTAGCAAAATACTATCAGAAGGGAGAAGAACCGAGTAAGGAAACAAACGCAAGATAGAGGTTGGTCTCCTTTATTCTTCTCTCATCTATCTCTCATAAAGGAAAACGAAAGTAGACTTAGTGTGTTTGTTTCTAAGGTAGCTATCACCCTTAGTGGGACTAGCAATTCTGTATAGACATTAGTTTTCCTGATAACAAAATGGTGACTCCGCTGGGGAGCGAATAGGTTGTTTGTTTATCTACATTTGTTTACTTTATAAACTTACAGACGGAGCCTGAAGCCAACCCAGCTAGCCTTCGAACTGCATTTGTTTTATGAATGCAAAGTAGATCAATGCTGCTTCAGTCAATCTCTAGGTTAGTTTATGAATTGAACAATTGATCTACAAGCTCTCTAGTTGCCCTTGTGGTAGTTCTAGAACCCTCTTTGGATCTACCCCTGTGATTGATTTATTGATTACCACTTGCACGACCTAAATCCCTGAACTGAACTGCAAACTGTGACCCGGAACCCATTCAAAGTCTTGTCTCTGGTCCATCGCACTCTCTGTTCTGTGAACCTCACATGCATCGCACTTCTCGAGTGTAGAAGGTGCGCTGCATATCAGATTCACTGTGTTACAGGTGCACTTATCAGACTAGGCCTTGTTCTTAAATTTTGGTTTCTGTGTTCACTATTTTCAGATTTATTCAGGAGTTTTCGTGCCTGTAATCAATACACCTCTGTTGAAACCCCTTCCTTGTTGTTATTCCGCCTCCATTGTGCAAAGAACTGTAAATGTTTTTGTGTATTTTGAGTCATTTTTAGTTCTCCTTTACAAAGAAGTAGCGTAATCGTACTGTCGTTTCTTGATTTGAAAGTGTCGCAAGTGTCGTTTTCAGTCATAAAAGAGAATCTGATTGTTCTTGATAGTTGATTACACTGTTACTCTTGTATTTGATCTGAATTAGTAGTTTTTCTAGTGTCGAAAGAAAGTTTTTCAATTTCAAATCGCAAAGTGTTGTTATTGTCCTCATCTTGTCTTGAAAAGAAACTTGTTAGTAATTGTCGCTTTGAAAAATAATTCAGATTTGTGCATTAGCTTTCTTTTTATCATTTACATATTAAGAAGGCTAAAAACAAATACATGCATGTGCATTTGCATTTAGACTATTTGATTGGTTTGATTTAGGACAGTGCATATAGTGGGTGCTCTTTGCTCTTTGTTGAAAGAACGCATTCTCTCTTTCCTTAGTAGCTAGGATTATCATTGTTGAAAGAAGATTAAACGATTGTTTATCATCTTAGATTGCATTTTAGGAATTATACATCTACATCACGCGGTGAACTTGAAAGGAAAATTTCTTAAGCAAGATCAACTATAAAATAAATTTAATGAATCTAAAAACGCTTTGGAACCTAACGCACAACATCTAGAAGTCTAGGCTAGAGACGTGACAGTTTCAGTGTCGTAAAACGTGGTAACTGTTGCTTTCATTGTTGGTTGGGTGATTCCTCCACTTTGAGACGACAACTGCCAATACGGACTTGTGCTCCCACGTACCATCGAGTATATACTGGAAGACCACAATAGGCTTTATCCTTTATCCATAGGAAGCCGTGTCTACCGCCCTATCGATCGCATGAAACTTACATGCATGTGTGACCAACACAAAGCCCATCTAGTCTGAGGGGTGAACCATACTCTGATACCACTCTGTAACACACTCCTCCCACATCTACCCAAGTAACCGCCCAACCAGGGTAAACATGCGATGAGAGGCCAATATGATATGATTTGACCTCCTAATTCATGTTAAGGAAGTGGAACCCATGGAAGCACACCATATAGACTTTCAACATCAACATTAGGACCCTCAAGAACCAACCCAACCTTGTTTCCAAAGAGACCCTGGATCCCACTAAGATTTTGGACCACTTGACCTCTGGATGCTCTCATGCTATGGGCATGCAAACATCTAGGGACTTCTGGATGCTCTCACAAGCCTGCAAACCAACATCCACAGACTCTTTTTCTTAGTGTTGTGCCAACATCCCTAGGATTTTAGCCACTTGTTAAGGCAGAGAGCCCAGTTCACTGCCCAGAATTAAATGACATCTTTAGAATAGTAATATGACAAGGAAATGACAGTATGAAAGTAATCACTTGAATGAGACCTTCACTGGACCCGTACTATCCATGGAAAAAATTTCGTCAAAAATATCATGAATATGTAATCTACAGGTATAAATAACAAATACGAGCATAAAGGTCTCATATTTCGCTGAGAATTGCTAAGAAACATTGATGCCTCAACACATCAACTTCCATTTCATCCATCAGGTCATAGACACATTGATCATTCATTTACAACTAAACACATGATGAGAGCCATGTATAGCTACTGTCATAAAACACATACATAACCAACATAATAGAATGATAAATAGAAATGAAATCATAGTCATATAAACCACATATAATCCAGTATAATACTCATAGAAATACAAGGACAAATAACCTCATATTGATGATGCAAAATCCAAATCCAGGATGGGAGTTCCACATTCAACCTGACCGTATAATGGTTGAGCCAAATATTTCTTCAACCATTCACCCACATGCCATATTCCAAGCATGAATGTGGGATCTCACAAAACACATCAATCTAAAACCATCTAGGGCTTCTGGAGGCCATCCACCTCAATCCATCAAATAATGATTCCACCTCATAGTTAGACATCACCAACCCATCATCAGATCGGTCTCTATCCCAACCATCTAGGGCTCCAGAGCATTTTTTCCAACCGAGGCTCTAGGACAAGTTACTCAACACACAACTTCCACTAGGCTCTAGAACATTTGTCCAACCAAGGCTCCATGACTAGTAACTCAACCCACTAAGGGCTCCAGAGTGTTTGACCAACCAAGGCTCCAGGAAACAGTAATTGAACCCAAGCGAATGAAATATGAGGACAAACTAAAAAAAAAGGAATAATCCCACAATCTCCATGTCTATCCATGAAATGGAAAGGCTACATAAATCCATTGTCAATATAGGCAATCCTCCATGACAGTGACAGATAATGACCAAAAATCCACATGCATATGTCATGCAGGCCAAAACTAGTGAGGAAAACATACATGCAACTCGGTACCTATAAGAAAATCCCACTGTAGCTGCTGATCATGATGTCCTCTTGCACTTTCCTGCTCTTCCTTTGCCTTCTTGCTCCAAAAATACAAGTATGCCACACTCTCCAAGAGTGCTCCAAGAAAACTCTAAGTCTCTAAGAGTATGAGAGAGAGAGAGAGAGAAGAATGAGAAAGCTCAAAAATTGAACTAAAAAAACGTTACAAATTGATCCTCGGAAGCCTTTTTATGAATGAGGCCTCAATTTTCCTCATTTTCCATTATTTTCCTTCATTTCCTCCTCACATGAAACCTATGATCTTTCACGTCTCTTTTCTCCTAATTTTCATTATTTCCATAAATAAATGTGCCAAAATGGCATTTGAATTTCCAAATCCTTAGCCATTAAACAATCACAAGTGATCCCCATCACTAGGATTTTTCCCAATATTCAACTTGGAATAAGTGTCCCATCAATCATGGTTATTATTTTGCCTTTATTAACTTTTATTAAAAGGAAAGTTCACCAAAGTTGTTACAATATATATGTTGCAAAATTCATTTCATGCTCTGTTACTTGTGATTGGATATCTTTGTGTATTTTCAAGTTACTTTCAAAAATCACCCACTATGCTATCACAGTTATCTCTGAAACCTCCATTTAGTTTGCTTTCATTTTTTACTGCTTGTAGTAAGGATTGTTTTAGATTTTCCTTTGTTCTTATCGTAATTAGATCGCTTGCAAACTAATTTTGTTTGATCATTGAGTGCCTAGATGAATTGGTGTTCTAGTCATCCTTCTGAAAAGCTTGTTTGAATCAGTTATTAAACTTTGCATCTTAGTTTTCTTAATTTTATAAAATTAAGTGACTTGAAAAGAAAATATTTGCATTGGCGTTTAGGGTGTTGTCTATGCATCAACATTGGAACATTTGCATTTAAAATGGAATTGTACTTTGCACATTGTTTGTTGTATATTTTTTGTTGTGTACTCTTTGTCTCTTCCCTTCCGTAGATAGATTTTGATTGAATGAGAAAGATTTCATTTCCTCGTGCTAGTTTGCATTTGAGGATATTCATGTGACGTTTGCAGTGAGCCCAAAAATTGAAGCTTAATTGAAGATAAACATTAAAATTTATTGAATCAGCCTAAGGAGCATATGTAACATTAACACAAACATTTAGAATTCTAGGCTAGAGATGTGTTCTGGCATCGTTAAACATAGGAGTTTTCATTGTTTTCCATCGTTGTATCCCGGGGGTGAAATCACGTTCCACATATGTGTGTGTATAGGATCATTCTCCATGTACCTTTGGGTAAATTGGATGATACTCCACAAATGTAAAATATATGGTGTTATCAGGAAAACTAGTGTCTATACAGAACTGCTAGTCCCACTAAGGGTGATAACTACCTTAGAAACAAACACACTAAGTCTACTTTCATTTTCCTTTATGAGAGATAGATGAGAGAAGAATAAAGGAGACCAACCTCTATCTTGCGTTCGTTTCCTTACTTGGTTCTTCTCCCTTCTGATAGTCTTTTGCTACTTACTTCCTTCTATACCCAGCTTCAAAGAGTACCTGTAGAATCACAGCAGCATAATACTATACGAGAATATAGATCTATTATCATAAGCAATATAGGATCAGATGTATATTAACCACACAAATGCATAAAACATCAATCACACAAGCATGTGGAGGAAAACTTGAATAGCTTTATTAATAATCAAGAAAAAACAAAGAGGATTACAACCAGTTGTTCTGACCCAGCATCATCCTCTCAGCAAGAAGCCCTTCTTCACCTTATGAAAAGCTTAGACCACCCAACACTATGCTATGGCACCAGGAAACCAACAGCACTTCCTTACAAGATACAAAATTCCAGCCTCTGGATCTCTGGGATGAGGGATCCATATATAGATGTTTGCAAGGGGGTGAGTCAGCTTTTGAGATTTGATTAGTGTCTTCTCTCTGATAGTTCTTGATTCCACTTGGAGATTTATGATCTCTTACTCATCCCTAGTCAAATTCAGAGAGGCAAGTGTCACAGGAGAGGTTTCTGGAAGATTCCATGCTCCTTCACCTTGCGGATTGACACTTCCATTTGTCCCTCCTCACCCATCGCACCCCATAGAAGGGTTTTTTGACATGCATCGCACCTACTTAGTGTATTCAGGTGGGATGCAACACACTTTGCCTATGGAGCAGGTGAAATGGTCCAGTTTTGACCAGTTCTGAGTGGTTTTTCATGGAGAACTTCTGGGAGAAGATGTAATCAGTTGACCTTGTTCTTTTAGGGGTCAAAACAACACTTTTAGGACTTAAGAGCCCTTAGTTTATGGACATTTATGATTGGGGTTACAGTGCCCAAAAAATGTCTATAACAGTTTACCCCTAAAGCATGAGGTCGTTAATTTGTTGATGTTGGGTGAAATGCTTTATCATGAGGATCTGAAGTTCTTTCAAGCCGGAAGGAGACTTGTAATAAGATACAATACAATACATTATCTTCATAATATTTTCATGATCTAGTTGAGGCAAGCATTTCCCATGCTCAACTTTATAAATTCATTTTCATGTACATGAGATAGACAATCGTCTGAGTGTAGACTTGATGATTCTGGTAGATCCATCATCCCTTAGATTGGATGATTATCTGTGCAACAATGATGTACATTTGATGTGTTTATTTTCTTGGATATATATCGTAGCCCAAATGGATGAAACTATATCCGGGGTCTTCAATCTCATTCGATCTTCACTCAAAGTACAAGTCGATCCATGTGAGAGATGTTTTGGAGTCGAACATGGAAAGACATCGCCTGATTACCAACCAATGATGTAAGTTGTTAACAGGCGCAAGAGGAATCACCGATAATGATGATGACCCTCAAGGTACTACAGTCCAATTCATGTGATGTAAATAAAGGACTTGGCATCGAACACCACATAAAATCTTTCGGTCGAAGGCCATTGATGTAAACTCGTTGCCGGAAGTGAGAAACTTGTCATTGAGGCATGCAAGCTTCAAAGTACTGAAAGGGTTGTTCCTAGATCGACTTCTTGGATAATGAGCTGATGTCGACAAGAAGCGACCCATCATAGGAGGGCCTTAGGGAGTCCCACATCAATGACATGAAATGGAGAAAATGATTTTAATGGAGGTGAAAATGATCTGGTGATATAAGGTTTAGGGTGGTGGTCAGGAAAGAATGGAGTGTAAATGTATTGTAGTGGGTGAGACACAGGTGAATTCTCTGAGTGACTTCTCTTGAACATATCGGCGACACTAACATGATGGATTGGTGGCATTACCCCAAATGTGGATGGTGTGATGGAACCATGGTGATGTGACTAGTGAATGGAGCAACCCAACCCGACTCGGATGCAGAGCGAAAGTGTCATGTTCAAGAGTGACTTGCTACCAACAAAGTTTCTTCAAGTTTTCTTTCCAATTTTTCCCCAGTCATTGCTGACTAGTACCTCTTTATTTTTGTCAAGCTTGAGGATGATAACATATGCTTGTTCTATAATTTTCCCTTTGGGCAAACCCATCGCTATGTTTTAGCGAGCCTAGCGATAGTGAAACTCATTCTTGTCTGTTATGGACAAGTTCATCGCTATTAGGTTTTAACGAGTTTAACGACAAAGAAAACTTGGTCCTTTTCAATTTTAGAGAGCCTGGAAAGGGTGTAAAGGAAACTCCAAAAATCCTTTTTCGTCATCTAATCCCTTAAGTCCGAAAAAGTATAAAATAATACAGAAGGGATGGATTTTCAGTACTTTAACGAGCCGAACAAAACAAGTGCTCGATCTTTTTGTGTAATAATCCCTTAGGTCCAAAAAGATTAAAATCTAAAGGAGGGATAGCACTTCCGGTCATTTTAACGAGCTGGAGAGGCCAATGGCTCGGCAATCTTTTCATATTTTACAAGTTAGTTGCAAAAAGCTTAAAGGAGACTCGTCTTCGAGGAACGAGTGATAAATTCGGGTAGCTGCTGATTCCAGGTAAGGTTTGGAATTTTCCAATCACGACAGCATCACAAGGATGGCTAACAGGATCACTCTTCGCAGCTATTCCTCAAAAGGGGTAAACAATCAAATGGAGGTGAATGATCGACCAATGCAGAGTGGAGGTGACGATGAGATTCACACGACCAAGGCTTTAAAGGCTGAAATATTACGTTCATGATGATTATTTACCTATTCATTTTTAATGAGCTTAAACGTGGGGAGAAACATTTGCTCATGACTTATGTTTATTTTTTAACGAGCTTTAACTATGCGCTAAAACTGCTCAATTAATCTAGTCATATAATAAGGATGTCTCATCTAAGATGCCAATTTTTATGGAGCTTTCACCTTACAAAAATTTTCTCCGGAGCCTCTTGCACGCAAGCTAGGAGTGACCAACTACTGTTTATGGGGTTAGCTAACCACTAAAGTCAGGTAGGAAATCTCTCCCTTACTTTGCTAGCACCTTTTAAAACAACAGGCCCTCTGCGAAACGAATGGTCGGTCCGACCATTCACCTAACTTAAGCAATTATAGTTAGCGAATGTATGAGGTTAGCATTACGCTAGTACCTTTTCACTTGCTTACAAGAGGTTTGCATGCCCCCAGGTATAGAATAGAGTTTCGAGGTTACCCCTCAATCTGGAAAGGCCTTCCTCTTTTAGGTTACCAAAGATGGTTCTATCAAAACACTTCTTTGGCGATGCCTACCGAAATAGACAAAGGTGAGTGGTGCAGATGCCTCCACTCACATAACTTCGGTGAGGGAATCTTATTCTAGTCTAATCACCGTCTTCCCAAAGGGATGGGTGTCTCAAACTAGTCATATATCCCTCGCGGAAACCTACCCTATACCTGAAGTTTCCCTACCGAAGCAGACAAGGGTGCATGCCCCCTGGGTTTCAGTCATATCCTCCGAATCACTCGCGTTTATCAAGAGGACATACTGGGGATTGATGAGACATTCTTTGCGTGAGAAGACCACTCAGGGATGGTGTGCGACTATTTGCTATGTGTGAACTGGGAAATGAAAGCTGGTCTATGAGCTTGACCACTCTTCCTTCGTGCGGAAAACATATTACTCTAAAGAGTGATGAGACAATGGCTCTCATGCAATAAATATAGTCTCATCCAAGGAGTAGATTATAATCCAGGGGTCCTTGGACTACCATCACATTTATGTGAACAATTTTCTCTCTCAATGTTATGGGCACATTGGGAAGGATCCCTAATGGTCGACTGGTTCCTTTGTCAAAGTCTGTTAGATTTCTCATTTCGGGCAAAAGCGATGGCAAACCAAGCACTTTCCAAGCAATTGAGGAAAGGATACTCGCAGAAGCCCCTTCATCTATGATGGTACCGGCCATGACCATTTTATATATTTGAGCAATGATTCGAAATGGTACACTGGCCGGCAAACGGGGTCTGCCTAGTAGATTTCAATCAAAGGAAATAACCAGGTTGCTTGGAGGTGGGACCAAATAGACGTCGGATACGACTCTGACGAACTTCCTTCTTGTGGTAAAGGAACGGGTATACTGCCCCCATGTTTGTCAAAGTTTGTGCTTACGAAAAGAATTTGGACGGTGTCATCCTTGTTCTCTTCGGTGATTGTATCATCTGAAGATGGATCCTCTGAAGGCAAGACCGGGTCAACTGCTGCCTCGACCTTTTGACTTTCATCTGGTGTGGATTCAGATGGTTATCTTCAATGATAGATGCTTCGACTGACCACAAGGGCGTGTCAGCCAAATTTTCAACTAGTGACGGAGTCAGCAAGAGTTTTTTATATCCAAGAGGAAGCCGTAACGGTGAAACCGAACGGTCGTCCAAAACTCTTTTAGCTTCATCTAAGAAGGGACAACGGTGGATAGCATGGTCGCCTTCACATAGTTTGCAAGGAAATTTACATTTTCCTTTTTGTCCAGGGGCTTCACTTTCACTAGTTGACGGTGTATTTTCAACATGATCACTAGAGGTTGATGACACCGGATTGTGCAAACGAGGAGACCAGTCCCTTAGGATCCGAGGGATGCAAGGACAATCTCGATGATAGTGGTCTCCTTTTCAAATGACACATGGTGATTTAGGCCTGGTCGGTGCAGTGTGTGGATTTTTGCTAGATGATGCTTGGTTTCCCCTTTTCGCCTTTGGCTCCTTCTTCTTCTTCTCTTTCTTCTTCGTTTCCTTTTTCTTCTCAGGTACTTGATTTTTAGCTTTACCAGCTTCGTCAAGTGAAGAGGAAGGAGGAGAAGAATTGGGTGAAGTAGAGGGTTCGGGGGTAACTCGGGAATTGTCTAGCTGTTGATTCGATTGTTCAGGAATCACAGTGTTATGAATGACAGAGGTCGAGAAGAGCCATATGGGAAAGCCAATTGTCAATCCTGGAAGTGACAATGTGGCCATATCGGGTGCACCAACATCTCCCCAAGAGGAGAAGGGACTAGGATTTCCTCCAAGGGGAACTCCTTGGTTGGTGGACTCCATTTTCCTCAACCTAAGACCAACATGGGAAAGGTGATAATTATTCTGTTTAAAATAAATTTTAGATGCTTTGACACAACTTGTTTTTCAATTTTTAAGAGTCGAGAAAAAACAAAAGATGACTCTAGTCGCCTTCGATTTTTAATGAGCCTGAAGTGACAAGTGCTCAGATGGACCTTTTCCATTAAGGAGTCTGAAAAGGAACGAAAGGGACTGCTCTAGAAATCTAGACAGAGGGATTACCAAACCAATTGCAAAACTGCAGAATACTTTTTACAGTACAGCAGTCAATCTTCCCGAATGTTGTGTTCAGTGCATTGCGATCGATAGGGCGGTAGACACGGCTTCCTATGGATAAAGGATAAAGCCTATTGTGGTCTTCCA
>Ga0068623_1000060_pt1 | contig 11362 bp, 9 predicted proteins | sample InSIn2SAF170_FD_77427 | JGI IMG/M metagenome (GOLD analysis project Ga0068623, IMG submission 77427) | Clean room microbial communities from NASA Spacecraft Assembly Facility at Jet Propulsion Laboratory, Pasadena, California, USA -... ... | reverse complement strand
GTCACTCAAACAATCCATTGCGGTTATGATAGGGGCCGATATTGGAACAACAGTAACAGCCTTTATCATTGGCTTTAGAGTAGGTGACTTTGCCTTACCGATTATGGCCATTGGTGCTATTTGTAACTCATTCAGTTCAATGATATTTTTAACATGATCACCGATTCTTTCAAAGTTTTTGACGACCTTCAATAAATTATTTTGTTCTTCGGATTCCTGTATGGTGAGCGACGAGGAGGAAATCTTTATTAAATAGTTTTCAATTTGGTTAACTTGAACGTTAAGCGTTTCTTCTACTTTTTTAGCATGATCCGAATATTTCACTTCTCTTGTTTGAATGAATTGATAAGAATCCTCAAGACCCTTTACAGCAAGATTGCCCATACGAATAATTTCTTCCTTGGCTAGTCCGAGTGCAATGGATGATGACTGTTCTATAAAAAGGGGATCCAAATAGACGACTCGGTTTGTCGCAACTGTATCTTTGTCAGGAATTAATTTTGTAACGATGACGACAATAAATCCAATTAGGGGAATGAGCACCAGAACACTCACATTAAAAATTCCATGAGCAAATGCAATCGTCATTTCCGGATTTAGATCCATAACATTTTTTAACCATTTCATCCAATCAATAAAAGGTTGTAAAAAGATCATAAAGACCACTGTGCCAATCACGTTGGTTAGAACATGCGACGCTGCCATTCTTTTGGCATTTATAGTTGAACCGATGGAGGCGAGCACGGCTGTAAAGGTTGTTCCGATATTATCACCAAATAAAATGGGGATGGCGGCTTCCAAGCTTATAATCGATTCTGCATGTAATCCTTGTAATATGCCAATGGCTGCACTTGAACTTTGAATAATAGCCGTGGACAAAGTTCCAAATAACACACCGATGAGAGGAACTGAACTTAAATATACGGTTATATCGTTAAACCCATCTAATAGGGTTAAGGGTTTGGATGCGGTGCTCATTAATTCTAATCCGTAGAAGATGGCACCAATACCAAAAATGATTTGACCTATATTAGAGGGTTTATTACTTTTTATAAAAAAGACTAAACAGGCACCAATGGCCATAATCGGTAAGGCAAAGTCACCTACTCTAAAGCCAATGATAAAGGCTGTTACTGTTGTTCCAATATTGGCCCCTAACATAACCGCAATGGATTGTTTGAGTGACATGAGGCCGGCGCTGACAAGACCAAGCGTAATGACGGAAGTGGCTGAACTGCTTTGAATTAATCCCGTCACCAACACACCTACTAAAACAGCCCTAAGAGGGTTTGCTGTTGCTGTATCCAATATCATTTTTAGTTTATTTCCATTTGATTTTTGAAGACCATATCCCATCATCCTTATGCCATATAAGAAAATCCCAAGGCCCCCAAGGAGTTCGAAAATTACTCGTTGAAAATCAATATCCACTATGTACCCCCTACCTTCTATCATTCGACAAAATTATACATTATCTAGCAAGTTCTGCCTAGTTTAATCTCTTCTACTCAGCCACAGTCGGGGTTAGTCACAGTGACGCCCTGAGTTAAAAGGCTAGCTTGATTTAAACTGGTAACCGTTACTAATAACTATATTTGAAATTAGCTGGGAGTTCTTAGCTTCTATTTTCAATTTGAATTCTTGTATGTTCGATTTTGTATGGAAGAAACTCAAATTCGATACTTGTAAGGAGTGTGGCAGTATGTTCTAACAAATTGATCAGGAAAAAAGAACTCTTAGACAGTAAACGTCTATTACCGAAATATACATTAAAAAGTTTACGTGAAAAGTTATTGCTAGAGTGGACCTATGAAGGGAATTCTGCATACTTCATCCATTATTCTGGTAAAATGAATACCTTGTACTTCTACCATGAATGATAGATAAAAGGTAGCGGGGGAATACTCCTATTCTTTCAAATCAGTGGTAGATTTGTAAAAAAACGCGGGGAAAAAGGTCGAATTTTATTAACAGAAATCGCGAACAGCTTTAAATATAATAACATATTAGATCAACATCCCTTTTCTAGAATAATTGTTGTATACATATAGTGATAGAGAGATGGAGAGAATGAACAAAAAATTAATAGTAGGTGCTGGGTTAGCTTTCTCGCTGTTATTCAACCCGTTCAGTCAGGCGTTTGCGGGAGAACCAACAGTAGGCGAAAGAAAACAGGTGGATAATGTAGCGCACCGTGGTGCCACAGCATATGCACCAGAAAATACGATTGCTGGTTTTGATCTAGCAGTAGATATGAAAGCCGATTATATTGAAATCGATGTTCAAAGAAGTGTGGATGGTACCAATCACTCAAGCAGGTGGAGAACAGGAAAATTATTTAGGTCGCCTGGATTTGACTTTTGAAGTCGTTAACGGCGAAATGACGTTAGTCAATTCTGATGGTTTTCTTTACGATGTCACTAATGTTCCGGCAGATCCAGATATCCAAGCAATTATTGACGATTATCGTGCAGAGATGAATGCATAATAATTAAATTGAAGAAGTCTTCATAATGCTATGAGGTAACGATAAAGCGAAATCCTTCGTTTTGTCGTTATTTTTATACACATCTCATCTCATCGTTAGAAATATGGGAAAAGTTTACCTTAGCAACTTAGGTGTTAGCGTTCCAGAGTCATGATGATGATCGAACTATTAACTTTGAGCCAACTGTAGATGACGGTTCTTCCATTGGAACCACTCCAATTGACGTGTTTCCCGTGGGATAAATTGACGAATTTCATCCTGATGATACCCAACCAGTATTCTTTTTTTATCCAGAATAATAGGGGATTTGAGTAATTCATTATGACTATGAATGAGTTCAAGTAAATCCTTCAATGATAGTTCATCTATTTTAATATCCAACTTTTTAAATACTTTGGATTGGGTCGCTAAAATATCGTCAGTACCCTCTAACGTCATACGAAGAATACTTTGTAATTCACCGATGGTTAGTGGTTTTTTTGACATATTTCGTTCAAGATAAGGAATGTCATTCTTTTCAAACCAATCTTTTGCCTTTTTTGAAGATTTGCACGTATTTCTTGTCACGATGGTAATCGTCATATTTCATTCTCCTTTAGTTGTAAGATTTTATTTGATAGGCATAGAACTGTTTTAAAAAAGTAATCGCTTCATAGGAACTCTTTAGATTAAATTTTCTGCATATATGACCTAGTACCAAGAGTTTGTAACTCAGGGATCTTTGATTATTTGTGGTAAGGACGTAAAAAATTAATGTATTTAATACGGGTTGTGCTAATTTTAGTTTTTTTAATTTAGTAAGAAGATCAGGGTGAAAATGAAAGGAGGGGAACCACCTTTCATGTACTTCATTTATGATTTCTTCTGTTGTATGTTCCTCTAAATAATGGACCAATTGACTTTCTTTCATTTTTAGTCCAAAACTAGTTTTATTCATGTTCGTTATTCCTCCTATTTCTGTCAGCCTTAGAAATTGGATTGAACAAGTTTGGAAGGTGTTTTTCTATCAATCTTTTAAAATATAGAAAGAACGTTTTTTTCAACCCTCTAAGCTTCTTATGTTTATAGTATAAAATTCCACTATGACAGGAAGATGGCTAAAATATGACTGGATTATGAACAAAATAGGAAAAAATTTTCTATTAAAATTATGGATAGAATATGTAAAGGATGTCCATAAACCACGCATAAGCCACTGAGTATAATGGTTCGTTATCAGAAACTAGGTATCATTAGAAATTTGATAAATAGAGTAGTGAGAACTTGCTACAAACCATTTGATTTTTTTCACATTTTTACAATCTAGATAATCGATAAAATGGCTGAAGTTTTCTTCTACACTCAGCTATTTACCCTTTTTATTCCACTTGAAACATTGAAACGGTTCGAGATCACTGAAAAAGTATTCGTCTTTAATTTGGACAGTTTTAGCCACTTTTTCACTTGAGGGATCCGAATCAGGGCTCAACTATCATATTTCTACTAGAAATTGGGATTTTTTGGTCTTGTCTGGTCTTCGTTGCTTTTTATTTGCACCAGAATGAGGAGTAATTGAACCAAAATAGACAGTAATTGCAGCTGTTATCATATTATTTTTATCGGAGTTTCTAATAAATATGACTAATCTTCTTGAGGAAATAAAGTTAACAGTTACGGGGATTTTTGTTCAACTGTGTATTGGGATTTAATTTTTTACAATAATGAAAATAGAAAAAAGTAAGGGTGAAAAAATAGTAATTAAATTAAGATTGAGAAGGCTCATAACTTAATCTATTAGGTGCCTTGGTAAAATTGCTGGAGAAGTCATTTTTTTATTTCCTTCGTATTTTCTATGTTCCACAATCGGCGTGATTGTGGAACAATGAGTAGTCACTTTTTTTATTAAACAGATCAGTACAATGAATGACTAGATGTACAAAATAGATATAAAAGTTACACAAGTGAGCTATGGGATATAAAAAATGAGAAGAGGATCAGCAAATTTTTAAGTTGCTGATCCTTGACTAAATATCCTATTTCGTTGAGTTAACTATAAAATTTATGATAAGTAATTTATGATAAGTAAGAAACGCTTTGATTTATTGTAGATGATTTTGCATTCTTTCATGAACTTCTTCATCAATATTGTTTAAATGTTCCTCTTCTAGGTTATTTTGAGGTTGGGGATAAAACCATGAAATATCTCCATTATGATAAATTCCTTTATAATTATTTCCTTTATGATTTAAAGAAAATTGATATCTTTCATGCAGTAAATGATCTTCAAACATCTTTTTTTCTATATCAAAATCATTAACCAAAAAAAATTGATCTTCCATTCTTTTGCGAACTTCTTCTTCAACACTTTTTAAATGTTCTTCCTCGAGGTTATTTTGAGGTTGAGGATGGAACCATGAAATATCTCCATTATGATAAATTCCCTTGTAATTATTTCCTTTATAATTTAAAGAAAATTGATGTCTTTCATGCAAATGATCTTCAAACAACTTTTTTTCTATATCAAAATTATTAACCAAAATGAACGGCCTCCCAGTTTTTTTATCTTTATTATAATTGGTCCTGTTTATTATCTCTGTTTAAAAGAATAAAGATTTGATATTAAAATAATATAATAGAAACATTAAAATTTGATGAGAACTACAGATTTTTCGTAGGAAATGCCGGGACGGTTCGAGACCACTGAAAAGTAGTTGCATTGAATAATGAACTTGGATTTCTATCAATATACAGCAAATGAAAGAAGGTAATTATCTACATATACTAGGTAATTACCTTCTTATTTTTCAAAAATGGACTTTTTCAGTGGCTTCGGACGGTTCACCAAGAATTGACCCCATGCTCCTGTGTTATAATAGAGGTAAAATTCTATTTGTTATAAGGAGAAAAAATGGAGAAAATAAGGGCTTGGGCGAAGAATTTGAAGCGACAGATATTCGTTCTTTACTATGCTTATAGAGATGAAAGAGTACCTTGGTATGTTAAATTATTTACAGCTTGTGTGGTCGCCTATGCGTTCAGTCCTATTGACTTAATCCCTGATTTTATACCCATTCTCGGCTTTTTAGACGATATTATTATTCTTCCGATAGGGATCATGTTTGCTTTACGTATGATACCCAAGGAGGTCATTTCGGACTGTGAAGTTAAAGTCAATAAAATGGAAAAAAACGTAAAACCGAAGAACTGGATTGCTGGTTTACTAATCATATCCATATGGATTGTCATTATTCTATGGCTGATTTTTGAAGTGATGGGTCTGACCTCTGTTTATGGATTGCAACCGTTATTTTTAATTGGATAAATATAAAATGGGACGAGGAATGAACTTAACCCTTGTCCCATTGGGAGTAAGAACCCTACTCATTTTTGTAGCATCCAAATAAAGAAAGGACACACTTTAAACGGTTTTAAGCACCTAGGGGTAATTTCTCTTGATCTGCCTTTCTTAAAAACAGCCTTTTAAAATATGGAATGATCCAACGATCTAAACCTATTTTCCCTGCATTTATTCCAGCAACAAGAATGAACATTCCGATGATGATCATTTGTGGATTCGTGCTAGTAGTACCCGAAAACATATAAGCGAAATTCATCGTAATCCCCATTAAAACAGAAAAGTTCGTAAGGATGCCCATTATTAATGCTATACCGACTAAGAATTCTCCCCAAGGAACTAATACATTAAAAATTTCAACATGTGGTAAGGCAACATCCTGTAAAAAGTTCCCCCACCATGGTTGAACCATTGGATGGTCTCCAGTTACCTTATTGACGGCTCCCTCTAAAAAGCCACTTGCATCAAATTGACCACCAGCGATTTTACCCCAACCAGCCTTTAGCCATTGCCATCCAAGATACACTCGAAATACAGTAAGTAGCCATGATACATAACGGTTTTCTCTTAAAAAATGATTGAACATAATAAATCCTCCTGTGTAATTGATAGTGATTATCAGTGATAATGATTATCAATTATTGGGTTATTTTCGATTTAAGTCAATAAGAAAATAGTCATAAAATTAGCTATTTAGTTTTCAAACGCTTTAAATTCAGGGGGGAAGAGGGTTGTTCTACCACATTCAACTATCGAATTGACACTATTCATTTATTATAAAAAATAAAAATAGTTAAATATTATCATTGATAATGAATATCATTATCGTTTATTATAAGCCTATAAATTTTTTGAAAAAAATAAAGGGGACTTTTACCATGAGCAAAAAGAAGGCATTATTTGGTGTATTTTTATCCACTAGTCTATTATTTGGTTGTTCTCAAAATACAGAGAATGAATCTCAAGCAAAGAATAAGGACATTGAACAGGAAACAGCTGCTACCTCCATGCCGCTGGAAGGCGTAGCAAATGAATACAGAGAATATGCAATAGGGGAAATTGAGGGATTTGTCCAAGCAACAGAAGCCTTTACGACCGCTGTAAAATCCGGAGAGATCGACGAAGCAAAGGCACTATACGCTCCGGCTCGAATGCATTACGAACGTGCGGAACCGATTGCAGAAGTATTTGGGGATCTTGATCCGAAAATTGATGCACGTGAAGGGGATGTTCCTGAGGCAGAATGGGGCGGATACCATCACATTGAAAAAGGTCTTTGGGAAGAAAATACAACCGAAGGGTACGAGGGCTATGCTGAGCAATTAATGAAAGATGTGACTTTATTGCGGGCAAAGGTAGAAAGTGTTGAAGTGACACCAGAACTATTAGTGACTGGGGCTGTTGATTTGTTAAATGAAGTCTCCACCTCGAAGGTAACGGGTGAGGAAGATCGATATTCTCATACAGATTTATATGATTTTGCGGCAAATGTTCAAGGAGCTGAGAAAATTTATCAGCTTTTAGCACCAGCACTCAAAGAAAAGGATTCAGCCCTTGCGGCGGATATTGAAAAACAATTTACAGACGTTTATAGCTTACTAGATCAGCATAAAAAAGGAGAAGGCTACAAACTTTATACCGAATTAACAGAATCAGAAGTGAAGCAGTTAAGTCTAGCGATTGATGCATTAGCAGAACCACTATCACAAATTGGGATTGTAACGGAGGCGTCTTAATTGACTAAAACATCAAAGTCTTTTCAAGAGGAATCTTCACTATTATCTAAAAAAGTTTCAAGAAGAAATATACTAAAGACGGCCGGTGCTGGAGGGATTGGAGTACTCATGGGGGCCTCCGGACTTGGCGGATTCTTATCCTTGACAGAGGCATCCGAAACAAAGGAACAGAATAAGGATGTTATTCCGTTTTATGGTAAACATCAAGCAGGAATTACAACCGCTGTTCAAGACCATCTGTATTTTGTAGCCTTAAATGTAACAACGGAAAGTCGAAGTGATGTGATTCAATTATTTAAAGAGTGGACGGAAGCAGCAGCGCAAATGACAAAAGGGGTGCCATTAAAAGATGAATCATATAATCCCGTTATTCCTCCAAAGGATACAGGGGAAGCATCAGGCTTATCTCCATCAAACCTAACCATTACCTTTGGAGTGGGTCCAAGTCTGTTTGTCAAGGATGGTAAAGATCGGTTTGGGTTACAAGCAAAACAGCCAAATGAATTACGGGATTTACCAGCGTTTCCGTTAGATGCCTTGGAGGATAAATGGAGCGACGGTGATATTTGTATACAGGCCTGTGCCGACGATCTTCAGGTTGCTTTTCATGCGGTGCGGAATTTAGTACGTATCGCTAGAGGAAAGGCTGTCATTCATTGGGCACAAACGGGTTTTCAGCGTACAAAGCAAGCCAGCCTGAATGAGGAGACCCCAAGAAATTTATTTGGCTTTAAGGATGGAACGATTAATCCGAATGTGAAAAAAGAAAGCGAGATGAATCAACAAGTTTGGGTTCAGCGAGAAGAGGGTCCCAATTGGCTTGTTGGAGGGAGCTATATGGTAGTTCGACGGATTCAAATGTTCATTGAGGTGTGGGATCGGACGGCCCTTAGTGAGCAAGAGAAAACATTTGGACGCCATCGGGATACGGGAGCTCCACTTGGATTAAAAAGTGAATTTGAAACCGCAGATTTTCAAGCGAAGGATAAACATGGGCAACTGATGATCCCAGAAAATTCACATATGAGCTTAGCTCGTGGTGATGGTACCCAACAAATTTTACGTAGAGCTTATTCCTACACAGATGGGATCGACCCGAAAACAGGTAGTTTTGATGCCGGATTATTATTTATCTGTTTCCAACGCAGTCCAAGTAAACAATTTATCCCGATGCAAAAACGTTTAGCTCAAAACGATAAGCTCAATGAGTATATTACTCATCGTGGCAGTGCCATTTTTGCCTGCTTACCAGGGGTAAAAGAGGGCGGTTATATCGGGGAGACACTTTTTGATGGGGCAGATTTTTAAAGGAGAGACTTGCCATGCATTTATTTTTTAGTAAAAAAAAGCTGGGTAGGATTTTAGCTATTATCCTTTTTCTTTTATTATTGACTCCAACTACTCAGGCAGCAGAGAAAAACTACGACGATCTGTTTGTTTATATCGGTGATAGCTTAATGAAGGTCAAAAGTGGAGAAGAGGAGGAGATTTCAGAAAACATGGCCTTGTTTGAAACCCAATGGAATACTGTCAAAATAGACAGCAAACAGGCGGATGAGGTGGACAAAAGTCTTCTTGATGTGAAAAATGCCTTAGAGAAGGGCCATGACATGAAACAAGTCAATGGGAAGCTTTCTTCCTTATCGGAGTCCCTTGTTGCCTATGATACCGCACAAAATCCTGTTGATACAGATCAGGATAAAAAGCGGCTTCAGTCATTGGTTCCGTTCATCGATGAAATGAAAGTAACGATTCAAAGAGAAGATGCTCAAACGGCACAAACTGAATATGAGCAGCTCCTAAATAAGTGGACGGAAACGGAGAAAGTTGTTCGAGAAGAAAGTGTTGTATCATATGGGGAAATTGAAAAGTATATGGCATTTGTTCGAATCGCGATTACAAAGGAACCCCTTGATCGAGAAAGTGCCATTGTTAACCTAGACGCTTTACAAAGTTCAATCGAAAATTTTCTATCTGGAAATGTAAAGAAAGAAAACAATGTTGAGTATTCACTTACCGATCTTGTACAGCTTTTCGAAAAAAGTGAAAAGTTGATCCAAGAAGGAAACATGAATGGGGCCATACAACATTTGAATGAGATTTTAACAATTTGGCCAATGGTGGAAGGGGACGTATCGACTCGAGATGGTAAACTCTATAGTGATATAGAAACGAAAGTTCCTACCGCCATCAGTCTATTAGACTCGAAAAAGGTTCAAGTGGAGGAAGCTCAAACGATCATTTCCGACTTACACAAACGACTTTTGCCGTTAACAAGTGAGACAAGTTATTCCATCTGGGATGCATCTCTGATTCTTTTACGTGAAGGATTGGAAGCGATTCTCATTGTTGCGACGTTATTATCTTATTTAAAAAGAGTCAATCAAAGTGATAAACAAAAATGGATTTGGATCGGAGTCATTGCTGGTCTAGCTGTGAGTGTAGGATTATCCTTCATCATCACTTTCGTATTTTCGCAAGTAACAGCTGCATCCAGCCGAGAATATTTGGAAGGCGTAATTGGGATTTTAGCTGTCGTGATGATGATCACAGTGGGAGCTTGGCTTCATAGTAAATCCAATATTCATTCATGGAACCGTTATATGGGAGATGCAATGAACCAGGCCATTGCTACGGGAAAATTAGTTTCCTTTGCTCTTATTAGCTTTTTCTCTATTTTCCGTGAAGGAGCAGAAACGATTATTTTTTATTCCGGCATGGCACCTTATATGAGTATAGAGCCGATGATGATAGGGATTGTTATCGCAACAGCTATTTTACTGGTAGTAGGTTTCATTATTATTCGTTACAGCGTGAAACTGCCGGTTACAACTTTCTTTAAAGTAGCCACGTTTATCATCTATGCATTAGCCTTTAAAATACTTGGTGTGAGTATACATTCACTGCAAGTTTCTCAAGTATTACCCATCCATTCGGTCCACAACATCCCATTTATCGAATGGATCGGCCTATATCCAACACTAGAAACCACATTGCCGCAAATCCTTTTTGGGATGATGATTTTACTTGTGACGTTTTGGATAAAAAAGAGAAATTCTGTTGTAGTAGAAGCTAAAGAGGCGTCACAGTGACGCCTTGGTTCGCTACCATGGAAACTAGGTGCCAGGGCACCATCTAGAAATTTGATGAATTATAGTAGTAAGAGCTATATAGTTGGCTATCCCTTTTAAGATAGGTTCATTCTATGTGTAACTTGATTTCTTCACCGGATTTTTCTAAGAAAACTGGATTATGTGTGATAACATGTCCCTGCAGCAAGGGTTCTGTAACCGGGACCTCATGAATTGTTTTGTTATTTTTCAGATTAATCAACGCTAATCCGCCTATCCAATTTGAAATTGTCAGCTGTTGGGTTTGGCTATTCCGCAATAAACCATTTGGTCTTTTCCCGCACTTTCACAATCTTGATGATCGACAAAATGGCTTTCTACCTTCCGTTGTTAATCCTCTTTTTTCTATTCGAAATATCGGAAACCGTCCCCTTGTTTCGTTCTTATCCCGCGTCCCGTTTTGATAAAATCATCGCTTATTTTGAAATGATTTGTAATATTTTTGTAAAACTTTTTATGAATTTGTAGTATAATTTATATATATTGATATATTTAAATTATTTGGTTTTTTTGGACTTTTTAATAGATAAAGGCAAACCCTTCGAAAGATTGGGACGCAAAGCTACGGGTCTAAGGTGCTTTAAACTATGATGGCCGAGTTGCCTAACGATAATAGGAGGATAAGTTGTGACTGGTAATGTTGAAACAAAAGACCAATACATAGATGAAGAAT
>Ga0068623_1000057_pt1 | contig 11505 bp, 6 predicted proteins | sample InSIn2SAF170_FD_77427 | JGI IMG/M metagenome (GOLD analysis project Ga0068623, IMG submission 77427) | Clean room microbial communities from NASA Spacecraft Assembly Facility at Jet Propulsion Laboratory, Pasadena, California, USA -... ... | reverse complement strand
AGGGACCGGGTTAGATACCCATGATGTGTATGTGATGGGATATATAAACCTAGCTTGGCGGAGTTTATCAATTTCAGCTTTGATAGTTGGGGCTTTAGAGGGGTGTAAAGGTAATTGCTTCTGTATTACTAGAGAGGCATCAGGCCATGTGTCGATATGATGTTCGACAATAGAGGGGTCTAATCTTGGCATCTTGGAGTATGTCCAAGCAAAGACATCGCGGAATTGTTGGAAGAACATTGTGTAATCGGTAACCTCTTTTCAGATTGGCTCTTGGGTGGCGGAAGGGGGTCCATTCCTGTCCGGGGCAAACGTTGACAATTGGGGGTATCATATAGATCGGGGGGATAACTGTTGGCTCCTCAGCTAGAGCAAGCATAGCAAATAGCATATATAAATGTGCATAATCGTTGGAATAGTAAGTTCGGCGCTGACTCAGCGAGAACGCTGGGCATGTAGAATAAATAGAAAGGTGGCCCTTGCAGAGATTAAGCGTTACACAAGATATTGGGAAGCGACCATCTGGAGCTAGTGTATTTCCAGCATGTAGCTGTCCAAGGATGGAATGAAATGAAGCAAGCAGTAGGTAAGGACGATACGGTTTTGAACATTTGCTTAAGCTTCCTTGTTCAGTCTTTATTCACTTGAGTGCGAACATTTGTGAGCATAGTGTAAGGCATAAGATAAGGTAAGACCTGGTTGCACCCACCTACGACACTAGTAGCCAGATAGAGGGACCCTTTACAAAGGCTTAATGGATTGAGGAAAAAGCCTTACTTAATGGATATTTAGTTGCTTCACAGGTTTTGAGTGATCACGTAGACTTTCACCAATCCTCATTTGAAGGGATGACGTTGACCTTTCTGTCACCAACATGTTTCATAGTCGAGGTGAGGAATATCTCTTTCTGAATTATTAATGAACTGACTTCGTGATAATCTATACCGAGTAGATTAGGTTGGAAGAACCCGTAAGGCAGAGGACCTTAGGGCGAGACCAAGTAGGGCGGACTACTCTGGTAAGGAAGACTCTAAGGCAGACATTTAGGTGAGGGAGGGCAGGACCTTTGAAGACAGACTTAGGTCAGGCAGGCTCTGATCAGGTTAGGTTAAGGTAAGGTAAGCTTAGGCGAGAGATATATTCGAGTGGGGACACCGGAACATAATAGAGAATATTGTCATGAACAGCTAGTATTGGCCTAACTGCTTTCGTCAAAGGTGAGTAGCTGGTACCGACCTAACAGTTTTCGTTCAAGGTGAGTAGCCGTAAGTGTAAGAAGAGTGTAAGAAGGTAAAGACTCAATCACCTATTCTTTGTCAAACCTACCTTCCCTTCATAAGGTAAGAAGGTAAAGACCCATTTGTTACCCTGCCCTACTTTTTGTCATAAGCGTACGTAATAGAAGAACCCGCGGTAACCTCAATGGCTGCTGGTTAACTGGTCAGTTGCTGCTATAATAGCTATAAGAAGACATGGTCAGATGAGTATTGTTACTGTACGTATCTATTTTGATTGGTAGGGGTTGCGTGATGAGACATCGGGATAAGAGAACTTTCCCTTTGTGATAAAGCCGCTTGATAAGATAGCTTTGGGATACAGGTTCGTGAGAATAAAATAGCTTCGGGTCAGATAAATTGGTTGGGGTAAAGTAACACCTACTTTCTGATTGACTGAAGAGCGCATCCCCAGAGTAGGCATTCTCAAAAGGAGGAAGGTAGGGAAAGTTAGTTCTTAAATAATCCAGCGTTTGCATGCGCGCACCAACCCACCCACATTGAGAAAATATGGGTATTCTACCCCACTCACTTCCATTCATTGTAGCATCTGAAGTTAATAGCACTAATGTTCTCAGTGCTTACCCCTTTGAAATCTCTGATCTTAAGACATTCCAAAGGAGGAATTTCGCTTCGCCCCTTAGCGAGCTGTCCAACTAGCATTATTCGAGTAAGTGAAAACAGTCAGTGCTTCCAATCAGGGTGGTGGGAGGTGTAATTAAGGAAGCACTGTAACCTTCCCTGCTGGGGTTGTGAAAAGAGGTAAGGAGTCAAGGCAGCGGTACAGCGAATAATAAGGTCTTTCAAGCCGAAAGAACATATCTAAAGCAATATACACAGTTGAGGTTGTCAAGAAGATCCCAATATGAAAAGGCATAAAGTAGAGGGCTGGCACCAGGTTTGGTAGGTCCGTCGAAACCTAAAAACCTCCCAAATGCATGCATGTAGATAAAGAAAACACCTTTTTTTGAGGGGCCCCGAACTCGCTTTTTAGAGAAAAAAATAGCCTCGTCCCAGCAAGTTCTGAATGCTAAGTAATTCAATCATTTGCCCGACCTAAAAAGAAGTATCTAAAGGTCCCGGAGGGGCTTGCGCTTCTGAGGGCAAGGAGAAGTACGAGTTACTAAGTGTGTGCACCCACCAGGTAGGGGACAAGGGTTGAAACGGTTTACCTCGGTAAGTCATTACGTTTCTAAAACATAGGAAGCACGCATCACTAATTGACACACTTCCTTCTCCTCGTAGTAAAGACCCCCAAAAAGACTTATACATCTTCATTTCCATCAATGCAAAACTAAAAGAACAGTGAGTATTGAATAGGCCGGCCAGATGGATTTGTTGCTTAACAGAAAGGAGCATGCACTTTATTACTTTCACCAGCACTAGTTGAAGCAGATCGACCAAAGCAGAACTCAGACACTAGCAGCCCCAGATCGGCATTATAGGACAAGACATTCTCATCTATTCCCACCCAACACTTTCCCAAAGAAAATGGAATGGAGGTTTTCTGGTTGCCTTTTGCCTATCACCAGAAGCCTAAACAAGTCCAACAGATGCCTTTAGACGGAAGCCAGTCGATATCAGACATGCTTGACTTACGTTGATTCAGCGTTGAGCTGAGAGAGTCCAATCGATGTTGAATGATTAGGATTCGCGGTTTAGTTATGCCAACCGGGATTAGTCTTCAGCCAGTCAGTGCTAGCTGATCAGGGCAGCTCTAGTCAGTCATTGCTGTTATTAACTCTTCTCAAGAAATAAGTCTATTCTTGGGAAGCTCTACTCAGTCAGTGCAACTCTCTTTTCATTGTTACAAGGTCATTGCCTCAAGGCGTCGATCATAGTTGAAAGCCAGTACCGATAAGGAGGTGTCATTTACTAGAGCTGCCAATCATAGCCAGTCTCATAGCTGCAGTGCAAGCACCTGACATAGCCAACAGAGCAATAGATCATAGCCGATTGCCAATCATAGCCAGTCTCATAGCCAGGAGGTCATAGCCAGAAGGTCTAGGACCATGTTTACATTAAGCCCAGTGTTTCCTAACTGCCGATTGAAAAGAACATGACATGACATGGCAAGGCACAGGTCCACCCATGTTACCAACAGCCGTGAACCAATAGCCCCACCCAACGGCGCACAGTGAAAGAAACGAAAGTCCACAGTTACCATCACACCTGCAGTTCACCGAAAGCCCACCAGTGGAGCCCGCTGATCGATTGCTGCTTGCCCGTTTAGATATTGCTTACTTACGCTAAACAAACCTAGGGAGGTGATTGAAACTGATAGGACCATGTTCCCAACATCGCACAGTTAGTCTGGAAAGACCAGTTAGTCTAGAAAAACCAGTTCACCCGTCCACGCACACACCCATCCCAGAGTGACACTGTTTTACCGAAAGCAGACCTACAAAAACCATATCGCCAAGTAAGTTAGTTCTACACGAACCATACCACCATAACGAATATACAACGAGTTTTGTTATATACGTTGATTCACAATTTGAGGATCATACGCAAAATACAGTGGCTACACAAACCATTCACCATAAGCCTAGAACACCAAGCCCACCTGGGACTACTCGAGCCACCACACCAAGTTCTTGGGACGTTCACCGAAAGCCCAAACCTACCCGCCTTCTCTCTTTGATCTTTATGCTCGCCTGCTGATACCTTTTACCTTTGACTCTCTTACTTGAACTGCCCTGCTTTTGGTGCTTCCTCCGGACCTCCAGACAAAGCATGGAAAGGCTCGAATGGTACGATCCCTCCGCACCCTAGAATGAAAAGGGTGATCTCTTCTTGGTCTGTGAAGATGCGTTGTTAGGTGCTATATTGTGGTTCCACATTTAGGCTGAACTTCAGAGAGATAGCCATCCATACACCGATAAGAGATGTATGGATTCTCGATAAGATAGAAGCCACGGATAACTGGTCTCCCCCGGACCGCCCAGATCCCACGAGTGAATAGAAAGTAGGATCTACATTAGATCTCACCTGAATCGCCCCATCTATACTCCTGTCCTTCTCCGCTGGCCTTATTCCCTGCGAGCTAAGGTACTTCTTCCCTCCCCTCCTAGCTAAGAGAGAGGTATGGTCTAGATATGGTATGGTTTAAGGTAATGAATCCCAAGTGTATTAGTGTTCCTTACTGCCTCAGGTCCTACCCAACCCTACCACTACCCATGGAATTGACTTCGAAGTGGAATGGGAGTAATTCCCTAATGAGTGGGATGGCCTCTGCATGTCTAAATGACCAGTTTATTAAACCCCTGGGAGGAGCCCGTTGACTAAAGGGATTCCTTATGTCTAGCGTGGCTAAATAGTAAGCAGCTCTGCTGAATGATCCACTGAATGGGAATTGCCTCAGAGGGTAGGGTGATTAGTGGTTATAGATCTCTTCTCTGCCCTGTAGTGCACGTTAGGTTTATTCCTTTTCTTTTGTGAGTGCAGTTAGGTCCGGTCTGGGGGTATGGGTTAGGAGTGGGCGTAGCGGTGAATAGAACCAAGTCTATAAGTGTAGGTATGTGTGCGCTATGGGAGGTGTCTCTGCTCTCTTTGGTAGGTGCTTCCCCCTCCCTCGCTCTGGGTATGTCTCTATTCGGGGAGGTTCTATCCGTGTGGGTTTCCCCTCTCTCTGGCTGGGTAGGTGTCTCTTTATACGATTGGTTGTTCACAACAAGGGATGATGGATGCGACATATATAGGCAAGTACTTAATTCCCCGTTGGGTGACGGATCATAGGTCTACCTATACAATCGCAAAGGTAGTGATAACAGGTTTCGTAGCATGGTGGGTGGCTTATATACTCTTTAGTCAGGAGCATCAAAATGAAGGGGTTGAAAGCGACAGACTGGGAATCCGTTAGGGGACCTGGTCCCTCAATTCAAGCTCTACCTAGGACTCCATCCACTGCTTGCTATAGGCATCGTTGGTAGGAAACATGGCAGGGTTTAGTGAGCCGTGTAATCGATCGTTATAACATAATAAGACTTTCACTTGCGGGCGTATCCACGCAAGCTTACGGGAACGATCGACCGACAGGAAGGGAAAGCTCGATTTCTTCAATAAAGTAAGTCGACTTCGGAATATTAGCGTAGATCAATTTCTAATGATGCTAGAGGCATGATCCAGCGGGATCTTGACCAACAACTATTCCTGCCAAGTAAGCCTCATTTTGTGGTTCGGCTACTGTATACCCACCCCACCCAGTCTGTGATATTGAGCCTAGTATCGAAATGCCTGATTCTGGCCACTCCGACTTCTCCCATTGGAAGGCGTGGCGTTATTGGTTCGATAGCTGTCTCCTCCTATCCTAGAAGGCCCTTATGGACTGCGTCCCTCCGCCTCCTGCCTTCTTCCAGCAGGGGCCCCATCCCCGCATATATTAGGGGGGCATCAAAGGACTTGAGAGCAAATACGGATACGGGCTTTGGAGGTTAAGGTTATAGCCGTATGTGGGTGGAACGGGAACGTAGCGGTGTTTGGGCGAGTGATCAACGAGAGCTCATACTAGTCTTAAGGGAACCGAGGAGCTAGTGAGAGTTTGACTAGTGACTCAGGAGCTAGTGAGAGTGACGAGACCGAGATGTGGTCTGATCGGAATGGAATTCGCCACTTGGATTTCCCCTAAGAGTTTAGCGTTATCCCAGGGAACTAGAGAACCTTTCTCCTTTATTGGGCTGGTCTATTCGTCGTTGACTCAGTACCGACCAATCCTTCCTTGGGTATTAGAAGGTTTCGATGGGTAGGAACTGGTTAGGTGCTTGAGGATAATAATACATGTGCTTCACCGATCAGTAAGTTGAGCCAAGTCATCGGTTATATCTCACATGAGAAATCGTAAATCGTAACATGGTGTTTCGTTATATACGATATTCTGATATTTCGCTTCCAATTATAACGATATTTGGTAAAGAAGCATTCATCATTATATACGTCATTACGCATTTCAATTTACCAATTCAACTCTTAAGAATGGAAGTGTATTTGGTAGATCAGCGTAACACTTTATATATGTCATAACACTTTCTAGTTGAATGAATAAGCGCTTTCATGAAGAGGAATAAGTGTTGAATTTATAAGCAATATAGTTTCTTATATACGTAATAACGCTTTATGCTTTAACAAGTTGAATAAGAGCAAGCTTTCATATATTGAGGAAGAAGTGTTTCTTAAATTGATAAGTAAGAATTTCTTATTTACGTAATAACGCTTTTTATAATTGAACAAGTCAAACAAGCTTTCATAAGAATAATGTTGAACTTATAAGCAAGAGATATACGTAATAGCACTTTCCTAATTGAACAAGTCAAAAAGAAGCTAGCTTTCATATATTGAGGAGGACATGCGTTATATCATTATAAATGATGCAACGATTACCTTCCACTTACGATACCTTACGGTTGTTCCCACCTCTCGATCCCTTACGATTCCCATATCTCGATCCCTTACGGTTCCCACCCTTTACGCTACCACACGCTTACCGCCGAATAGTGATGATCGTTGCTTCCACCTATACTTTCTATTAGTTCAGTAAAAAGCAAAAAGAATACTACCTGACCTGCTTGACGTTGCGACGATACGTGGTTCTCTTCCTTCTTACCATTGAACGATGGCCCTTACCTTTATGCGAACTCGATGAATGATGCTGACGCGAAGGAGGATGGTTCTCTTACTTCAAGCCAATCATGAATCCAGCAGCTTCAGGAAGGCCACCATATCAATCAATCTCACGTTAGAGCGCTCACCCACCTCCCTTACTGGCACTACCTCCTAACTAGCATGAATGAATGCCACCAGTCAGTGTCTGTCGATGATCCTAAACAGGTGCATTATAAGTAATGCATTCTCCATATAGAGATCTTGTCCATCCCACTCTGATGAATGAGGGAGATGAAAAGCATATATTATATATGTCATTATGCATTTCAAATTGAGTCATTACGCTTTTTTTCTTTATGGGTGAGCAATAAATTACCTTCGCCCCTACACCAAGTAAGTAATTCAGGAGTGTAGCCGCTTGTCCGCATCGGGCAAGGTATAAAAAGTAGCTCTGCTACGATTGTAAGTATGCGCTAGTAAGGGTAGTTCAAGTCACAGTGGAAGTACCATTGATGTTGGGTGATACCAATTGATGTTTGACATGGCATGCGGAAGTACGTATGTGGGACGGTGCGATAGAAAGTAGTGGACGGTTCGATAGCTAGCGATGATTGGCGGTAGGTGCGATACGAGGTAGTGAACGTTGGAAGCAGTAGACGGGGTGAGCGAGTCATGGTTCCCACAGCTTGGTTCCTTCGAATGCTTGTGGGTATGCTTCACTCCGACCGGTAGGGAGGGAGGGACTCATCATGGTTCAGTTAATCAGTAAATGAATTAGTTCATGCCATTAGCCCGATACAATAAGCTAGAATAAGCTAGAATAAGCTAATTCGCTTGCTTTCTTTCCGATTAGCATTGCACCCACCCAGCCAGAATTCAACTCATCGATCTCCCACGGTAGGCGACTGATAAGACTGAGAGAGTGGTACCCAGTTCATCGCTGGAGCTCATGGCTTACTAACATGGATCGATTGCTTTGATGGCATGGATGAATCGGCATGGATGGGAAGGCATGGCTTTGGCTGTCGACTGGTAGATTCCTTGCACTAGGAAGCGCAAGCCCCTCCGGGACCTTCTGTCGACTGATAGATTCCTTCCTTGGCTGTCGAAATACCTACGCGGACCTTCGGCGCTTGGCTGTATGATCGAAGAAGCGCTGGAGAACGTAAACAAGTGGGAGCCATCAGTAGCAGGGACGGTTGACCAAGTTGATCCTTTACCACTATGAATTGGGCATCTGAGCGCGCATCCCTTCCATTTCGATAGTTAGCATCATAGTCAGAGGCAAATGCAGTCCAGTTCGAAAGCCAGCATCACCTCCCCTAGCGGAAGACTGGCTCTGGTATAGTGACTCATCCTCCTCCCTCCACCTCCTATATCGATTGGACTCACTTACCTAATAACTCACTTCCCTAGTGGGTATTGCTCCCCATACTGCCTACCTAACGTAATTACATCCCCAGATTCTAGGTACCCAATACACCTACTTTAAGTAACTCACCTATCCCTTTCCCCTCACTCACCTGCCTTAACTTATATTTCTTCCCAGATTGATTAAGGAGTTGAAATAAGTATACCTCGTTTTCAACCTATTTAACTAATCCCTATCGAACTAATCCACCGATAGATGCGTAAGGGTGCGGCTGCCAAACTACTAATTTGAACCCTACCTCCCCCGATCGATCCTTAAGTATCACTTTCAAAGTTCCACTAAGTCCACTAAGTAAATCACTTACATACAGGAAGGCATTGCTAGTTGGTCTCCGGTTCACCACTGCTGTTAAGTCTTCTCTTATCTTCTATTATTCCCCGGTAAAGGACAGAATCGCTCGTATAGGGTTACCTAAGGCCTTAACTACGCGGCGAAGCCGTACTTCCATTCTATTAGTGAAAGGGTGAAATGGGCCATCCCGGTAAGTCTCTTTATCCAGAAATAGGCTTGCTTATGAGGGCGGTTAGGGTCTCCCTAATAAGTGCCCAGCTGAGTACAAAACCTGGCCTTATTACTTGCTACCATGAGATCCCTTCTTGAAGTGCCCAGCGGAGTACCAATCTTAACTACACTATATGCCTGAACTAGCTTCACTAGTTGTTCTACTTCTTTCTGCCTAGAGATTCATTCACATTAAAGAAGCACTGACCACCCCCAATAGCTCCCCACTCCCCAATAGCTCATTGCCTCACCCCCCAATAGCTAATACCCCAATAGCTCAGTTTCCGATAGCTAACGTTTACTTATCGCTTTGCTTGCTAGCGAGGTTGGTTCTCGGGCAATGCTGGCTGGCAAGGTCCATATGAGCTCTACTCTTATCTTATCTGTACAAACCCGCCACGCTCCGTACGTACGAATTGTTATCCTTCCCTAGCATACGTACGTTCAGTCTTCGGGGTTTCGTTCCTTTCCACCATGAGATCCCCTTCGGGCCTTTGGGCTACTTATGGGGTAGTTATTGACTATTTCTTTCCTCACCATATGAATAGTGAGTCCCTACCGGGCCTTAGCCTGCCCTCCTACTAAAGTGTGCCCTCCTACTAATATATATATATATATATCCACCTGCCAAGAGAGTTCTTATATAGAGAGTTGACAAGCCATCACTTGATGGGAAAGAGAGTTCTTATCTGTGGGCCGAAATAGAGTGAATAGAGTTGACAAGCACTGGAAAGAGAGTTGACAAGCCATCACTAACTAGGAGATCTAGATCGCCAATCAACCTAAGGGCGAGGGGCGAGGATAGGAGCCGCTCGACCAACGGGCCGCCATCGTTTGCCTAAGTCAAACCCGTATTTGAGAAGTATTAGGAATTCGCGGACCAACAAGGGTGCCTTTTGAGCTATATCTCTGGGTGCCTGCCTTTATTGGTTGGAATCTTCTTGATACACCACCTGGCCTGCTGGAGATCGCCCGCTACCCAAACAGTCAGGGAGGTGATTTAGGCTTGGATAGATCTTGATTGATTTTTCACATCTTTCGATATGGGTGGTCCAACGGACTACATTCTTTGAGATGGGCGGGCCAACAGACTAGGTTTTCGAGATGGGTTCAACTGACCAGGTATTCGAGTGGGGTTCCAACGGACAGACTACAGCCCACATATACTGAAGAGAGAGAGAAGGCCTATCCACACTTAGCGCTACGGAACATTGCAATGGTTCCTACCTGGGCTGGACTGAACGGTTCGGAACAATCCATGTTACTCACTGCACGGTACGGTTCAATGTAAGGAATGAAGATGCGTTACATACGTGAATTCACAAGAGGTTAATACGACATTCAGACATAGAAGACTCACATAGCTGACAGAAGCACCTCACATAGCGGACAGACATAGCCACCTCACATAGCAGCCATCACATAGAGCATCTCACTTAGCCAATCATTTACAGCCGGTCATAGCCCAGTAGTAGTGTCCGATAAATCGTAGTAGGAGATAGCCCATCATTGCCAATAATTGCCAGAAAGGCATTGCCATAGGGTTCGATAGCCTTTCATATCAGTCACGCCATACATATCCACGGAACATAGCAGCACGTATACATCCAGACAAGAGAGAGGTAAGCATCACTGGCCGATAGGATAAGGACCACACATCACAGGAGGTACCCAAGAGAAGGAGTTAGTTCACCCATCGAGTCAATGAACAGATTGATTATGTTCCCACGTTCCCAACAGACAAGAGAGAGGGAGGGAAGGTAGTTTCATTCATGCTGGTCCGGTAGTGGCATTCACGCTAGTCGGGCGGGTAGTTACATTAAGGGAGGTGATTTAGTGCCCAGCGTTAGGAGGCGGTAGCACCTATTCCCCTAACTCCTTCCTACACCCATTTGAAGTTCCCCACCACAAGGCCCCCTATGCAAGCAGCGATAATAGCACAAGCAGACACCGAAAAAAGACCCAGGGACGGAAAAAAGTATGACAGGAACAAGGGAATGCAGACAGGAGAAGGCAGGACCGGGCCCAGAAAGCGAGTGGACAGAACCCAAGAAGCAATTGGACGGAAGGGAAAGGAATAAGGTGGGCACGATATTCAGGAAGAAGGAGGGAAGCAAACAAGAGACCAGGGAGAGAGGAGGCAGATATAGAGCGGACAAGGGATGGACGCCAGACTATAGGAAGCAGCAGAGAGAGGTAGATAGGATAGATAGAGAGGGGAATAGAGCGGGGATGTAGATAGAGTGAACGGGGATGGGAATAGAGATGATGGATAAGAGATAGAGGGAGCGAGAAGAAAGAGGAAGGAAATGGAATAAATAACGGAAAGGGAGAGTAACCCATTAGCAAAGGGGGGGACGAGGAACAGAAACCATAAGGAGATTGACGTAGGATAGGGGATAAGGGAAAGGGATCGAAGGAACACAGCTCAACCCATAATGAAATAATGAATGAGGAAGGATACAAGGCAAGTCACGTATATAGAATGTCGGATTGAAGACAGCGCTCTAGCATTGTTTACTTACGAGCATATCGATTGAAACATTTTACCGTCAGACGAAAGAGATTAAGTTAACCGTCGGCACGAATAGAGAAAAGCATCTGATGGCTTATGCTGCTGGCCGGATGGAGCCCAGAGGGAGGTGATACTTAGCACCCATTCCCCAAACTACATCGGTTATTTATTGCTGGTTGGCTGCT
>Ga0068623_1000056_pt1 | contig 11555 bp, 8 predicted proteins | sample InSIn2SAF170_FD_77427 | JGI IMG/M metagenome (GOLD analysis project Ga0068623, IMG submission 77427) | Clean room microbial communities from NASA Spacecraft Assembly Facility at Jet Propulsion Laboratory, Pasadena, California, USA -... ... | reverse complement strand
TTAGGCTAAATACAGATATTCAATAATATTTGCTCAAACATGATTTTATTTATTTTAAATAGATCAAAATGGTAAAATTATCTAAATATTCTAATGAACAAACATTGATGTTTAACAAAGAGCAATTGTAACATTTGTTTAACTATGTTGCCTTATAACTTATTAATAATTATATTTATAACTTTGAAAGATAGGGAAAGGATTCTAATGAACAAACATTGATAGTTTTTGGCACAAAGGGACATCTACATGCATCGTTGAGTGAAGGAATTCAATCCCATAATAGAAAAAATTAAAGGCTTCCTTATTTGGGTAAACTTGTATGCTCTTCCTATTGAATTATAAAGTGTAGAACCTCTCACAAAAATCGGTAATTCTACAAGGATATTTTTGTATTTGGATTATCACATAATTAAAAATATGTCCAAACACGGGGAATTGAGTAAGGCTAGACTTGAGATATGGATGGATTCTTATATCTCTTAGTTGTAATCTATCACACTCTCATCCATTTGGAGGACCTGGACTCAAAAGATTGAATATAAAGATGTCTCCTTGGATGCCAATAAAATGGGCATAAGAAAAAAGACTAAGAATTAACATAGAAATCCCATACAAAAGGTGTAGAGCTCTCCTAACTCAAAAGAGGCAGCAGATTCTCTCCTACCTAATAGTAAACACGAATCATATTACAAAGATGAGGAGACTAACCACACTAATAAATTTGATTGATGAAGACATCTAAACGTAAGGAAATTAAATTTTAGCACAAAATAAGTTTTTGGATATGCATGTTAGAAAATGTAATGGAGATACTAAGCACAAGTTGATTGTCTCTAAGAAGTAACATTAACCTTTCAAGAACCCTATAGAAGATAAGTATGAAGCTTTGGTAGATAGTCACCAAACTAAAAGCAACAATGATGGGATGACCAAAATAAATTGATTATAAAGCCCCAAATATGAATTCATTTTCAAATTTGATTACTCAAAATGAGGGACAATCACAACCATATAGGAACAGTAGTATTAAATCTTAACAATGATAGGAAAGATTCATTGTGATGAGGGGGCGATGAGTGATGGACATGATATCTTGCATTCGTGTGATAGAAGGGAAAACCCCTTCATTGGGGTTGTAATTGGATATAATTCGCCTCGTGGTAGGTGGGTGGATGGAAATGGAAGTTGGTATGATTGTAGTAGTGACTGAAGTTGTGAAAATGATTTAGCTCGATTGAGGGTAAAACTAAATTTCGATTGGCGCATTGATTTATTGGAGGAATTGATGGACGTCTAGAGGATTCACAACAAGAATAACGATTTTGATGGTAATCGGAACGAAGGCTCCAATAACGATTCAAATCTTATCTTGAAGGATTCTCCCAATTGCAATGATTGGGGATCTCGCTCCCCAAACCTATCATCGTCGAAGCTCAGGACTGTTGAGATTGATAAAGAGGAATTTGACATTGATTTCGAGGAGAAATAAAAATGCACACTTATTTGTAATATTAAAGGAAAAAGACCTAGCTTGAATGATCTTGAAGCTTTTATCAAGAGGTACTGGTATGTAACATGTTGAGTAACCTTGCTACCTAATAATTTCTTTTCTGTTTACTTTGAAAAACTTGATAATAAGAAGTATGTATGGGAGCATCAATGATTTTTTGCTCAACAAGGGATTTAAATTCGAAAATGATCTCCAAGTTTCAATCCCCTATAAGAAAACATTGATTATCAATTTGTTTGGGTTAATTTGTATGTTGTCCTAATCAAATTTTGGGGGGGGAGAAACTATTCACCAAAATTAGTGATTTGTTGGGCTATTATCAGTATATAAATTAATACACCAAAGAAAATTTGAAAAGCAGAAAGAATATGAGCAAAGCAAGATTGGCCATTCTGATGCTTGAAGATAATCCTTGGCCTTAAACCATCACTCTCTCTTCTTGGAAAGAGGAGTGGATCCAGAAAGTTGAATATGATTTTTTTTTCAATCCAGTGCTATGGATGCCAACAACAAGGTCATAAAAGAAAGGATTATCTAGTCAAGAGATTGAAATATAATTCCAAGAATCATATAAATTTGGTAGCTAGGTAGATGGAGAAGGATACAAAGAAGAACACTAAACAAGATTATCTACAACATTTTCTAGATTCTCAAATTATTGATGCTCAAGCTGATGATGAAAACTTGATGCCTTTTATGGAAACCGAGGTATGCAATTCCAAGGACACTAGTGGGTCTCCTCCTGATTTGGAGATCCTTCTAAACCTTGAACCAACTAGTTGTGATTCAAATGGATCAATTAAGTGAAGCCAAGGAAAGTCAAAACCTACTCTGCAATCTATAGGCACAAAGGGGGACAAGTATGATTCTTCTAAGAGAGAAGAAAAGTTTTCGATTATTAGCATCTTAGATGGAAAATATGAAGCTATAAAGGAATACATAGAGAATGCAACTCATAGATACTACTTGCAAAGTTTGAAGTGTAAGAATACATTTTCAGATCTAGCAAAATTGTCATAAGGATAACATAAATTGTGGTAGTCGTAGTAGTATGCAACTACTACGACTACTATGGTTACTATTGCAAGCAAAATACTAAGAAAATCAAGATAGTCTCCATAATGCTACGCATTAGACAAGAGTCTCATAATAGTTTATTTTGTGTATCTCATGATCTTATATTGAATGTCTTTCTATGTAAGCATAGGTTTTGGGAGCTTGCATTTTTTAAAACCTGCTAATTAATTTTACCATTACTTAAAAAATCTTAACAATGATAGCAATTTGGTGGTTGTTATTTTATCAACGAATCAAATTTCTTATATTAAAATTGTTAAATATTTTTATATGACCACGTTAACCAAAGCATGTTGGAAAATCAAAGCCAAAGTGTTACTTTGGAAGAAGCTTGGTCAGAAGATAGATATGAAACTGAATATTGTATTTTATTGAAAATCTTATGAACCAAATTTTATACAGACAAGTTTTGGGTCCCTGTATAAAAACCTCTTTAATATATTTTATTGTTGATCAATAATAATAATAATAATAATAATGTGTAATTACCCAAATACCTTTACAATATTCCACATCAAAAATGGATAAGGTAATGGGTTCTACATAATGTATTTTCGTAAAAAGATAAATACAATTCCACAAAATTCAAATGACTGTTTGTTATTTCCTCATATTCTTTTATAAAGAAAATATTGGACTTTGAGATTTGGATAAATCATGATCTTGACTCTTATCAACTTATATTTCTTACTCTTAGAATAAAATTATCAAATAAAGATAACATTACCAATAATAAGATAAAAAGTACAAATATTGTTCTTAAACATAATTATCTTTTCAAAAGGATCTTCAAGTTGCATTAAACTCATCTCCTAAAACTATATCCTCATTAACTTATTTATATAATACTTTCACCTCAAAATTGTCTACCTATCAACAATCTTGCCAAATGTTTATCATCCATAACCATTGAAAAATAAATAGTGGCATGGCATGGAATGTAAATTTGCTAGATAAAATATTAAGTTTGTCCAAAATAGTATGATTAAGAATCAAAAAATAAAAGAATGTAAGAACTTGGTTAAATATATAAGAAACAAATATTTTTAAATCGACAACATGAAAAACTTTTAGACCTATACAAACATAATCCAAAATAGTTTGGAGAAAAAAAATAGCTATTAAATAATAAGTGAACTTCAAATTAATGTAAAGAGTTGGAATTATTAGCTATAAAAGCTTTATACTTCACCTTTAAAAATGGAGGACACTTTACAATACATAAAATTATGACTTATCCAAAAGAATATTTTCTCCATAAAGGACATTGAGGATGGAATTGAGAAGATATCTAAAGAGAAGGACAAATACATCAAAGGATATCAAGTAAAACAAAAATTAAAATTGGAAGGTATTCCCTTAACCTTTATGTACAAACCCTTTTCTACATGTCTCTTAGAGAAGGGCCCTGAACAATGGATTATAAGTTCAAAAAAATTAGGAATAAGAACAGTCCATCTAATTATAGAAATATTATGATATGTCCTTTACTTGCCAAACTTTATGATAGTATTCTAAAAAATAAAATTAGTGATTAGCTTGATGATAAAAAATTAAGAGTTAATGGTCAAACTGATTTTAGAAGCAAAAATTCAATAATTAACCACATCCTCATATTTTGAATTGTTGTTGAAAACTATTGAAATAATAAAGATCTATTTTCTTGCTTTGTGGATTTATAAACTTTGATATTATTCCCAAGGATAAAATTTTAAAGCATATGGCCAACTTACAAATACCTTCTAAACTAAGATTTGCAATTCTTCAGCTTAATGAGCAAGTTATTATCAAACTCAAAACAAATAAACGATAGTCTAACGAAATTAATTACAATATTGGAGTTATACAAGGATGCCCACTGTCTCCAATTCGATTTGTTATTTACATAGATCAATTAGAAATATATTTAGAAGTTGGGTGTAGAGGTACCAACCTTTGCAGCCTTTAATATAGAAATAACTAAATCCTAAGAATTAAGTATCAAGTAGGAAATATTAACATAAAATATTAAAGATAAAGTCAACATTTAATGTTCTTTAAACCTATTGGTTTGTAGGACCTATGAAGAGTTTTTAATTATCACTAATGTAGGGGGTGGGTGTTGAACTTAGAATGTGGGTTCCTTCACATCTCACTTGTCTTCCAACTCCCTTAACAAGTGGTGATAAAAGGTAAAGTCAACACCTACAATAATAAATGTTTTCCCTAGATGGAATAATATTTTCTTTTACAAGTAATTTAGTCATATGCCCTCAAAACTCAAATGATTATTTCTTTATATATACACACATAAAAAGAAAAGATCTCTTATTTCAATATGGAGACCACTAAATCTATATAAATTTATTTTAAGTTTTCAAGTGTTTTAGTTTATATACTTTGCACATTGCGAGATTGAATAATGATAAGGATAAAAAAAATTTTAGTTATATCCAATACTGTTAATTTTCAATTTTTATTGCCGCAAAACATTGGTGTAGTGGTAAGGGCTCTTGGTCTTCCTTTGGGAGGTCATGGGTTCCAATCCCACAAGCCAAAGAGAGGAAACTATACCCATGTGGAGGAGTAATAAAGGAAGTGGTAAAAATCATCTAGGTGTTGGTGAAGATTGACCATGGTTTCCTACATGGTAGGTTATAAGGACTCCCCATTACACACACATATCTAAATTCTTCATATTTAACCCAAAAAAAAAGAAAATCTTAAGGCATTGGTGTACTGGTAAGGGCTCTTGGTCTTCCTTTTGGAGGTCATGGATTCCAATCCCACATGCCAAAGAGAGGAAACTATACCCATGTGGAGGGGTAATAAAGGAAGTGGTAAAACTCATCTAGGTGTTGGTAAAGGTCGACCATGGTTTCCTATGTGGTAGGTTATAAGGAATCCCCATTACACGCACATGGATATAGATTCCTCATATCTAACCCTAAAATATTTATGTCGTAAGGCATTGGTGTAGAAGTGAGGGCTCTTGGTCTTCCTTTGGGAGGTCATGGGTTCCAATCCCATAAGCCAAAGAGAGGAAATTATACCCATGTGGAGGGGTAATAAAGGAAGTGGTAAAACTTGTGTTGGTGTTACTAAAGGTCGACCAGGGTTTCCTACATGGTAAGTTATAAGGACTCCCCATACATGCACATGGATATAGATTTCTTGTATCTAATCCAAAAACATTTGTTGCAAGGCATTGGTGTTGTGGTAAGGGCTCTTTGTCTTCCTTTGCAAGGTCATGGGTTCCAATCACATAAGCCAAAGAGAGGAAACTATACCCATGTGGAGTGGTAATAAAGGAAGTAAAACTCATATGTGTTGGTAAAGGTGGACCAAGGTTTCCTACATGGTAGGTTATAAGGAATCCCCATTACACGCACATGGATATAGATTCCTCGAATATAACCCAAAAAACTTATGACATAAGAAGTTTATCATGCTCTTTAATATAATTTTTTTATTGTTCACCATAAATTGCCAACTTGCATGCTTTTTGGGGATGATCTACATCAGCTAAATATACCCCAATTATGAGGATGCAAGTGAGAAGCGAAGCGAGGAGAGGAGCAAGGTCCGTTGAAAACCTAGCACAGGAGGGGTTGAGCGGAGCTTCGATGAGCACATGTGGACTGGTAGGCCATGGAGGACCTGTTATCAGCAACGATGATGATGGTGATTCTGGTGAGGGTGAAGGCAATGTCAGGTGTTACAGATGATGAGGGTTATGGGGTTCAACTACAAGGAGATGTGGGAGAAGATAGGGAGATCGAAGAGGAGGTTAAGAAGAGCAATAAGTTGGCTGAGAGGGAGTCTTTGGGAGGACTGGAAGAGATCGAAGGGGCTTTCTCAATGACGGTAATGGAGATCTACGAGATGGCAGCACATGTTGACCTTTCTTAGTTACTAAAGGAGTTGATCTTAGAGCCAAAGATCTCATGTCTCAGCGAACTCAAACCGACCTCTATATGAAGGATCTATGGGGGAAACCTTGATGGATGATGGTTTTAACTGACATCTCACAAGCAGAACTTTGGTTCAGGTGGAAGGATGAAATCATGTGTTTAATGATGATATAAAGCCATATTTTCTTTGTTCTGGAGATCAACCAAGGGAAACCCTGAGGACTACTGATGTTGACCAACAATCGATAGGTTGGCCTCTAGACTTAGACAAAGTTACTTTTGGTTTTGTGGGTCTTAACAATAGTTGGGATCCATGTGGGTGAGCAGCTTGTAGAAGAGCAACGGTTAGGAGACTATGTAATGGTTAGAAGGTGAACCTAGGGTCTATATAGACCTACTATAGCATGGGAGGCTACGTGAACTTGCAAGGACTAGGGCCTTGCATTTTGGATCCCTATGACTCTACCAACGACATGGAGGCATTTTATAATAAACCGACATTAGCTTTGTTTTGGGAGGAAATGGCCTTGTTTTTATGTTATAAAGGAGTTATTTAGGATTTGCTTGAATGCATCGGAGAAGACTTGATTAGAAGCCAACATGGACCAAGCTCTGAATGCATAGTTTGTGGGCAAAGAACTTCGTTTTTGTCCTTTGATAGATTTACAACATTTGAATTTGGAAAAGTTCAGAATATGTTCGAACATGCATGCTTTGAACCTGTTTGGAGAATTTATGGATGACGTTATCAGGCTTGGAACAATCTTACTTGAAATTTGAATTTCGAAACCTGAAATGGGCAAGACCTTGCCTGTTTTAAATTTTAGCCCTATGTTGAGGTGATAGCAAAATCCTTACGAGTCTATGGGGAGAGATTCCTTGGTTTTGAACGATAGCTAGTGTTCAAATTTGTGGGCCCTGTTTCAATTGTGTTTGTTAGATAGACCCATAAGGCATAAAATAAGTCTTATGAGTTTCAAATTTGATTGTTAGTAAGGCATGCCTTTGATAATAGTTATTTACCAAGAACTATTAGGATTGAAAAGAATATCTTAAAACTTTATGTAAGGTAAGAGATCCATTTAAAATCCCACCCCTTTAACTTTAATAAATTAAAATTAAAAAATAGAACTTAATGCCATTCAGATTAAAATAAATGTCAATCAATCTACATATAAGATAACCTAGCATATGTGAGTTGAATATAGATGTATATTAAACAGAAATAAAACATCAAATGTTATCAAGAGAATTACCATATGAATGTAGCCTTAAGGGTGGGATAAAGTTGAGGATGTAACATCATCTTATTTAGGCCAAATATTTGTTATATTAAAGTTAGTAAGTGTCCCTTCAATTCTATCAATTAATCATGATTAATAAAAAAACAATTTAATTACTTATATATTTTTAAATTTTTAATCAAATTTGAACATGATATTTTATTTCACTTTGTTTTAGACTCACCAATTACAATGAATCTTAATTGGGAAGTGCTAATAACATATTATATCCCTTTGAATGCATTTATGTTAAGTATTCCTCATATAGTAACATTGAAATTAATCAAAAAATATCAAGAGTTGATACAGATGGAGCTAGATCTGATTATAGATGAATATTTGTACCCATCCATGGAAACATTCATTTGGAACATCAATATGAAACTTGGTTCGAGGCTTTTATAAAACCATGGATACAAAAAACTTATAGAACATACTATTACATAAGAAGGTTGATGCCATGTCTATCAAATTAATGCAATATAAAATCTAAATATATTATGATCCTAAAATCATCAATACTACAACAAAACATTTAATATGAGATTAGATCAAGAAGAATTCAAAGATGAGAAAACTCTTTAACTGTAAATAATTTCAAATATTTTGTTGATCTTAAGTATTACTTTAAGTGGTACAAAAAAAATGTGGTGTTCTATTAATATTCATAAGTTCGAAGGTATCTTGAACATTTGCATCGTTTTTAAAAAGAAAACTTGAATTATATTTAGGATTAAAAAATGCTGATAGAAAAAAATAATTGTTGAGCAATTTGTGGAAAAATTAAATAAGTGTGAAATAAATGAATGCCCAAAAAGAAAGTTGTCAATCTACTATTCAATGTCGAATATTATATGAATCCAATAGCCTTCTGTGTCCATATCTTGCTAAAGGTAATTTTTACAAGAGATTCTACTATAGAAATCTACCAAGGAAAAACAATTTTGGCATGAAAGTTATCAGTGGACTCTTGACATTGACAAATCTAGTTGCTGAAGTGGGTTACAGGTAACTACTACAATAAATAAGCCACCCTTGGGATAAAGGAACTCAGTTTCCAATTCGCATTTTCATGTCCATGTAATTAAACTAGTGCCTGGAGAGCATATTCCTGCAGAGAGAACGATAAGTACAAACCGGAACACTCATTGAAGTAATGAACCAATAGTTGCAATAATACAATAATATCACGAATGTTGCCATACATGTTTGTAAACGAGGCCAACTAAATGAGATTCTGACTTTACGACCATTGATCAACTCTGGAAAAGGGAACGGATACTCCATATATTACAAGTGCTAAAAATTTGAAAAAAAAAAACCTATGTTCAATATTAAGAAAATTGTGGCTTCCAAATCAACATCTTGGAGGAATCCCAAGATATACAAAATTTGTTATTTCAAAAACCTTTCAGGTCAATTTAGTGGTTTGCAACTTCTCTTTGAGCAGCATCTTCATATTCAACCTAAGAAAACAAAATTCTCTATGTCAGCATTGTTTCTTCAAAATTCAAAATAGATTTTACTTTTGAATTCAAATCCATCTTATAGAAAATGTCCAAACAGATGACAATAAACATGTTTATATTCCAAGGGCTTAAGAGTATGGTCTAAGATGAGATAAATTATAAACAAATATTCAATAATTAGATCAACTAAAAATCATTGACTGTAACAACTAATCACACCCCTTAAAAGTAATTAACTGAACAGTGCTGTCAAACTCTCCATGGAATTAAAAGAATTATATATATGGAATCATATAAAAAAGGAAATATATCACATCTACAGAACGGTAACCAATGTTCAGTTGCCTTTCCTCTATACAGACCAATTTCAATCAGAATCCATAAGCTTGTAGATTCTGACTATAAACCTACTCACCTTATCAACTTTTTGACCTATCGCTGTAGTTGTAAGTCTTCATACCTGTTAAATTACTCTTGCATCTTTCATTATTTCTGCCCTGGTTGTTTTATATTGGTGTAGCATCACTCACATGAAGATTACTTTTGTCCTTTTTTATTATATGTTTTACCTTTCAACATCTTCCTCACCATTCCCTTAGAGGAAGGCTATAACAGATCCTAGAATACCAGGCTATATGATTTAGTTTCTAACATGAGTAGCAAGTCCTTGTTGGATATGGCCCATCCTTTGCAGAGGAAGTATTGTACACCGGGACCCTATCTCAGCGGTCCCGCTCGCTGATGAGCAGGCTGGGGGGTTTGGGGGGGCGGGAGCCCATCCCCAGGAAAAACATTTTGAGGATTCACCTAAGATTCGCCAGATTTCCACATGGAGTTGGTGGGATTTCCAATGTATCGCCAAAATGCGATGGGTAAAATTGAGGCCATGATATTCTAATACTGAGTTGTGGTTTAGGGTAACAAGAGTTTCCTATATATCGATTGTAATGTGCCATTTGCGGCAGATGTAATGTGTGTAAGCAATAATATAGGAGGAGGAGAAACTCTTGTTTGCTAGATGTAGCCCAAATTGGTTTAACTTAGGTAAATCTCTTGTGTTCAATTGTGGTTGTGTGATTGTTGTGTTTAATTTGCTTCAATTCTGCATTATAATTCTAGAATATGTTTGGATAGGACTCTTCAATCCTGCCATCTGCTTTGATTTACCTTTATCCTCTCTAGAAACATGGTTTGTTCAGTCCATAGCCACCTAAACATTTGTTTCCAAGAAGGAATTGCATAATCATGTTTTCCAACTTTGTATTGATGGTTGAATCAAAGTAAAATCAATACTATTGTATTCATTATCTGCAATTGCACAACTTATGGATGGTGCAATTTATATAACATATCCTTTTAAGTTAAATACAGAAGTGCAAAAGTCAATCTATGTCTAATCAACTGAAACATATGGAATTCATCAAAATTACTTCACCATATCTGTTAGAACTCAGAAAGCAAACTGTAACAAAAAACAGCAGGAAAATAATTTAGAAATAACACAAAAGGTAAAGGTAAAGGTAAATTATATTAACGTCCACTGGATACCAACTGATCTATGGGATGAACAGCTTGTAGTAGGCTATTACACAGAGATTTAACATGGAAAACTTTGCAATGTGCAAGGAAAAACCACGAGGCAAATGACAGCTTCAGTCTTTATTACTTTCAGATTTCACTATACACAAAGACAAGGGGTCTATCCCTTTTTATAAGAAAAATAGGAAGATTCCAATTAAACCCGCTCTACATGTGCATCACGTTTAATAATAGTCATGCATAACAATAGTTGCATGCTATCTAAAAATAGTGACTAATGAACATTAAAGATTTGGATATTGACTTCACTTAACATTCTCCCACATGAAGTCTATATACAAGAATTCTTTGTCTCTCTCTCCCATCCAAGCTGCCAATTTGCCCAATGCTGCCTTCATTACGTTTTAAACAAGCCCAAAGAAGTTATGCACAAATTCAACTTCTATCCATAGTAAATAGCAACATTTGAAGTGCCCCTTAAGTATCTGAATATCCATTTTGTTAAAGTCCAATGCTCCCTATCAGGATTTGCCATGAATTGTCTAACAACTCCCACTACTTGGGCAATGTCAAGTTTGGTGCTCACCATGGCAAACAAGAGAATTCTTATTGCTGATGTGTTCTAACAGATATGGTGAAGTAATTTTGATGAATTCCATATGTTTTAGTTGATTAGACATAGATTGACTTTTGCACTTCTGTATTTAACTTAAAAGGATATGTTATATAAATTGCACCATCCATAAGTTGTGCAATTGCAGATAATGAATACAATAGTATT
>Ga0068623_1000052_pt1 | contig 11775 bp, 13 predicted proteins | sample InSIn2SAF170_FD_77427 | JGI IMG/M metagenome (GOLD analysis project Ga0068623, IMG submission 77427) | Clean room microbial communities from NASA Spacecraft Assembly Facility at Jet Propulsion Laboratory, Pasadena, California, USA -... ... | reverse complement strand
TGCAAAATCTGAAATGCTCAACAAGGAAATGAGAGGTCAATCCCATCATCAAAGGGAAGAAAATCTTCAAAGAAAATCTTTTACTCCTAACTATGGAAGTGATAGTCAGTTATTTCCTCAAATGAATAATGTTGAATGTTATGTATGTCATGATTTTGGACATGTTACAACCAGATGCTGAAGAAGAATGGTTTAGTACCATCACACAAAAAGATCATCACATTCCAAGTACTTGAAGGGATATTGTTTCTCTTGCAATATGATTGCTCACAATGCCATTGACTGTTATAGAAGGAATATGAAACATATGAGATGTTATGCATGTAACAAGCTTGGACATATAGCAAAGGAATGCAGGAACAAAGTACAGGCACCATACAAAAAGGAGAAAACATCATCACACTTGAAGATATGGAAGAAGAAGGAAGTATAGTCAGAAAGATGTGTCACAACACAATGTACAGACATGACAGACTCAGAGGGAGTTGAAAGTGTGAAACTTCAGTGTTCTAAATCTCATACGCAAGTTTCATGAAGAGAAGTCACGTATATATGTGAGTTAGACACTGCAAAGTTGTGTATATGTTAATTTTAGGAAAAGAAATGGGACAGAGGGTCTAATATGGTTCAGTCAATTATTTACTCGATTTGATGATGGTTACAATCTACTGATAATATGTGGAAATGTAGTGGTGCTCATAAGATGTTGTTTTTGATCCTCACAAGTTAACTTGATGTATATCTTATTGATGATGATGCCTTGATACTTCTTACTGATATATGCATGATCAGATCTGACAATGAACAGATGGAACAGGTTCAGGGGGAGAACATGCTATGCTACTAATAAAGCATTGTTGGCATTATGTTTATAAGTATTTAGTACCTAATCAATGATGATGATGCTTATATGGCTAAATGATACATCTTGCTATGATATGGTTATGAGTTTCCCATGACAAAATCTCAAATGATTCTTGGGGTCACATAGTTGGTGTTCATATCAAATTTTTGGATGATTCTCCGATGCATATATGTTTCTTACATGGTGATCTTCATAAGGATAAGGAGAGGATTCCTATAGTTCTTGGCTCTCACATGGTTGAGGATTATTGCTGTTAATGATATCAAGAAGTTTTGACAAAAGATCTTGAGCTCAACGTTTTCTAGATACATAATGCTATATACAGTATGTTGGATACATGGATGATTACTCAAAGTTGCATTGTTGGTGGGCCAAGATAATGGAGTTATTACAGGTCACATAAAGACATAGTTATTTGAAGACATGATGATGATGAGTTCTTACCTATATGATGATAGGTTGATACTCACATATGTTGATTGATGCTTATCAGATGTGGGATGTTTCCGAGCGATGATACATGCATGGAATAAAAGATCATGCAGATCTTGATGATGATGTGATGATTGCGGTGTTTTTCACATATGATATAATGTGAATAATTTTGTATGACATATGTAGAATTGATTCATGGCAAGTTATGATAATGCTAAAGATCAAGAGGATGAGTTGATATCTATATGCAGACATACCTTGTCACAGGTTGATGATATCTACACTAATGGACATATACAGGTTGCTGGTCTGGATGTCGTTGACAGATGCTTATGGAGCAAATCATACATTGTGTATGATAGTTGCTGATGACTATCATGGTCTTGTTTATATATTTGGTCTCTATTATAAATATCATGTATATCATTCGATGTAAAGGTCATATCAAGACCCATGATGTAATAGTTGTCTCTATCTATTGTAGTCTTTTGATGAATCCCTTTTGGTCATATGATGTAATTTGTACCCCCACTATGCATGGGAAGGATGATGTAATATTTCAGTCATGTATAAACAATTGGTATTTGGTATATCCCCACTTGGTTGGGTGGATGAGTCAAGCTTATCCCCACTTGGTTGGGAGAATGTATGTATGAGTCATTGGTGATAGGAAGATCAAACTCACATAGTTGACTTATAGAGTCATGTTATTTTCTTGAAAATATTTGCAGACTCCGCATGTGCTCAGGGGGAGCATGGATGATATAATACATCTGAGCATGAACAAAGGGGGAGTTCAATCAAAGAATTCAGCATGTGCTTGGGGGAGCATGATTAATTTTCAACTATTCAGATATGAAAGTCTTCTGCTTTTAGGGGAGAAGATCTTGGTCTGCCCTTTGCCCTTGATGTCAAAGGGGGAGAGTGACTTGGTGTTGTTGTTGCCATCAAGTCCAAAGGGGGAGATTGTTGACATTATGATAAATGTGTTGTACTTGATGGCAACCCACTTGTCGCAGAACAACTCACTTGTACATGGTAACTATATGAATCTACAGAAGAGATATCAGATGTGACAGAATGCATGACAATAGTATTTATAGATGTGATGAAATGCAGGGCAGCTTCAAGGAATCAGTTCAGAAGGCAACTCTTTCAGATGAAAAATCATAGTACGTAAACAGCAAGAATGAAGAAAGAAAGGTATACGCAGGTTCACTATATACCAAGTCACGTATACACGCAAGTTCACTATATACCTAGTCACGTATACATGTAGGTTCACTATATACGAAGGTGTGTATAATGTACACATGCATTTCCACATAAGGAAAGGCATGTACATTTCAAAAAACTAAGTTTTGGTCTGTGGTATTTGGACCATGGTATTTTGGTATTGGTCCATGGTATTTGGTCTGAGGTATTGACCCTAGGTATTGGGTCCAAGGTATCGGTCCTACGTGGTTTTGGACCATGGTATTAAGAGAGGCCTAAACCGATATAAGGAGAAGAAGATCATTAGGCCAAAGTGAAAGTGTGCAAGTAATGAATATCTGATGAAATATGAGATCAAGCATGCAGGTTATGGGTTTGTGATGCTTTGCTTGATCTGAACTAAGGATGCACCTATATGGATGATGGATCGGGATCCTAAGGCTTGAAATGTATTATCACTATGTGGTTTGATCTTGAACATTATAGATTTGAATACTGACGCATGTTTTATTATGTAAATGTGATGATCCGGGTATGAATGAAGTCTGAAATAGTTGTGATGCTTTAAGTTAGCATTTCCAAATTTGTACGCAAGTTAGCTTTGGCAAAACAGCGTATACACGCTAATTCAACATACAGAAGTAGTGTATACCTCACAGGATGGAATTTGTAGATCTGTATGCTAGTTTCCCTTAGTAAAAGGGCGTATACATGCTGGTTCAGCTTATGGATGCAGCGTATATCTTCTGAAGTATGATCCATAAGGGTTATATTTGATGTTGCAGTATTCAGGGTTCTGCAGTGTGTTCTGATGACTATTTTTTGATGACAGTATTCTGCATATTCACATTGGTTGATTGTGATTAGCTTCAGTGTTAATGGATGAAATCTAATGATGGATCAAGATCATAATGACTTATCATTATATGATCTGATAATGAATGGGCTAGATCTGATCACTAACACATGTTCTATCCTCTATGTATGATTATGTCTAAAATCTGGAAGTGCGGCAAAGTGTTTGCAGATCTACATGCTGGTTTGCTTTAGGGAAGTTGTATATACACACAGGTTGGCTTCTGCCAAATAGCATATACAATCTGAAGCGTGGTTTTAAGATGACAACTGATTATGAATGATAATGTAACTCAGAACTATGTACTAGTCTATCTGTTGCAATTGATTGATTAAAGTATGAATGAATGATTGATTCAGTTGTGTATTGATTGATTTTGGTTGATTCAAATTGAGTTTCAGTGATTGGTTGATGCAAATATAGTTGATGGATGTATTGCAGTGGTTATTGATTTTGAGCTTCAATGTTGTTTATGGGTTCAGTATGAAAATTGGATGAAACGTGGCCTTTAGATTATGGTGTTGTGTTCCAAGAGTATCCAGTCTGAAAATTTATGAAACGTGGTACTTGGAGGAAGAAAGAAGGTCATAGCCTTCTGTAGGTTGGCACCTACATACTAGTAAATATATCAGCTAGTACAAGAGCTAGGGCGTTATAGCTCCCTTTCCAGTAGAAGATGGAGAATGAAAGAAGGTTGTAGCCTTCTGCAGGTAGAAGCCTGCATACTGGTATGAGTCTGCACAAGTACATTGTTGTAAACAGATTTTCTTATTATTAAAAGAAGACAGAGATGATAGTAGAAGGCAGTTTTTACCCACATTGGGTTTCCACCTTACATCTTGGTGTTCATGTGTGATGCTTATGTGTGATGGTTCTTTCTGTTATTAACTGCACATGGTTATTGTTTAATGTTTAATAAAGTACTGATACTCAGATTAAAGATCAACATATGATGAATTAATAGAATCATTAGCTTGTTGGATATACGCTTGTTTCCTTAAACACAGTTTCATACACATGCGAATTGCCTTCATTGAAGTAGCGTATATGAAATTGAGTAAGAAAAGAAAAATATTATTGACTTGACTAATACTGATTAACCACCCCCCCCCCTCCTCTCATTATTATTTCCAACAATTTCCTCTACAATTTTAGTTACATTTTCATTGTTTTTATTCCACTTTATATATCAAATTCATGTTTATACACCAATGTATGCAAGCATAAAGCATGGAAAACCCCATGAAGCTATCTTCCATAACATACAAAATAATCGGTGTATTGAAAGAATGAGTGTAAATGCATGGAGTTATTTAGTGACCTTAAATGACAATTCGGACAAATTAGAAAAATCAGCGAACATATCCTGACCACCTATCAAACATACATGAACATATTCAAAAAAACTATAATATATCAAATACATGTAATACACTAATAAATATTAAAACAAATTGAAAACAAATGCATCACAACAAACTTGGAAAGCCATGCATTGTTGGAGTGAGGGTGACCTCACTTGTTTAGTTGATCAAACTCAAATGGTTCATCTTCGTCTGTAGTGATATTCAAGTCAATTTCCAATCTTGCATTTTGTTTTCTTGTTTTTCTTATCTTTTTGGGACTCAAGAAACTCTTCTTCCTCTTCAAATATGTCTCAAAATCACCCAACCCACACGTGAATTCATAATCCATAATATGAAGATTGTTGGCACCATCCAACATTTATTTAAATGAAGCAATCAACTTTTCAATCTTGGTCAAAGTAACTGGAGAACCTTTTTGAACCAAGTCTATGTAGCCAACTCAATCCTCTTTGGCCAACTCAATTCCTTCAACATTTATATCAACATTGTAACTATCCATGGCAAATGTGTTTGCATTTTCACTGAGATCTGATATTGCCTCTATATTTATCTTAGGAGGGTCATGGTATGAATCAATTATGCTTTGATGATTTAGTAATTGGTTAGGAGGGTCATTGTATGAATTAGTTGTGCTTTGATGATTTAGTAATTGGTTAGGAGGTTCATTGTATGAATTAGTTATGCTTTGGTGATTTAATAATTGGTTTGAAGCCATTAAATGGGAAGACAACCAACCTACCTTTATGGCATGCTTGCAAATGTTGCCACAAATAGACCATGGGAAATTACAAGTTAAGAAATTTGTGCGATGACAAGTGACAAGATATTGCTTATTATGTTTGGATTGACTCCTCACCCAAAAGGCATGAGACATTTGCTCATGATGGCTGCAATCACTATCTCGAATTATTTTTTCTTTTTCTATTAATGATTCAAATTGTTTCTCTTTCTTGAAATTATTCAAAAATCCTTCCTTTTTTAGAATTTCCTTAAACCAGTAATCTGGTTCAACATTTGTTAAAAGAACATATATCAACCAATCCAGCCTACAAGAACATTTCTTTCTTCTATCATATAGAAATTTTGTCTTTAGGTAACAGTGATATGACTCCATAGCGTTGTTTATCTCTTGATTTGCATGGGGAAAATTCCGACAACCTTTAACCACATCCCTAATTGCATAAAAGTTGGGTTAATGGAGATATTTCATCTGTATGAAAACCAAAAAGAGAAATGTAAGAAAGAGTTTTTCAACTTACAAATATTGTCACCAGTAACCCAATTCTTCTGGAAATAGTCTAGGAACTTCTCCTCATTATAAAATTTGTTGAACAAAGCATTAATTTCATTGCTCACTTCAATGCTGGAACAATAATTCATAATTAAACCCAAATCACTAAACATCTCTTTTGTTATTTCTATACTATTGGCCAATCGATTCACATTTTTTAGCCATGCTCAGCGTACGTGCCAAACACAAGATAACATTACACCTTGTGATTCTCTTGCCACATTAAATTCATTTCAAGCATATTATTTTTGTAATAAATACAAATTGTACTATAAAATAAGAAGATTGAAGTTACCTTAAAGCACTGATTTCATCCAATGCATCATCAACCATGAAGGCATTAACTTTTCAGCTATGATCAACTTGAGTATACATATGCATGAGGTGCTCCAACCATAGTGAAATGTCATGTGATGTGTTACATGATGCCACCACCAAATTGAAATTGGAACCCTACTTTTTTGCTCATCAAACACCATGAGTGTGTACAACTGGTACTATCACATTCAAAAAACATTTGAAGTCAACTTTAGCTCATTAATCATTATCAATCAGTACTAATCAAATTATTATACTAGATCAATCATTCGCAATACACTCACCCATATTTATTTGTGTTGAATGTTGAATCCATGGCTATTAGGCTATTAATTGATAGCCTCACAATGGTATCCAACATCCACTTCATTTGAATTCCAACTATAAAAGGGATCTCCCCACCATTGGGCTTTTGATAAAATAAAAAATCATCAGGGTGTTTTCTATACCAAAGGTTCATACTCATTTCATCCTTCTTATGCAACTGATAATTTCCTCTCATTAGACAATTATATATGTTAACAACATCTTTCCTACATAAAAATAAATCCCTATCTCAAGTTGCAGCATCCATGTCAACAAACTTTTTAACATGCAATTTGTAAACGAGTCAACTGGCACTTCCAAGAAGAAATGACTCTCTACATAGGAAATCATGTCCCTTGATAACTTTGATTGATGCAAGGACCTAGCATGACCCGAAGTGTCATGTTGGCCATGACAAGGCCATCCTTGGCTATCTACTTGCTCATACATGTTATATGTTATTATTGATATCTCAAGTATTTGAACCATAAATTTTATAATGAAATGGCATTGGCAACCCCTCTTTTTCACAAATGCATATCTACACTTCATTTCATCTTGTCCTCTTTTGTCCTCAAGGCCATATGTACAAGCATAGCTACATAAAAATATTTGAAAAGTCAATACATATGAATCCATGAAAAATGATCAAGGACTATTAATACCAACATCTAAACAATGCATCTCTAAAAAACTTACACTTCATATAGCAAGGAAGCAGTAGGCCTTGAGCCTGGGCGTTTATTTTGTAACTGAGTGAAAGAACATGGAGTATATGGGTTCGTTTCCTCTCCTCTAATAAAGTCTCCAACTCTAGTTGAAGGGATTTTTTCAATCTGGTCAATCTCCATGTGTTTTCCATGTACTTTAGACCAATCTAAGTCCATTCTAGAAGATATTATATTTTCTTTAGGGTCTTGCACCGGCAGGGAAATGATTATTTCCAATTTGACTTGCTTTACCATTTTTTGACCCAATGTGTTGTTGCAACGGTGAGACAGCAGCAATGGTTAACCAGTGTTAACAAGTGAGTTGTTGCAATAGTGAAACACAGAATTGCCGCAATGGTTAACTAGCATTAACAAGAAAGTTACTGCAATGGTTGACCAGCGAGTTGCCGCAACAGTTGAACAAGAAATTTTGGGTCAAAACCACGGTGTACAACCTAGAATAACATTTCCTTTATATAATAGTCTAAATAAATTTTAGTTCTCTCCTAACCTTGACAGATAAGCAACAACCAACTGTGTGCAACCCAGAACAACATTTCCTTTATATAATAGTCTGAATAAATTGGGTTTTAGTCATGTGGAGGATTCTGGGTTTTACAAATTGGGTTTTGACCAGCACCATCAAAAACAACAGAAAAACAAACAACCAGACCTCAAATCTACATAGGATTTGACATTTCTTATTTTGAACTTACAATATGAGCGATGCCCAAGTATAAACATTTGTTTTGTTGTTTAATCTCCATTCGCATTGAACATTGGACTGGTATTTGCAGTCCAATCAACACAGGAAGTTTAAATGTTTCAGTTTAAATGCAAATATGATCAACATAGGAATTTTATGTATATTGGACTGATACTTGCAGTTCCTAAAAGATTCAACATTGATTAGAATGATATTTGCAATACCTGAAATATTAACTGGACCATCAATCTATAATCCTACCAATTTTCGTCATGTTACTCATGTTGACAATTGGACTGATATTTGTAGGTGGTTTCAAGAAGCTCAGTTTGAGGGTGTGGGTAAATTCAAAATGATCCTGGATCAAATGGAATTCAAAGAGACGAAGGCGAGTATTCATGGTGTGCAGAAGTTGCGTGAGTTAGGTGACAAGTCTTGTCGTCCATCGTCCGGCGAGCTGGCCTGCAAATGGGAACTCCGCAAACGGAGTATCTGGATGAGCCGCGAGGAGACGAAGTTGTTAATGTTAATGGATAGGACATAGCTGATCGTTATTAATGTTGGTGAGGGATGGGACCCAATCGTCAGAAGGACCTCGTCGGGCAGTGAGGGGACGTGAAACCCGAAGGGTGTTTCGTCGAATCATTAGCTTACTCCTTAATAATCCCTTAGTCATCCTATCAACATTCCTTTACACCTCTTATTACAATTGCTAGTAATCCTAGTCAATTATGGTATGTTCACACTCAAATGTTATCTCCCAACCAAGCCAATGGCGCATTAAATCTCACAGCAAGGGACCCACTTGTCACCCCATCAAGCTCCCAAGTTGTTACACCATATATAACCCCTGCACTTCTTCATAACTGGATACACAGTTAATTGAGAGGGACCCACCCATCACCCCCATCAGGGGTCAGGGATCCCAAAATTATACTCCCTTGAATGCCATAATCAATCAATGGTGAATGTGACTATGAGCTTCATCATTTAACATCAATGGCAAACATAATGTAACAATTGAAACATTATATATACATATAACACAATTTAATTCTTGGTAAAATTCAATCATTAACATTATATATGTGTACAATGGGTAAGTTATCACACCAAACGCATGGTGCATGGCAAGGGACCTTCTCCTCGCGCTATGAGGGGGTGAGGGTTTGAATCCTTTAAATAACCTTTAACATTCTATATTCATCGATAACTAGATGTATCATGCATAAATGACCCATCAATTCTTAATTATATCAAAGTGTTTAATTTATCTGTACCTTCAGAGAATTCTTGTTTGTGTGAGGTGTGAGTCTCCTTGGGCCAAGATCTCAAGACATGGAGGCTTCCCAATTCATTTTACTTTGGACCATAATGATTGGGCTGCCAAACCCATTGAGCCTTTGGAAAATAACAAATGATCCGAGTATAGTTTTGTAGATTTTTCTCTACAAATCAACGAGCTCATTGATATCATGTAGAAATTTCACCTGCAGATCAAACTGATATATGCAATGTACTAAAGCATAATACTAGATCTATATCTACCATAAAATTTGCAGAAGCTAATCAACCATGGACAACATCAAGCATGAACACATATAACTGATAAGAAGTAATCAATCACACATAACACAGAAGAATTTATCTGGGAAAAGCACCAGCCTAAAACCCCATCTCTGTATTATCAATCAAGTGGAATTCCTCAACAACATACAAAAAGAATCAACTCAAAAGCTATCCTGCTCTCTCTATACTTTGATGATGTAGCTCATGGACTACCTAGCCCTAAATATATAGGCTACGCAAGTACTCCAAGCCCATATTTCCTTGCGCAGTTTTGATTGGGGTCCAATTACATAACATGTGTGAATTGGCCCAAATCATACCTGTTGTCACCTTAGGTCCAACTATGCAGTACTAGAAGGAATAATATTCCTTCCACATGCAAGGAATATTTACTAGGAATATCCTAGCAATTGATAGCACACTATCCCTCATCTAATCTCAACTGGGTCTCTGTCTAAACTGACATGCATCAGTTATCCATGACTGAATACTCAGTTATCTGAAAATACCAGTTGTCACATGCATGCAAGCATCAATAAACTGAATCTCCTTAAGTTAACAACTTGTTAAATTAATCTAACTGGACTTGACTAAGTTAAACTAAGTCAAGCCCACGAGGCTTTGGATTGACGGTGAATGGGTGCACTGTTAAGGCACTCCTTGCGATAGGTCACTGGTTCAAATCCCCCGTGGGTACTTAGGTTAGTCTTAACTAGAAAAAAAAAAAAGAGTTAAACTAAGCCAACTAATCCTCTCAATATAGAACTCATCCTTAATTCCTCAATCAATGGAGCAAATCAAGGACACATTCCCCATTCAGTGGAGAAATTATTGCATGTTCTCACAAAGACTTCAAGTTTGATTTTCCTTAACTAATTAACTCAAACTGAATTAATTAATTGATATTCAAACTGCTGGTAATACCAAATTCAAATTTTACTTCCTATTTCTAGTCCAGGGACTGACTAAAAAGGAATCCACACTGCACTGCTAAAAATAGAACTTCTATTTTTAGCACTTCCATTTTTCATTCCCTGTTGCCCAATCCAGCACTGATGCCCAAACTGCTATTTTTAGCACTTCTATTTTTAGCAATTTCTTGCTGCCAATTTTCAACACTCCCTCTCAATAAGAAAGGCTTCCTCTCAAACCCAATCCTGTACCTCTGGAATGTTCTGCATGTAACACATCTACTAAGTGGTTGCTCCAGCAACTCTCGGAACAAAAAGACTCCCAACTAACCTCTCTATTGGGCTAGAAACATACTCTAATGCTGAAGCTCTACCTACTGTTGACAAGTGCTCCCTCTCAGACCTTTTCGCTACTGCAACATATCCATGCATCTTGCACCTTTGCACCCTTCTTTGTGCTACCCTGCACTATGCAACACACTTTTTCCTCTCACATTGTTGCAGCCTGCATGCTCTACGATGTCCTATGATTCCCTGCATTATAGCTCTCTTTGTCGCTCCATCCGCATCTATCTCTATCCAATCAATTAGTTCCTACTACTCCACATTAGGGATCCCGTAGCAAGGTCTCATCCAAGAGGTTTGGTACCTCAAGGATCATGCCCCTCATCCTTGGGACATTCACTCCACATCACCCCACCTCCTACCTAGAGGTATGGCTGCATGTGATCCCCCAGCCCACCTGGCTCAAAGTTTCCCCCTAATGGAGGTCTCTGTATGAGTAGATGTCTCTACTCGATCTCCACTCAGATTCCCTTGTTGTGGCTACTCCACAACCTCCAAAAGCTGCTGCACCAATCGTGGCTCCTCTACAATCGTTTGAGACATCTTCTGCGCTACATGCTGAGAGGTAATATACCCTCCCTCTCAACCACCAAGTCTCCATCATTTTCCTTGCTTCTCAAGGATTTGCATGCATCTTGAACCTCAAGAGCATACAAGTTCTTGACCCATGAACCGATCTGCTTCACCTATCTAGTGATGATGTGTCTAAGGAAAACCTCTCCCTTACTGAAGACTACATCATAGCCTCTGCCTTCTAGCATCGCGATCAACACCAAGTTTCTCTTCAGTCCTGGTACATACTTGACATCGGTCAATGTAAGGCAAGCTCCATGCTCCCTCTAAAAAATAACCGTGCCTACACCTGAGACATTATACCTTTC
>Ga0068623_1000051_pt1 | contig 11934 bp, 16 predicted proteins | sample InSIn2SAF170_FD_77427 | JGI IMG/M metagenome (GOLD analysis project Ga0068623, IMG submission 77427) | Clean room microbial communities from NASA Spacecraft Assembly Facility at Jet Propulsion Laboratory, Pasadena, California, USA -... ... | reverse complement strand
TCCGCCGAGGGAGGTAGCTCAACTCTAGACGTGAATCTTATTTGTGGGGGATGGATCTCGGGCAAGAGTACTACACAATGGAGAGGATAATCAGGGATGCAACGAACCAAGCCTTTGATGGAGAAGCCAGTCGTGGATTAGAAACTTTGGAACTCTTCAGAGCTGGTACACTTCTAAGTCACTGGTGCCGAAGGGTCTAGACATCATTGCGTTTCAGAGGTGGTTGTAGAGACAAGGAACGTAAGGTGGATGTTCTGTTCGTGGCCAAATCTTTCCTTTCTTACTTGCGGATTTATCGTACATGAGTCATAAAAAAGGCTGTATCATTGGACCGGCGCATGAACGAGGAAATACTGCGTGCCCGCACAACCACGCACGTCAATTGAACATTCGAGTTTTATGTGGATGCGAGCTGAAGAACACTATTTCGAAGCAATATGAGAATTGCAACCAGGTCTGAACTTGATAGCGCCGTCAACGACAGATCAACGAGACGATGAGTATTCTCACAGCGATCAACACAATTCGCGTACACTCAGTATGGAAACGCCTTTGACAGAAATGGCAGTGCAAGTGCGCTTGAGAACATCCGACGCAACTCGACAAGCCCACCACTAAGTCTTTGTGGTCGTACTACAGGTCATGCTATCAAATCATCCTCATCTCATTCTGTTCCGAATGCACCTATTGCAGACTCGGATGCGACAAGACCTGCATTCAAAAATGTATTCTGGCAGGGTGTGGTGGCACATCTCACACTGCCGGAAGGGTTTTGCCAGGTATTTCCATTGCGATCGACGCGCATGCTCGCAACCCAGGTCTTCGTGGTGTCTGAGTTGATGTAAGGCATCGGCAAACACTCGAGCTCGTACGGCCTCGTCCTCATGTGGTGCCACATCGTCATCAACGACTCGGTTGGCGACTTCGTACAACCGCTGTTCAGCCCAGAGAGGACAATCGCAAGTCCGCCACACTGCGCCGCAAAGGTAGCAAAACTCTCTCCCACAGCTGTGCTTAGATCAGTACAGTCCGACGTATGGATCAACGGATCACTTACCGACAAGTGATATGGTTGCAGCCTTGGCGGAGCTCGATGAGAGCTCCGCAGTGTGCGCATCGTCGCCAGCTCTCGACTTCTCCGAGATTGAGGACCAGTTGCAGAGCCTCGTCCAGAGGACATTCATGGTGTGCTCCCCAGAGAGCTTTGCACGGTGTGTGGGTCACCTGACTACATCTTGGACATTTCGCCCGCTCGGCGTCGATTTCCCACGGTGGGATGAAGGTAGAACATCGGGAGTCAGCGCAATAAGTCCGATCAGAACAGCTAATTCGACCCCCTTGGAACAGAAAGCTGCTAACTCTCGATAGTTGAGTAAGCGCAATGCCATACCAGGAGGGAACACATTCTTGCAGCATCGTGGCGGGTAAAGCTCCTCGTCTCATGTGGCCGCCAGAAGGATCTGACGGACACAATTGTGACAATATTTGTGGCCACAAGCTGGCCTATATACTGGCTCAGTCCCTATGCTCTCGAGGCATGCCACGCAACGCTCGGCAGGCAAGTCTGGATGCGAGGAGGCATCTCTGTCGACTGTAGTCGACTGTTCCTCGACTATGCTCATCTGCGCCAACGAAGTTATGACTTCGCAGACCGACTCGGCTTGAACGTCTCTCGTCCCGTACTCGCACGGCCTCAATAGATCTGGGGCTGGGGGTTCGACGTCTTCTGACAGACTCAGGGCTAGTGCACGATCGTAGTCCCACTCACGATCTTCGCGCTGTGTCGCCGAAATGATGTATTGATCTGTAGCAATTGCAGTTGAGACCGTCAACGCCAGGCTACGGTCATTCAAGTTTTGGTTCAGATCCTGTAACTCTTGTCGCCAGAACGCGATGGTTAGATCTCGGTCCGATATGTCATCCAACCTGTCCTTGCCCTTCCGCTGGTCTTCAAAGCACTGAATCTCCTCCAGATGAAGGTCATTCGCCATCTGTTCATCACAACCCCTGCATGGTGCCATCTCAGGCCAGTCGGTGTTTGGTCACAATGGTGTAAGGATAGCTACGACAGTAGAAGAACACGGGGAGGACTGCACAGTACCACGAGCAATGTCAGTCAAACGGGGGTTTGACACGCCCACCAATGCGAGCAGATGGTGCTTTGTCTGCTGCTCGTGGGCGGACGAGCTCACAAGAATCTTTCGTTGTCAGGGCGGGCAGTTGAGCATGCCGTCATCCAAGAGGTCCAAAAGGGGAGTTGCAAAGCGTTTGGAACCACATAGGCCGGACTCCAATGCAAGACCTGCAGAAGACAGCGCCACAATGCAATAATACAATTTGGTAGACGCCACGGGAACCCCACACACCTTATCTTTTGCATCCCTATCGACCGAGGGTGTCGAGAGCGTTCAGAGTCCTTCCACGTCTGGGTGTGAATCTGTACCCTCCAAAAATCTCCATTGCCTTGTGATTGGTACAGCTTTGCACTGTGAAGTCATATTAGCGTATCTTAGCTCAGAAATTCCACCACAATAAGATTCACGTCTAGAGTTGAGCTACCTCCCTCGGCGGAACGCTCTTTCTGAATGATTTTAATGAGGTCCCGGTATCTATAAAAAATAAAAAGACTTCGAAAACGGTGAGCGAAGGTAAACAGCTTTCAGAAAGAGACAACAAATATTTCGAATAAACCTATGACTCGGCCGTGGCGTCCAGCGATGTCCACCGTAAGTTCTACCGGTGTGGACAACTTCGTGTAGATCGCTTGTGAACCTTGCTACCCAACGCATGGCTTCCCCGTTTTGGAATATGATATACAGCCACTCTCTTAGCGAGAAAACGTATCGTGGGATGCGGACTACTTCTGTTGTGCTTTGGAATGGATTTGACGTCACGAGTATCACATTGGAGCCGAACGTGGAATTCACAAGAAGCTCGAACAGGAATCTGACCCTCTTTTGGTCGGAACCACCGTGAGCAGCAGGCACGGGCTTGTCTGTACGCAGCCCGATACCCGGTGCTGTTTTCTATGTTGTGTTGCAAGGCACAAACGCTTATCTGACCGTTGTCGTGGCATCATCATCTGTACGACATTGTACTTGTGGCAGTCCTCTTCAAGCCCAGCCTGCACCACCACGCTCCTCATCTCAAGAGTAAAACGTCCCTTCGACGACAAATACCTCTCCTGCAACCTTCGCAAAGGTCTTCTTTGTGTGGAAGACCACTCTTGCCGCCATAGTACGGTGCTTCCATCGGGATGCCCGCCCACTTCTGGATCCTGTACGCCACTCGTTCAACGTAAGATCTAACATTCAATTCCAGACTGCCGAACTCCTTACAGGTCTCGCAACACTGGCTGAAGACCTCGGCGTTGTACCCGTTCCCGACATAGCCTCTGATGAGTATAGCCACCATCTTGCTTTCCCAGCCTGTGCTAGAACAGGCTGCGTTTGTACACGTAAACCTGCCTATGACGTGGGTGTCGTGTAGCTGAATGGTTTCGTTTGCCATAGGGTTCCTGCAAAACCAGGTGGAACCGACCGTGTGGGAGACTTCTTTTGCAACTTTTTTGTGAAGCCATGGGAACGTGAATGACGTCCTTGTTTCCTGTCTGGGTGTGGATGACTTCTTCTTCGCCATCTTCGAACGTGCGGCGACTGTGTTCGAACTGGATGTGTCAAGAAGTGTAACACAAGCAGATCATGGCGAACTCTGGTTCCGTGGTGGGATAACCCGCCACTTAATACTGTCGGCAGCAGAACGTTTACAGTGGATTGACACACAGCGTCTGTCACATGCTTGAATGTGGCAGAGGTTGGCGAACTGATTGCTTGGCAGGACAAGCCGTGTAAAATCTGCACCACGCTCTTTTTATTGATCACCCCATGCCGCCGCTTTTACGGTTGCTTCACCCACCCCTCACCTGCTGCTCACCCACTGCTCACCTCCTGCTCACCGCGACCACATCACGGCCGGGTGAGTCTATCCACAGCGGCGTGTCTCACAACATGCTCGATCCGCTCTTCTTGAATATCCTCCTTTCGCTCATGTACTACGCGCTTGACGAGTCTACAATGTCGTTGATTCGCTACATCGTCCATCGCCTTCAGCTCTTGAAAGGGCTACCGGCACGTTCACACCACATATATAACGATGGCTCCTGCTCTACTGCTCCTCGACCTACCATCCCTCCTCGCTCACGTCTCGCCACTGAGCTCAATAACCGTATCGGCCTCCCACCGCGGTTACCCCCCCTCGTGATACACTAGGCATGGGTCGGCGTCAGATTTCGGCTACTGTTCTGCGTGCTCGTGCTGAAGCCAATGGATACAAGAGAGGGGCCCACGTCGAGAAAGATCAGGTCAAGAACCAGAACAAGCACAACAGCAAAACCAAAAGGAATCACGACAACACACTCCGTCGCTACGTTCTCTGGCAGCTAAGCGAAATCGAGCATGACCGCACCAAACGTGACCTACCAATTCCGAGCGAGGACGAGGTACACGCCCAATACCTACACGAAGGCGTCGAGGCTCCAGACTTGGCGACCTTGAAAGATTTTTTCCGCTTCTACATTGCTACCAGCACTCCGCAGCTGAGCGACACAACGACCGTCGACTCCATGAACAGCATAGCCGAGTTCTTCTTTGCTGCTTTCACCTGCGCGACGAAGACCCATATATCCGAAGTTGTGAGAAGCGAAATCTATAACGTAAGTGAAGCCCGCCATAATCGACCTATATATCTTGGACTGACATTCCCTTAGTGGCATCGTAAAGTCCTCGTTGCCGAAGGTTTACTAGTAAACCGACGGAGACCGAAGCACAACTTTACACTACAGGATCTCACGCGGATTCTGTCCACGTTGTGGACGAAGGACGATTGCAGCTTCATTCCAGAACGATACCGGGTACAATTCACGTATATTATTCGTGTCTTTTGCTGGACTGGAGCACGGATCGGTGCATTCTTTACCAATGGTTTACGCTACCGAGATGTCGAGATGGTGTTACGGCGTACTCAAAACAATCAGTGGAAGCTGATCTACAAGATTGATCAACGATGGGTGAAGAACAATCGTGATCCGGAAAACATCGTTTTTGGTACCGCCCTTCAAGAACATGACAGGTTTGTGTATGACGACACAGCCTTCCTCCTCAGTATGGCCATCACTGACCGAGCTCTCTTCGGATTCGATACACTGGCCGACCTTCAGACGCAGAGAATTCCTGACGGAGAAAATCAAGTCGTCCTACGTTGGCGAGATTCTGCCTTGGAAAAGCCTATCCTGCGTAAATGCACGAAGGCGGGAGGTGTGACAGATGAATTCATGCCACAACGAGCGTTTGAAGCGATCTTCCGGAACACCCTTCGTAATGCCGGTTACGCATCATGTGGAGCTTCAGTGCATTCGATCCGACGTCAGCTGGGCAAGAAAGTCGACGAGTTGTATACCGAGGTTCAGCGCTCACAGCAGCTGACGCAGGCTGACCCCCGGATCTTCGGGCAGAGCTACGTTGCGAACACCTCGTCGGTGGACGGCCAAGGCGCGTTCCTTGGTGAGGCCACCGAACACGATCACATCGACTACTTTCAGAGTCTGGAACGCTATTACGAGCCGGGCCTGCCATGCGAGTTGCCAATTCAGCTGGAACAGCGGTTGAAACACGATCCCAAACTGTTGGTGCTCAAAGCAGAGGCACAACGAAGCGAGCTCAAGAAAGACAAGCAGCAACTGAACAGTTACTGGCAGTCTCTCAAGCGCACTGCACTCCGCCAGTTTCAACAACAGTGGGTGAAGGAACGAAGAGACTGGAAAGTCATCACTCGCGGAAGTGGACAGAGCAGCGACTCCTGTCGGACCGACTTAGCGAGCAGCCTCTCTTTACTGTTTCCTGAACGCTACCGCCTCGCACAGCGAATAACATCCGGCAACACCGTCAACTCAGAGGAACGATGGCTCGCCATGGAGGATCTGCACACCCTCTGTACGCGAGACTTTTCGGTTCTGTACCTTCCGGGCCACCATCCGGTTCACGGGAATTGTCCGGTGAAATGCTGTCAAACTGACCTTACTCAGTGAGTCCTTCGATCTGATCTCACGTCTCAAGCGGACAAAACTAACGTCAATAGGTTGAAGAATCCCAAACGCAACAACCACGTTCAAGCTTGCATTCGTCGAGAGATCGCTAGTCGACGCGAGCAGTTACAGTCTCACGTTCACTACTGCCACCACTGCTTTAGTTGGGTCGTTGGCCCAGACGAGTGGGAGAAGCATTGCCAATCACATCTCCGCGACTGGAGTTCGAAGCGGTGCGGGACCATTACGTACTGTCACACCCTTGTGCGTCCAGGCTACTGCCCCTTTTGTCTCGGTGACACTACCTTGTCTGCGGCACAACGGCTTAGTTCGTGGTGTCGCGACCACGACGTATGGCAACATGTTCATGAACATCTCCAGCAGCGGACGTGGCCAGTCGCCTGTCCTCACCCCCTCTGCAATGTGTCTATCAGCGAAGAGCGAGATCTTTCCTTTCATTTCATTGACGAGCACGGCTTCAGTCGCACGATACCCAAAAATGTAGACACGGCGAACACCTCCTCATTGGTTACGAACGGATCGGCGAGCCTGAAGAGAAAAGCCTTCGACGACGGCAGTGAAATCTCTTGGTTACCGTGTGAGGTGCTACCACCTACATCTCCTCCCACAAAGAGGACGAAAAAGGAAACAAGGCCGTCCACTGTTGTACCCCGATTGTTGTCGTGCATGAACGAGCAACCAAATTCGGTCCGGTCTTCCCCGGATACTGCTATGGTTCATGATTCGGCCACGGATGTGGAAGGTGTAGCGATCCCTGATCCCATAAGAGATTTCCCGTCATCACTGCATCTCGAGTCATTTCAGTCGTCCGACACTACGGTGATGGACTCACCGTATGAGGACGTTTTCTTGCAGTTTGTTCGGTCGCCATCTCCGGATGACTTGCTGCCCAGTTTTGCAACGCCTGGTGGGCCCCCCTACGTTGGGCGAAGGCTCTGAGGCCAACGCTTGCTCGACAACCTCGAGCACGGAAATGGCGTCTTGCCGCAAGTCACAATTACACGAACCCTTAGGTGCCAGTAAGGAGCCGCACTCAATACCACGGATCCGCCTCCAGGTGAAGCCACCAAATCCTAAGATAACGTTGCGGATTTCTGTACCAACGCGGGCTCAATCAACGAAGGGGCGGCATCCACGACAGAAGAGATTTACCCGAAGGAAAAAGTGTTGATCTTCCGATCGCGTCTTATAGCAAGGGATACCTATAGGTCAGGAAGTAGAGGTTGCAGCACTATCGAGAAAGCGGTTCATTCACGCAGCATATACAACTTGGAGATGTGAATTGAGTTGTACACGAACTTCGATTCCTGTGGAGTTTCCGTGCTTGATCGTGGAGAGAAATCGTTGAAGCCAGAAAATCGAGAGTCGAGACTTGTTCAAGCGTCATGTGTCTAAACAAAACAATGCAATCATATGACAAGTTGAGTAATATCCCAGGAACGTTCTTCATTTGCTTGGTAGGAATCTTTGTTCTCGTTTCTATATATGCCGATTTTGACAATGACAGTGATAGCCACTACTACAGTACAGTTGTTCGTGCCTCTACAGAACATTAATTGACTTGGAGTACCTATCTTTCCCTATCGGCAACATGACTCGTCCCACCTGGTGCAGAGGACGTCCTTTTATCCATTCATCCTTCCATCCCTGAGATCCAGCGCTCAGCTCTTTAGCTATTAGTCGAGTTTGCGGAACCACCTAGACAGACACCACTTAGACACAACTTCTGGCCCTTGCCATACAAAATGCCAAAGACTATTGCTCCGGTCATGCAAATGATGGTGAACAGTAAGAGTAGGGTGAAGGCGCAGCACCCGTATCGGTCCCAACAGTTTCGTGATTGGTGATGACCTTGCCCGAGGCTGACCTGGTTGAACATACTGGGACAAGACGTCAAAGACGTTGATTAAGGAGGTCGTCAGTGGGCGTAAGAAGAAACTTCAGAAATATTCGTGAGCGTTTCAGCACGGGAAGTTCTAACTTTTATTTAGTTCACGCTTTTGTACAGAGTAGGGGGTTCGAATTGCCTTATTTGGGACACTCTTACGGGTATTCACACCCCTACCAACTGAGAACATAGTATCATAAAATCTATACTACCACACTGTCCACTACTATTGTCGGAGCTCACCATCGTGAATTGAAGACTCTGATAAACTTTTACTAGCCTCCCTTCATGAAGGCACATGGCAAGGTCGTAATCGTCGACCATCGCACCTCTACTCTACGCGGGACGGTCGAGAGAGGTCGCCGAGGTGTGGGTCGAAGTAGGGCCAACCTCGCTTTATCTACGTTCTTCGAATGTGCATTCTGCCGAAATTCTACGTATCTTCGCGTTGAAGTCAGCAGCCACCGAGACTTTCACGTTTCAGCGTCGCGTGCTCTTCTCCACCGACCAGATCTCGTTCCACTCAAAGCCGATGAATTCAGCACCAGGCTGCAGGATTTGAGTGTCCATCACGAGTGGCATTTCGTTGCGCCTTGTGCTTCGGGTTGTTGCTGGACCACTCTGATTACGCTACGACCGCAGACAACAACAAGTATAGTCCAGATATCGACACTTTCGACTTGGCGATGGCCCATCAGCGAATCACAGAGATGGGTGGTCCCGATTGAGATACAATGGGTCCTTGCTAAGTGGAGGGGTCAAAAAGACTTCACCTTAACAATCAAGGAGGGAGAACAACTTGCGCTTTCTCTGACAAACGTCGAGACAGTGGGAGAAACATGTCCCTGGCAGCTGAGGGCCTTCGAGTGGGCCCAGTCACGGTTTTTGGATGAGGAAACCTCGGGAGCGTTCGGATACGGTAAGAGGTGGGAGTGGCTGAGTTGGGTCACCGAGCGGTTATACCCCTTGCTGTCCCCAAGACTAGGAGATCAAGGCGAATCGGTATGTCCTAGTGACGTCGGCTTAGGGATTTCGATAGATCATCAACCATTTGTGCCTATCGCCCCGAAGGCAATGCCGGAGGGAGCATAGGGAACATTGGGGGCTGTAAGACATCCTTTACACGTTAAAGGTATGCGATGAGTATACAGTAAAACGCTATGTAGTTCTTTAAGAAGTATAGATAGTGATTGGTAAGAAAGATCAGTCTTCTTGACTTTGCGAACAGAAAATGACATCTCATGCATAAACATATCTAAGCTGTGTACTAGTCTTGCTTTTACCTGCTTATAACCGCCTCGTGACCTGCTCCTTGTACACACGGACATTCACCGCGTACACTCCATACCCTTCGTGAACGATCAACCAGCCACTCTGAATGTCTCGCTTTACCTTCAAGGCGGGTATCACACAATCCTGTACACAATCGCTGACAGCTCCCGTCAGTAGATTCCGCATCATTTTGGTGGGGTGGTTGCCTGCGAAAGAGTGTTGTACGTTTATAAACTCTAGGAGGAGACAAAGCCTGACTAATCGGCGATATAGAGTGTTGAAGTTGTGTCGGCAGGTGCAATGAGCAACCTGGGGAAGATGTACCAATCCTCGTTGGCGAAGGAAATGGAAGAAACCTCTCGCCTCATCCCGCAGATCAGTATGCAATCTCCGCCACCACCTTAGCATTGTTTGCCATTTAACGAAGTCAGTCTGAGGAAGCTCAACATAGCCAGTCCTGTGCCACTGACCTTGGTACAGCCGGTTCAGAAGGTGAGTGATGTGCATAGAATTGTAGAATAGCTGTTGGCTTGAGCCGTTGTTATGAAGTACGTCGCAAATCAAGGACTGGATGTACCTGCCGACAAAGACCTGTACGTAGTAGATGGACTGCTCCGGTCCGTCGAAAGGAGCGGTGACTGCATGCATCAGGAAGTGGCTCGAGAAAGACTCTGATAAGTGTTTAGTTTCGAGCGCGATTTCGTCCATTACCTTTTGGAGGGCCACGTCAGAAGACTCAGCGGCAACCAGTTCCGACATCATCTGCAGCATCTCGACCAGACACTCAGCTGTAGGCCCTAAGGCAACATATGGGATGGAAGTGGCCGACGAGCCGATCGTAGATCGTGAACAAGACGTTATTTCAAGTTCAGACCTTTTAGGAGGTGCGAGCGCAACAGATGCCGAAGATGCAGGAGGTTTAGGGGGTGGGGGAGGTGTGGGAGGTGTAGGCGGTGTAGGCGGTGTGCGGCTGCCATCCACCGCGGTCCCATCGTCCGAGAATATAGAGGTGATGTCAGATCTTCCAACATAGAGACGCCGAAACAGGGAAGAGCTCGCTCTCTGCCTGAGGCGGTTAAGCGTGGGCGAGCCTGTTGTACCTGCCATGCTGCAGAGTATGAGAGTGCGTCGCAATGAGTCGGCCTGCAACGGCCGTTGTTTTAAGTTGTCTTTTGGTGGTTGAAGGTGGCGTCGCGATTTTCAACCCCCTCCCCCCTTCTCTTCACCCACACCGGCCCAGATGGTGACCATGGTTGAGCCCCTTGCTGTCTTGGATAGGATGTAGACCCCCGGCTGCTTCTGATGTATCATGCCAGCAGGCATTGAACCGCATCCTGCTTCAGTGATTCATCGAAGGGCTGCAAGATGAGCTCCTGCAAGAACCTGAGACCCACAATCATGTTTTCCGCTCAAGATGGCTGAGTCTCTAAAGAGTATGTTCGAAGTTAACGGCACTTCAGAAACATCATATTGTCGTAGGAATGGTCGCACTTTGCATAATGATGACGGCCAGGTTGGCTTAAGGAAGGTTTGCCGATGCTGCGGTGGTGGTTGAGAGTCTTCTTCAAGAAAGGTACTAACAGCAAGCAGGATTTTACGGACGAATTATTTCGCAAGTACCCGGGCTGGATGAAACTGAGGTTGTTGTCATTGGGGAAGAAATCACATGGTAGAAGGCGGATACTCGGGTATGCACACACGTAGTATTCTCACAGACGAGTAAGCTATATACGTCTGATGAAGACACCTACAGAGCTTCGTCGTCCCGTCCTACTGTGCAAACAATGGTCCCAGACGCCTCTTCCTCCTGACCGGCGCTAACGCGATCGCCAGTGATTGTTAAGAGCTCTGCGGTAGTGTGATTACTCGGTGTTTCTTTTGAATTCGGTAGCGATTGAACCTGTGCTAGGAGTCTTTGGATGCCATCATTGATCGTGGTTTTGTATCCCCTGGTTTCCCTCTCTTGCTTGATGCGTTCTTTCTTAAGAGCCTTGATCTCTTTGTCCTTCAACGTAGACTCTATTATGATCCTAGCTTTCTCGGCGCAAGTCTCTCGCATTTTGTGCTCTCAGTGTGTAGTATGGACACAAAGATTGTGAGCGTAAGCCCTGGTCTTGTCTAGCTCTTGCTGGAGGCTGTTCACTTCATTGACGCCCGCTTCGATAATCGAGTTTAGTTCAATCATATAGCGTTCAAAGCAAGCCTTGACTTTCGCTTGTATCTCTGAAGATTCCCGAAACTCCGTACTGTCTTGACTATCTTCGATTCGTCCACTTGCTGAGACTAGACCTAGAACGTCCCCGTTCACACTGCCTGCTTCCATGACACGATCTTCGATTCGTTCATTCGCTGAGACCGAATCTGAGACGGCGACACTAACTGTGACACAATCTTCGATCGTTAGAGGGGTAAATGACGGACTTCTATCGCTGTGGTAAGTCGACATTTCTGTGGAAGCTTTGATGCATTTCCTGAATTTCCTTCGTTCCTGATTCATCCACTGCCGAATATAAGGAATTGATAGATTGGTGCTTTGCTCGAGGTGTCGGTTACCATTTGGACTCGGATACTGATCTGTGTTTTTGAAATAGTCCTCAAGAATTTGTATCCTAGTCAGGGCAGGGTCAGTCGATGTAAATCGCATGCTGCGAAAAGAAGTGGCCCTGTTTCAATG
>Ga0068623_1000048_pt1 | contig 12017 bp, 15 predicted proteins | sample InSIn2SAF170_FD_77427 | JGI IMG/M metagenome (GOLD analysis project Ga0068623, IMG submission 77427) | Clean room microbial communities from NASA Spacecraft Assembly Facility at Jet Propulsion Laboratory, Pasadena, California, USA -... ... | reverse complement strand
TGTCCGTTCAATCTATACTTATACACAGCCTTCCTGCAGTATTGCTGCATGCCGAGAAATAGACCGTAAGCGAAGGACGACTCGAACACGGATAGGCCTGAAGCAAGCCGGCGGCATATCGTCTGTATGATACCCTAGAAGCTCCTGCGTCCTATCTGCCAGGCTGGTCTTGCCATACGTCGTTCTGGCGTTGCGACATCTGCTCGCTCACGCCCGAGCGCAGCATCACCGTCTGTACAAACTTACAGTATGCTCCCTAAATCACGGATCTTGGCACTGATGCGAGTAGCCCGCTCTTCATGCTTCATGCTTCATGCTTCAGCCGTGTGTACTCCCCTTGCTCTCCTCAGCAGCGACCTTCCGCTTCTCATCCCGGGCCTTCTGGTCCGCTTCGGCCTGCTTCAGCAGCTCATCGATCTTCCTCTCGACCGAGTCCAGATGGCTCTCGAGCGCCATGGCCGTGCGCTCGCCTCTGTTGAGCTCCTTCAGCGTCTGCGCGAGTTTCTTTAGCTGGCGTGTTTCTTTTTTATTTTTTTCGGTGAAAGGAACCCCCCGTCGAACAGATGGAGTGATGAGCAATGGCGTACCTGGGCGAAATCGGCCTCCTGACCCTGCGAGGAGCCATTGGTCTCTTCATGCTGCTGGCCAGACATGTTTCCCATGGGCGACGCGTTGTTGGAGTTGGAGAACCAGTGGCCGTTGCTCAGTCGATTGATGCTATGAATGCATACTTAGTCAGCCTCCATTCTCGTGACTGTGTTCAACAGGAGCATGCCCGTTGATAGATACTGCTGTTCTTGCAGTACTATTTCGTCCACAATCACATTGTAAGAAAGCAGAGTATGCAATGATTGTGGTTGAAGCTGTGGTATCTGCTGGGCTGAGATTTGATACCCAACCCATCATAATGAGCTTATGAACATACAACGCCACCAGTGCATCCAGGTATCAAACCGCTAAGAATGTTATGAGACAATCAACGAGTGTAAGAAAACTTCCCGAGACACAAAAGTTCAGTCTCATCATCAGCCATCATATCAGCATACATATAAGGCACACCGGAAAATGTTTCGCCCAGACCGCTCATGCTCTACCGCTGCTGCCCAAAATCGAATCCCTGATGTTGCTGCTGCTGAAATCCTGGCGAGCCTAGTGGGCTTGCGTAAGACCCCGGAATCGGCACTGCGGCATACTCCTGCTCTCCAGGCGCCGCAGGCACGTGGTCGTTGAACCTTTCCTGCGCGCCTGGGCTCTGCGGTTGCACAGGTGGACTCGGTGTGTCATCTCTGCTAGGGACAGATTCAAAGCCGTCTTGCGCAGCTCGAGGTGTCGCTGAATGCACTTTGATAGGCGGCGCCTGCAGCGCAAAAGGCCTGGGTGCAGCGAACTGCTGCGGTTTGGCGGTCGCATACTGAACGCTTTCTTCGGCATCGTCTTGAGCTTCCATTGCTGAAGCGGATGCATAGGGATCCTTGTACTGAGCGTGGCCTGGCGGGGCTCGCCAGCCGCCGTCGCGAGGGGAGAGAGGACCGAAGCCGGGCGTGTTGGGTGCAGATTGGGATTTGAGTTGGGCGAGATAGAGATCGGAGCGTGCGGTGTCACGGCGGGCCATAGACTTGCGTAGACGGTTCTTGGTGTAGAAGCGGTAGAAGACGATGCCGTAGATGGCGATTGTGAAGAGCTCGACGACAACCTCGATGATGCAGCAGACTAGCGTCCAGTCCTAGTTTTCTGCGTTAGCCGAATGTCTGCGTTGTCATATGGCGTTTGTACTTACTTGAAGGCGACATACAAGCGAATACTCGACTTCCTGCTGGAAAAGCTGTCGTCGCTTGTTGTCTTTGCACGCCCAGCCCCAAATGTCTTGTCCGCCGTTGTTGGACTTTGACGTCTGCAGGACGACGGCACCAATCACCCACATTATGATACTGAAAACGAAGAATGCTACAGCGAAGGTGGTGTAGTAGACGGCTACCTTCTCCGCTCGCCGGTGGCCACCACGGAAGTAAGCGTAGAAGACGGCGATGGAAGCAGTAAGCGAGATGCAAGCGATGACGAGCAGCACAATCTGCGGCCATACTATTCCGCTTGGTGACCAGGCACTGCTTCCGTTTCGAGGCGGTAGGTGTTTTGTTGCATTCACAATGGAGAATGTTGCAGCCAGCATGGACAGGACGATCAGCGAACAGCTGAAATTGACGCCTCGTAGCACCATCTTCGCAGCTCGCACGCGAACCTTCGATTTCTATGGTAAGGTTAGCGAAGTTTTCCTCCGAATCTTGCTCTTCGACATACAAGGTCCAGAGCTTGTTCCTTGTCTGTGGCCTCTTCCGCCTTTTCCACCATCTGCTCTTCCTTGAACGTGGGACTCAGGATGTTGCCAAAGTCTCTCGGCACACCACCTGGCGATTTCATTGCGCTCTTCAGAGGACTCCGTAGTGGAGTTGAAGGCGTGGGTGGTGGTAGATATCTTCGGTCTGTCTCCTCCATCTCGACTGAGTGTGTTCCGTTCATGTAGCCGAAGCCAACGTCTGCCGGCTGCGGTTCGGGTCTGTAGTGATTTGTCGGGTACTCGACTTTCTTCGGCTCAATAGGGGAGTTGACGGCGGTCGCTTCGGCGAACCGCGCAATGCGCGGCGTTTTGACAGACAGGGTGGATGACTCCGTAGAACTTCTGCGAGGTCTTGTGGAAACGGTTATTGAAGGGACTTTCTTGTCATCGGTGGCCATTCCGTTATAGCGAAAGCAGCGGATGACGTGAGATTAGACAAGGCGCCCTAGGGACAGGATGATTCGGGTCTCAGGTGGTGGAGAAATATGGTCGCAAGCGAGCACTTGTCCAGCGCAGCTTTGACAGCGTCGCGAGCTAGGAAATGGGTGAATCCAAGGGAAAGGAAGAACGCACAGTATTACAGTAGAGGCCTGCTGGAGAAGAGGAAAGCGAGAATGACAGGCGGAGACGCGAGGGTTTTGTCTGGGCAAGCGCCTCGAGCTGCAAAGCACAGATCAGACAGGCATTGGGCGCGTCGAGGAGAAGAAGGTTGGAGCGGGATGGAAGCGGGAGTGAACCGGAGAGAGAGAGACTACTGAAGCATATGCGGGCACTTAGCAGAAGCTTTGTGCTGGCGCCAACAGGACTTTCCCTTGCCTAGGCGGCAGGCCTGTCGTGATAGGTGGTACTGACTCTACTGAGGGAGACGGAGATCCAACTAATTGCCAGTCAATATTTAGACGCCCGCAACGTCTCTTGCTGGGGGGAAGGTGTCAGGCCTATCCGTGTTCGAGTCGTCCTTCGCTTACGGTCTATTTCTCGGCATGCAGCAATACTGCAGGAAGGCTGTGTATAAGTATAGATTGAACGGACACAGCTCACTGTTGGTCTCTCGAGTGTCTGAAATCAACCTGCAGACCTTGCAAGACGCCCCTCAGACAACCGAAGGTCTCTTCGAACTTGCTCGAAGCCAGTCCCGGGCATCCTGCGGGAGAGGGCAGGACACCGGCGGTTAGCTACCCTCGTACGCGCCCTCGAGCTTCGAAAAGTGGGAAGGAACATGCATGTGCAGGCTTGCGATTGGATGTCTCGAAGCTCGCACCCTTCGCGCCATCCGGCGAATAAGAAGTGCTAATCGATAAGTGACCGACCCTTCTAGCGGCCGCTAGCCCTGTGCTTTCAGTCCCTGCAGTCAGTCTCGGTCGAGTCCGGAAGCTTTGGAGGTTCGAGGTCAAAATACACACCCAAGCGCACCGTAAGCAAGGACGCAGACATCGCTGGGAACAGAGTCGCCACCAGCAGCGCAACTCATTGCGAGTGTTTCAAGAAAATCGTTGCTGCAGTCTGTAAGCACTAGAACCAACCGACCCTGTATGGACAAAGACCTCCCTTGTCGTCCCATCCCAGATAAAGACACACCCTAATTTGGGGGATTTAAATGTCCAAATTTGGAACAATTTGTGAAGATAAGAATAGACGACGTTAGCGGCACCGGTCTTATGCAACATCAAAACGTGGAGGCGGGCTGGGCGGGAAGCATCGTGAGACTGACGATCTCTTCGAGCCTCTAAGAATAATCGCATACTACATACATCCCAAGAACAGGAAAGAATGGAGCTGTATACGGAGACTCTTTTGGGCCACAGAAGCCGTCACCAACAAAAAACATAATCACACCTGTCGAGCACTGCCCCAGTTATGAACCAAGCTCTATCCACTGAATGATTTATGTCGACAAGAGGGTCATGGAGTCGCGTCAAGAAATTGCCGACTTCCGATCTCACTTCAGCAACATTCTTGTACAGTTCTCTACCAACGCCGAAACGCTTCGCCGGACCGGTCGCGCGGAATATTAATGTCCGTGAAGGTGGAGAAATGTTCGTCACAAACAGTAAGGAGATATACTACCGTCGTCAATCATCGGTCTTGTTCTCTGCAGAAGGGACTCCTACAGGCCGGCTGGTCTCGCCGTTCCTTGCGTAGTCATTGCCGGGACGGACTGCTCCTACGAGCACGGCTGGTCAATGTGACCTGTTTAGTGCCGTGGAGCTGTGACAGGCAAGCGGCATTACGACAGCCTGTTCATAGTATCAACAACCATTGTGAGCCTGGAGGTGTTGTTGATTCGGTGTGCGCTGCTGAAAGTGCTTGGAAGGCTGGTGTGATATTATTCAAATTAGGATGTTATTGATCATGGTCGAGCTGCGCACACCCAAAAGAACGAAATGGAACTGACAGGTCTTCTCCCACCTGGAAGTTCCCTATCGGCATTTACATTAGCGTACCGTGCTCGAACGTCCAGACGGGAAACGATTCAACCTCTTGAAGATTGAGTCGACATCGAGGACAAGTCTAATCCGATACTTGGTTGACTGACGACTTTTAGAACATGCCATCCTTATCAAACCCCACTCACGGCATACTTTCGAGCTATGACAGTCTTTCAGTTGAATCATGAGAACAAGCACCGTTGCGCTCTTTGCTACGTTATCGGAATGACCGGTGAGCATTCAACACTCTGTGTGGTGGTAGGCAAAACAATGTTTAGAAGAGTCGCTTTCTGCATGTGTCTAGTTACGCTACCACAGGTGACAAAGCTTGAGTATGTCATGCCTTGCAAAGAAAGACCTGTTGCGCTTTCCAAAGATATCTGATGGACGGCAGAATCAGTACAGTCCCACTATCTGAAAGGGGTCTTGTGAGGAATTCAAAGGAGGACGGGAAGGGCCACACGCAACTGCTAGAATGCGCACTGGCTTGTGTAGGGCTGACAAGGCAGACAAGGGCAACTTACACATGAAAACCGTCAGACAGCAGATTGCAACCTGGACACTACCAACTACAATGAACAGCGGTCGAATGCCGTAACTAACGATCCAATCGTATCCACTCCAGGTAAGCCCGAAACTGAAGATATTCTTGAAGACCAACAAACACGTGAAGCCCTCAATGGCTATGTTTGCTAGAAAATGTCAGTATCCCCATACACATAACATGAAAGATTTCAGACTCACCGTGTGCATCAGCGATATACAACGCACTCGCTACTGCCCCCAAAACCATCCCCATGACCTCCACCGCAAAGAAGAAGTCTGGCCAAAACCATCCATACCTTGTTGTATTCGCACTCGTAATACCAAACCCATAAAGCCCCGCACATCCAAACACCAGCTGGGGAATCACGAGTATCATTCTAAACTCCGGCTCATACACCCCTCTATTCCTCTTTGTCATCCACGCCGGTATGCTATCCGACATGAGTCCCGCGAGCGCAAAGCCAAGCAGCGCGCCGATAAAGGCGCCCGTGTACATGTACCCGGTCTCGACCTCAGTGAAGAAGAGTGGGGGCCCGAGCATGACTGCAGCGAGGATGATGCCGATCAGCACTGTCCAGCCGATAAGCGTGCCCTGGATGAGGCAAGCCCAGAGAATGCCTGGGTGAGCGAAGAGAGGAAAGGGTCGGAGGAGAAGTTTGAAGAAGTTTTCGTTAGATTTGCGGCCGTCGAACAGGGCTACGTTCTGCCAGAATGTCTTCTTTGCGGGTAAGGGAGATGAAGATGTGTCGTGGAGCTGCTGGCTAGATTCGCCCGGTGCGCTCGCATTGATCCCAAGCTCTTTCTCTCGTAAGCGACTGCTGTTCGTGATGTCTTCTCCGAGCTCATGGCCATCTCTGCCTTGACCGAACTCATTACCATCCCGTTTATACGCCATCTCCGGACAGAACAATACCATAAACGGAAGTAGCACGCCCGCGAAGATGGCCACAAACCAGAAAGTCCACTGCCATCCGATCTCGGCAGTTATCTTTCCGACTACCACGGGCGTGAAGAATGCACCACCAAAAACGGCGAAATTGCTCACTGCCTGCAAAGGCGACGTTAGTAAATTTCGAGCCATTTGGAGCAGGGGGTTTTGTCGTTATGCAAGCCTTACCATGCGCGTCCCTCTCTGATGCACACAATACAGATCCGCCACCGCAGCATTAACCAACGCCTCAAACGGGGCCAATCCTACTCCCTGAAGCACCCTCGCCCACAGCAGACTCTTGTAGTTTATTCCCGTGCATCCCGCCCATATACAGCTCACTACAATCAAAACATTGCCAATCAGGAATGCATGTCGCTTGCCCCATATGCGGCTCGATGGCACAAAGAGGAAACCTCCCACGCCGACGCCGAGGAGGTGGTAGCCCGTGAGCAGCGCCATGGAGGTGAACTTGCGCCGGAAGAGCAACGAGAGGATCAGGGTGTTGGCGGCGAGGAGCGGGGAGAGAGTGGAGGCGATAATACTGAGGAGGGAGAGGAGGAGGAGGATTAAGTCGCGCTTCCACAAAGGCCAGTTCTGCGAATGGTTAATCCTATTTGATTGCTGGCGTAGAAGGAGTCGGAAGGTTTTGACATACGAGGGGATCGTTGGGGTCATCGCTAGGCTGTGGGTGTAATATGATTGGTATACGTTTGCTGCGATCGTACTTGAGGTTTGGGTCGTTGTGTGCTCCATCATGCCGTGAATGGCCGCCGGATTCGTGGACGACTTCTGTGCCTGGAGATCCGAGAATTAGCTGAGCTTTGTGTGCTTCCGAGCGCATGCGAGTGAGTACCTGGCACATGCCGGAGCTTCCTGTCTTCCAGGATCCCCAACCCCATTGCAATGGCTTCTGCTGTCGTGCACAAGACGAAGATTACGAGGGGTAGGAAGGTGCGGCTCTTCCGCTCTACATCTTCTTTGCAGCAACGTTGGCCCAAAGGTAGATTAGCTGCATCTGAGATATCTTAGCCTCAATATCCTTGGGGGCTTTCTGTGTTGTCGAACCAGATGTCGCGCTTTGTCCATTAACTTGTCCAGACCTTCAAGGCCCGTGATTGGATTGCGCAATATTTGGGGAACATCACGTGTAAGCACTGTACTACGGACTGCATGTGGCAGATGAACCGTATAGGTTTGGATGGGGATACTATTTTTTTCAAAGTCTTTGCGTGTTGTGTACAAACAAGACCCCTTAACTGCAGTTTCAAGTCTCGCACCCTCCACGTATCTGTGGTCGTCGCAGTGGAAGATAGTCGCAGACACGGATTGGAATATCAGCTCTGCCACCCGCGCCAGCCACACTACGTATGTCGAGGAGAGATCATAACACGATAAAAGAATGTCAAAAACGCCTCGTGGCCCGTATCCCGTCGCGCATGGCGCATCCTTACATCCAGATCATGCCTTGCCCAAATGCTAGCGCCGCGTTCTCAAGAGTCGTGGTATCGTGCATCTGGTATCTTGCAGACCTCAAAAACTGTACGCCGCAAACCAGAAGCTCCCCTATCCACCATGAATGCAAAAGTGACACATGTGAAGTAGCGAGAAGCAATAAAGACGACACGCTTTCCTTGGCTTTAAACGCCGAAACCAAGTATAGTAATGCAACGCAAACGCTAGGAGAAAGTAATGTTCACAAAGTCTTATTGGTGTGCCCTGTCGATGATGCTCCGGTCGACTTTGCAGCCCGGCCGTCACTTACCTGGGAGGAGTGTCAAAAGCGACTGTTGGTGTGGCTGATGGCGAGCTCCGACCGGATGGGGACCGAGCTGACGCTGGTGGAAGTGAATTGCGCTTTGCAGCCTTTTGGGCCTCGATTTTGCGCCTAAGCGCTTTGAGGCGTGCCTTCGTAGTGTCAACAACTAGTCACGAATTAGCATTGCTGTGTACATTCACTGGAACGGTGAATCTACTCTTTTGCACCGTTGCACGATCCTCGGACTCCAGCCCGTTGATCAGCTCGTCCTCCACCTTGCTGGCCTTCCGCTGAGTGTTCGATTTCTTTGACGGCAGATCCTCGTCGCTCTCCAAAACTGCCTCGAGCATCAGGACGGCAGTACGATAGCTGATTTCGCAACCTTCGAGATCAGTATTTACCAGCTCGTTCACGGCTGCAGCTCGGCTCATTTCAACCGCCCGGTCGTACATCAGTTTCTCCGCAGTGACACCAGAAGTCAGGGTAATGTTCTCGGCGGAGGTTCCAATGCTCGTAGCTGATCCTGAATCCGCAGAGTGGTTGCTTGGATGTCCAGGATGGTCCTCGGGAAGGTTCTTCTGCGCATCGAGGAGTTTACGGCCAACGAATTCCGACTTCTCAACGCACTCATTGAATCGACCGCGTACCCATTGCACCACATTGTTCATACGTGTGCCTGCCGAAGCCAATGGTCCGCGAGGGGACTGAGCCCGCTGAGCATCTGCAATAACTTCTCCTCGGTTCTTATGACCCCACCAACTTGCAGCCAGATCGATTGCTTTGGCTAAAATTGCAAGCGCCTTGACGTAGAGGACTAAGGCTTCTTCAGCTATTGCAACAATTGCGTCCGTTGTCAGATCATTTTCGGCGTCATCCTCGGCGGATTGTCCGATTCCAACGCCATTGTCGTTCGAGGGTGGAGCGGGTAAGAGCTGCTTGTACTTGACTTCGGCGAATCCGTAAACGACATCGCTGCGATGCGCAAGCTCCTCGGCGTGAATGATTGCTTTCTGATCTTCATCCTTCGTATCGACCATATTGCCGTCGCCAATGATTAGCATACTACCCTGGGCAGTGGGATATGTAGGAAAAGCTCCGTAGCCTTGAGGTGGAGACAGCCGGGCGCCTGCAGGTGGTGACATGCCGAAAAGGCGAAAGTTTGCCATGTTCAGTGCTTTAGATATGGCTGATGTTGCTGAGCTCGGGCTTGGACCGTACCTTCGCTCGTATGAACCCGTCCGTTGATGTAGAGGATCAGGGCGAGGTTTGCCAGGGGCAATCTGTATAGCACGAGATTGTGAGTGAGTGCTGGTAGGTGGGTTTGTGCCAGCAGTTGTTGCCCTTCGTATCATTGTGCCATGCTGTGGCGTAGAGCTGGCTCTGAAGCCGGCGTGTAACTGTGGGCTGTTTGCGAGTTCGTCGGCCAGCGCATTAACTTCAACGGCTCGTTTTTCAATCAGGACATACTCCCTCTCCATCGCTATATCTTGTGCCGCCTTCTCCCTTGCTTCCCTTTGAGATCGCTCTCGTTCGTCCAGCCTCTGAGGCGGCGCACGTTCCCGATCGAGATGCTCCTTTAGATAAGAGGAACTAGGAGATGGTGCATGTCGGCTGTTGCGTCTCTCGATTGCTGCCGCCGCAGCGGTCGGCGAGCGATCCTGGGCCGGTAAGGGTCGTGCAGGCGCAGTCGCGTGATTGGTCAGTATCGGTCTTCGCTCCCGTTGTGTTGGTCGTGAGGATGGCGTCGCCTCGACGCCTGGTTGTGGAGAACTTGAATGCCTCCGCTCCTCTAGTGGGGACGGACGCGGTGGGGTCCTCGAAATCTGCGCTGCTGGGATAAGACGCGCTTGCGGCCGCGGCGATGAAGAGATTTCAGACGGTCGCTCCTTCAATGCTTGGCCTTTAGCTATCTCCTGCGCCTGCCGTTCGGCATCTCGTGAGGAGCCTGGGGTGATTGCTGGGGCTTTTTGCTCGCGCTTGCTCATGCTCGCGGTTTCAGGAAGTGAATCAGACAGCCGGTCTTCGCCTACAAGGCCAGGAATGGCGTCGCGTATCACAGGATCGGCGAAGAAGTCCTCAAACGAGATCCTCTCAACTGGCGACTTCTTCAACAATGCGCGTATCAGCGTCTTCATCTCTCTAGCAATCACCGCACCCCTCGGAAACGGGATTTCGTCCTTCTGACTCTCGATCTTTCGGAGCAATTCCACATGGTTCGTTGCTCTGAACGGTGGCTTGCCAACGACAAGCTCATGTAAGACGGTTCCCACAGACCAGAGGTCCGCCTTTGCATCATATTTTTCGTAGCGTAGAATTTCGGGAGCCATGTAGAGTGGCGAGCCACATAGGGTTTCCGCGAGTGATGTCTGAGTCAGCACTCGAGCGAAGCCAAAGTCCGCAACTTTCAGCATCGGGAGTGACTCGATGCCAGCGGCAGGAATAAGAGAGTTTGCGTCAACCTGCAGCGGCATCGTCGCTGGCTTGTGTGCAATATACCAAAGCGGTGAGGGCACGAGAAGTAAATTTTGTGGCTTGATGTCTCGGTGCATGTAGTTCTTCGAACGTATGAATTCCAAAGCACTCGCCATCTGCTTCAAGAAGTGGCGTACAATGACTTCGTTCAGTCCACCAACTGCAGGGTTTGGGTATTTCCTTATCATGTCCGAGGTCGCTTCGTGGTTCGCCAAGGTATTCCGCGACTTGATGAACAGCGACAGGTCTCCCAATTCACAAAATTCCATGACAAGATGCATGTACTGGCTTGACTCTTGACAGTCGATGAGAGCGACGACGTGTGGGTGATGGAGGCTTTTCATGATGTTGATCTCGCATAACAGGTTCTCTCGAAGCTTCTTGTTGAGCCGGAACAATTGGACCGATTTGATGGCGACGAGGGTACCCTTCTTCTGTAGGAGACAGCAGAGTTAGCATCGTGTTTATCGATTACTTGTGTGGAACTATCGGACAATGGGAGTCTCTCCCAAACTAGTGGACTTGCTGAAAGTAGAGGGTTTTGAGATAGACGTACAACATGAACTCCTTTGAATACCATGGCAAAACTGCCCTTACCGATCTCATTGAGCCTCTGGAAGCTACCGACTCGCGGCGCTGGCTCCTCTGGCGAGTGTCTGGAGCTCGCACTAGAGGCGGGCAGTGCTCTTGTCTCCTTTGGTGGTCGAGAAGCCATAATGGCGTTGGTGTTTCGTACCCGATATGCCTGACAGATGTGTCGCTCCTCCCTCTGTCCACTACCGATACGACTGTGGATACAGCAACGCTGTAAAGCTGTTGTACATGGGTGTGGACAAGCAGTGGTGGCGGTTGTCCCGAATACTGAATATCCGAGATGCAATGGAGATGACGAGACCGAGGCCAGGAAGTGGACTGCTTGAAGGCGTTGAGATGCTCGCAAAGGGCGGCCAGCGTTGAAGGGCGTTTGTTGTGAGCTCCTATGCAGGATGGGGAGATGTCGGCCGTATGAACGAATGGGTGTTGTGCAGGGTGCTGGGTACAAGCTAGGCTGCTGGGTCGAATCAGAGCTCTAGCAGCTAACTCCGGGAGGGCGACGAGAGTGGCAGGGCTGAGCAGAAGTTACAAATTGCTATGAGAAAGAATATTACAAAGGGGCGTAGGAGAATAAAATGAATAAGAGTGCAGCAGATGAGTCGGCGGAGATGTTGCGAGGGGTGCAAGCTCGAGGTGTGGTGGAAGCTGGGGGATCGGAGGAAACGTCCGGGAGCTACAAGGATGACTCCGCGATAGAGTCCTTATCAGAGCGTTCGCCGACAATCGCGTCCCTTAACGCAGTCCTGTAACAACTGTTGCTGTTGCCGGTCTTTTGGAGGAGGGTCGAGTTGAAGCTGCTGGTACTGTGAAGCAATGCCTAATATGGGTGGTTGGTCGTCCAAATCGCAGTATCACGCGGCCCATTGCGTCCTCGAATGACGCGAGCCGTCTCGCTCATCACGACCTGCTTTCTCACGCATGTGTTGCCAGAGAGTGATCTTCATCACGTCAACTCAT
>Ga0068623_1000046_pt1 | contig 12037 bp, 14 predicted proteins | sample InSIn2SAF170_FD_77427 | JGI IMG/M metagenome (GOLD analysis project Ga0068623, IMG submission 77427) | Clean room microbial communities from NASA Spacecraft Assembly Facility at Jet Propulsion Laboratory, Pasadena, California, USA -... ... | reverse complement strand
TAGTTCGCCTTCATCGTTGGGTAGAGGGTAGCGTCCTTCACGGTATGCGTGGTAGGTTCGTCCGTAGCGTTCGGGAAAGTTGAAAATGGAATCCTGCACTGAGGCTGTATATACAGAGATTTCGTCTCCAAGCGTCGAGTCGTTATCGTCTGGGACTGGTTCGGGTTGGACCACTTGGACGTTGTGCTGTAAGTCTTGATGTTGTTGCACGTAATTTTCGTCCTCTTGGGAATTGATTTGTGCTGTTTGAGACTCGCGCTGTAGAAGAAGCGCTTCTTCATGTGTCGACGGTTTAGACTTCATATCTTCCTTACTTGAAGCCATGTTTCGTTAGTAAGTACTTGGATTAGATTGACGTGATATAGCAGAAATCGAGGCACTGGTTAAGGTAGGTAGTGACTGTATCATTCTGATGAGCTCGAAGACAAACAAGCAGTTCTCTTCACGTCGTTTTCATCTTCGCAGTGGGTCTTGTTACAATTGCTGAAGATGGGAAACTTTCCCGAACGCTACGGACGAACCTACCACGCATACCGTGAAGGACGCTACCCTCTACCCAACGATGAAGGCGAACTAAACCGCCTTGACGTACACCATCACCTCATCCTCCTCGCAATGCAAAACCATCTCTTCTTCGCTCCTCTCCCTCCCGACTTCAGCGGCCGAGTCCTCGATCTCGGCACCGGCACCGGTATATGGCCCATCGATTTCGCCCAACACTTCCCCGGCGCAACGGTTGTAGGCAACGATCTCTCGCCCACAATGCCTACCTCCGTCCCGCCAAACTGCCACTTCTACATCGACGATATCGAAGCAGCTTGGACCTACAACGCCAGTGAAACCTTCGACTTCATCCACGCGCGCTTCCTCGCCGGTGCCATCACCGACTGGCCACATCTCATGAACCAAACCTTCGAGCACCTCAAGCCAGGCGGCTGGGTCGAGTTCCAAGATTGGAATACCTGGTTATACTCGCAGGACGGATCACTACCCTTGGACAGCGCACTGAACAAATTCCACGCTATTACGTGTAGCGGACGGCACGCGACAGGCTTCAATATGCGCCCGGGTCCGGAGCTCGAACAATGGATCCGCGACGCAGGCTTCGTGGACGTGCAGGTGCGCAAGATTCTTCTGCCGCTGGGCTCCTGGCCGAAGAATAGACGGCAGAAAGAGATCGGGGTGTTTAATCTCGTCCAGATGGAGAGGGGCGTGGAAGGTGTTTGTCTAGCGGTGTTACCGAATTTACCGCCTGAGGTTGGGGGGCCGTGGGAGTATGAAGAGGTTCAAGTGTTTTTGGCTGATATCAGGAAAGACATGAGAAATCCGAAGATTCATGGGCTGTACGATTTTTGGGTGGTTTGGGCAAGGAAGCCGGAGTGGTGATTCGAGCGACAAGCTTTGGTGGGCTCGTCTCGTCGAATATTGTACCTTCTTGGATGGGAGATTTCACAGAATGGATTGCTAGATGGCATTTGTTATCTATGGCTCCCTGAGAGGGCATGTTCTGCAGATTCATGGTGCTTTTGGACTATGAACGAAACCAGCACACTATTAAAAAAACCAAATCTCAATGCAGAGGCGAGGAGCCAACCAATTAATAACAACACCGACGCACGAACGCGCCGATACTGTACAATCCTATCTTCGACCTCACTCAGCCAGTCTCCATAACGAACAACCTCCGGCCCGACCGTTCACAAAACCTCTATGCCAAAGAATCAGAACGGACACTACACGCAATGTTCTTCATCAGCCTTCCTTCACACAAGCTCGAGATTCAATAGAACAATGAGCCGTACAGTACGAGTGTGCTGAGAGAAAACTGCCCAACAATGTGGATGAGGTGCGAACAGAGCCCGAACGAGAATACGTGTTCCGAGCGCAAACTTCAAAGGGCTACGGTACAGATCCTGTTGGGTTGTCAGCGTTCACTGCTATCAAGATGTCCATGCTGCCAAGGTTCTGTTTCGCAGATGCATACAAGGACTCAACCTCAGGCACAATGTCGGTCAGCGGGTCGTTTAGCTAACAATTCGTGGCCGCGCATGGCACAGTGGCCAGTACGAAGGACCACATCACATTACATCATTTCATTACACTGCACTACACTACGTGTCCACGCATGCTCACTCGAAGACCTATATTTACTGTGACCCAAGCGGCCGGCACCCTACTGCAAGAACGAGTCACTGTGCGACACGATCCAAGTCAGAACGTAACACACACACAACAACAACGTTACACAACGGAGGACTTGTTTCGTCTGTCCCGACACTCAACGCTATGCTGTGCTGTGCTACAGTACGCTATGCAGGCACGGATAAGGCTCCGTTTTGGGTTGGGTTTTGTGCTTGTGTTCGTGCTTGCATGAGGACGAGTACTGGTATGTCTGCGTGTGAAGTGGGATGGGTGAGTCAGCTCAGCTCAGCTCAGCTCAGCTCAGCTCAGATATGGTAGTGCACTTGCGGCTTCGGCGTGGGTGTTTCGGAAGAGTCCGTAGGGTTGGGATCGTGGCGATTGATTGTGCAGTGAAGTGGTAGATGCAGTACTTTTGGACGGGGGTTATGGTGTTGTAATGTAATGTATGGATATGGCATGTCTGGGCAAGAATGGGAAGGACTGGATTCGTAGCTGGGAGGTATTGATGGTAGTGATTTGACTTGATATCACTTAGTTGGCCGCTACGTTTAGTCATGGCTGCTCCTGGGGTTTCCTGATAGGGATTGAAGCAGAAAAGTTATCGAATTCTTTGACTTACAGTAATGGTCGGCTCTGCATAATGTGCAGTAGATGGACAGCCTGCACCCATCATTTCGGCAAGTGATTCTTAAGTACGTTGTTGTTCAGAAACGCTGCCCGATTTCGACGGTTAATGCACGAAACTGTTTGCCGATACGATGCATGGTTGTAAAGTCATCGCCGTCGCAAAACATGCGAACGTCTATGTATAGTAACATGAAGTTAGGTAGGAAACACACAGTATACGCATGTACTCGAGTAGAGAAGAGTCTTGACGTACAGTACAACAATCGGTGGTTTCGGCCCTGCTATACCGAGACGCGTTCAGCGAATGCGGATGATCGTCGATTGTGAATGCAACCAGTGCTTACTGTACTGTAGTTCCTCATACACGTTTGCCGATTTGGTCTTGTGCGGCTGCGAAGACTGGCTGTCTGCAATTAGCAAGCAAGTAGAATGAGTAGGTATGCTGAGTAACACTTGAAAGTGTACCTGCGTATTGTACTTGGTGCAATGAACGACTGAGGGACTGCGGGTGGCTTTGGAGACGAATGATCAGTGATCGATGGACCGCCCTCAGTTGTCCATTGTACACACATTGCACCTACTCGAACGAATGCTGTATACTGTAACGCTGGCTCCTTGATCTGTCACGAGATACTTCGTTTCGCGAAGTACATCTGCAAACCGGGGTTAGATGTGACGAGCAAAAGCATGAATGACACGCATCAAAAGTATCTGGTATAATGACCAATAATGTAGACTTTGTTCGTCAATATGCATGCCATCCTGGTTTCCCATCTTCCGGTATTGGACAAAGTCGATGTGGGAAATGGCAAGGATATTTTGAGTGAGGCGGATATGCCACATCAGCAACTGTGCATTAGCACGCGTTTGGAGCCGCATAATTCCTGGATGTGGTCGTGTTAGAGCTTGACCAGCTGCATGCTGTGATGATCAGGGCTTGTGCCATGCGTGAAGTGAGAGTCGTGGTAGCTGTCGAAACACGTTTCCTGCCATGGTTTTCACGTTGCTATTGTACTTGTTGTACTGTGGTTCACATTACGAGTCTTGATTTTCTGTCATGATGATCGACACACGGCGCGCGGGAGTCATAAAGTGCAACGGTCTTGACCCCGTGATTGCTCGATCGACGTGCATGGATTAGATGTCTACCCGTGAAATAGCGAATAGCGAGTCGCTGAACAGTCGAGACTGAATCGTTCAGATTCGTTGATCAGCGACCGTTTGCGGACTTGTCTCGGAGGTGACGGCTTACCATGGGCCGATCCGGCTAGCCAAGTAGGCAATGTGCGAGAAAAGCATTGCCGGAGGTGACAGCTTAGGCACAACGAGCGATGATTGGAAGAGTTGAGACGCGCCTGGCTCAAAGCGAAGTGCTTCAACGCCGCAGATGATCGACAGCTATCGTGGAATTGGGCTTGCTTGTGTGTGCTTGTTAGGCGGCACTTGTGAGCATCAACAGTCCGTCAACCTGCACTATCACACGCAGCGGCATACAGGAGCTCCAGTTATGTGCTGAAAGTTCAACTCTAACAACGCTTTGTTGGACAGTTTCTGCCTTCCCACAAAGATGATGATTGCGAGATGTTATAAGTGAGGAATTAATCTCCCAGCTGCTGGCATCATAGTATGGGCGTGGTCGGTACCTCCAGGTGGCCTTCGTGTTCAAGCACGTGATGGCGCATTAATTCCCATATTCCAAATCTCGATCTACATGCAGATAGCGGCTCAAGCATGTTTAGTCTCAGTGCAGCCTAGCTTGCTTCCTACGATTGCCTATCTTGGCTTGGTGAGCAGGAGCCGTCAAGCGGTGATCCCTCCACTCGTGCACAAAGCTAAGAAAGTCAACCAAGGCGAGAACAGGAAGCCAATGCTTGTCTACTGGCTTATTGAATGACTTCCTTTGACTGCCAGCACAACCTCTCTCCACTTGCGCCTGAACTTCAGTCTACCATATCCAACTCACAAACCATAAGCTGCAGGTTTACCACATTTACACCACCTACACTACTCGTCTTTTGAATCTACGACAATTCTGAACCTGTTCTCGAAACCTCCAATAAGCTTGCATTGCCTGTCTGGGTGCCGCCCACAGCGCAAGAAACGACACACACCGAACACACTTGCACCACGAGAAAAGTCCCCGCATATTTTCAATGAACATGACCTAACGAATTCACGACCTTTTGCTTCTTTTTTGAACTACCTACAAGCCATCGTTCGAGGATGGCTGTCAAGCCTATGGACGCAAACACGAGTTTCCAGCATGTGCTTGACAACCTTGCTCAATGGAGGTCGTCTGTCTCGGAATTAGCTGTATATGTGGCAGGACGATACGATGAGTACGCTTCCGAATACGAAAGGTTACTATCCCAAATAAAGACGAAAAAGAGGAGATCGGATTCGATATCATCAATACACAGTAAAGATGAAATTGAGGCACAACCAGGACAAGAAACGGATGTTTCGAATCTACCAAATGCACCCGATTTGGTTGAGATCTCCCCTCTTGAAGCAGGCAACAGATTTATCTACGCTCAAGCGAACAAGAAAAGAAAGCCTGGAACATCACTTCGATCCAATGCTTCGGGTCCATCGAAATTCCGAAGCAAACAAAGAGTAGTGGTATATTACGATTCTCATGTTCAATCGGAGCTGGAAAAACTTGTTAAGGGCTTGGGTGCTGCGAGGAACAATCTGAGGAAAGGAAGAAATGCGTATACGGCAGTCAAGGGCTTCGGTCTACCTCCCTTAAGCCGGCGGGGTGAATTGTTGATCAAGCTCCCTGCCAATGTCATGTCAAGGTCAAATCCAATCATTTCCAAGGCTCAGGGTGATACTGTAAGTACGATAGCAACAAATCCTCCCACAGTCGACGCCGCTTTTCCGAAGACGGACAATGAGCTTGATGCAATTCAATCTCTATGTGAAACTGCCGCTCACCAGGTCCTCCGAGATGGCGATTGCAAGATTGAATTGCAAGAAGCTTTGAGAAGGATGGATACACTTCAGAGTCTGGTCGAATCGGCACTGGATCTGCTGAAAACAGAGCAGCAGAAGGAAACGGAGGAGAATGCTCACGCTGCCGACAACGTAAGTGTGTCAGATCGAAGCTTCACTCATAGCACGTTATACGAGAAGCCCTCGATACAAGCCGACCACACATACAGCAAGGCCGTATCGCCTGTCGCTGGCTCATTACCACTTCACAAGCCAGTGCCCATGATGATACCTCATCTTGCTCCGGCTCCAATAGCCACTGATGTTATTGAAGTTGACGATGATGATGACGACGACGACGATAACAATTCGGTAGACATTGATCTCAATTTCGCAAAATATCGCGCTACTGGTCCTACTCGAGTTGTCCCATAACAACTATTGGAGATCTCAATTCAGCTACCATAGGTTTTCTTTTTATTTATTTTATATTTGCTGCGATTCAGCGTATTATCATTTCAGCGAATAGGCGATTTTTCATACTCAAGCTACCATCTACGTTCGTTCGGTCAGCCTCCATCATTGGAGATGGACTTCTGCGCAAGGCATAGCGACAATGAGAAGCTGTTGAGAAGCATTTTGGGGTTTGATGGATTATGGTGGAAATGTTTGAAACGGCCGAAGCTAAGTGAAGTTGAAGCTCTTGCTCCTTCCATTAGTGGTGCACTTTTCTGCCCTACGAAGCATGTAGGTGTATGTGAAAACTGCATAACAAATTTCAATGGCCTGTTACATATAACTCATGCAGATATTCTCGCTAGAGAGATGACATGTCACTGTCACTGTTGGGAGGTTCAAGAGTCACAGATTATGTCAATGAATACTCATTCTCACAACTTCACAACCTACATTTTACTTATCACCGTCGTGGCTACTGCAGTCCAATTTCATCCCCCGTTTGTCATTGCTGGCATAATACAGTGTACTACATCGTCCAACAAGATCGACAGTACATATCGTACTTGTAAAGTTAGCTGTCCACTGCTACTTCCTCGTTAGTGTTTGCCTAACTGCCGTTGAAACCCACCACTTTCCCAAACAAGTATAAATTTTTGCACATCATTATGTACAGTATGTACCTTGGTATTGGATATCAGCATTCGGTGTCTCGAGATCACAGTATGTAGTGCACTACCTGAAACGTCATTTTACATAGTCCCGCCCTACAGTACAGTACAGTACCAGGATCTCATGAAGTCCCAATACCTACAAGTATGCAGATGGAGTTTAAGAACAGAAAAGGGTTTAAAGTTGCGCCGGACCGACACGGTTACTCTACCAAGTACAACACAACGGTTACTCTACCAAGTACAGCACAAGGAAGCGGAAGATCTTCATTATCTTCTTCGGGAATAGCGCTACTTGAAGCTGTGAAGCACACAAGCATGATGACGAGTCATGCTGGGCTAGATATATGGGGTATGGTTCGTTGAGATGAATCGCTTTGACATGAGAAAGGTGCGTGGTGGGGAAGGGAGAGGAGCTAATTTAGGTGGTACTGTAAATGGATGGGTTTGGCCGAGCTGAGCTGAGCTGCTCGGTTTGAGATTTGGTTGGTGGGTTTTTTGGTGGGTTGGTTGACGGGGAGATTCCGCACTTTGTAACTGTTTCTGTGAATTTGGATTCTGGATGTGCGTGTTGTGTTGTGCTACTGTACATTCGTTTGGCAATGTGTCTCGAAGGTGGGTTTTGGTTGTGGTTCTAGCTGTGAAGCTGCTGAGATCCATGTGATTCTGGAGCTTTCGGTACGTGGATTTGTGGACTGGCGGGATGTGGAGGAACTGTTACTGGCATCGGTGTTGAACTGTTTGGTGCCAAGGAAAAATGTAACCATCTTGATTCTTTCGAAGCTCTTACCATAAACACATTTCCTCAGATATTCGGTGTTTGACTTGGAGAAGATCTCCAGGATATGGTTGGCACAAGTCCTGTCAGATCTGTTACTGCTCGATTTGGCTCTCTACCTACTGTACTGTGTTCTAACGACACTCTACGAACTTGTTAGTATAGCAACAGGGAGCGAAGCATAGCACACGTTATATGCCATCATGTAACTGCACACTCTAGGAGTTATTAGAAGATTTGCGTCGACCTTGTACAAATTCTGATTCATGTTGGCGAGCAGCAGCAGACATCTGGCGCTCAAAATCCTTTGTGGGCATGGTATGGCGCTACCCAGACCATTTGTGATCTTCAGGTCGAGACCGATAACACGAGTACGTGTTCTATTATCGATCAAGCATTTGAGTGGCCGGCTGTAGGTTGCCTTGCTTGAAAACCAAAGTGTTGAGCGTGTTTGGTTGGATACTAGCTCTTATATACGGCATTCCTATATGTGAATCAGTGTAGTTTCCTCCAGTAGCCACCTTCACAACTGGACATTCTTTTGGGCTGGAGCAATTGTTTTTCCCCGTGATAGAGGCGCCCCTATCCTTAGAAAGTGCCCGCCGACACACTGTTACTTACGGCACGAACCTGGTTAGTGAGCATATACTGCTCGAGAAAGTGATGTGGTGATTTTTGATGTCCTCGTAGAGTTGCCAACCTTCAGCATGTGCAGGCAGGTCTACTTCCTGTATATCGAGGCTCTTCCAGCACAGGAAAGCCTAGTCAGACTGGTCGAGCGGGAGAGCAGCGATATCAAGGAGCCTGTCATTGCTCCATCGTGTTGGCACCTAGAGAAATCATACCACTGTGTCAAGGATGGAATACTGAAGCTTTCTATCGTCCAACACATTCGCAAACGTAGCAGAAGTCACTTGAATGTTGTCTGCCAACCGTAGATGAGCTGACGACATGACTTAAGCTATCAGTATGGTATCACCTTGTGAAGCATCTGTTCGAGGATAACGAAGCGACGATGGGTGTAGTCTTCTTGACTACCTCTGTTGCTTCGGACTTGGTTTTCCATTGCCATTTGTCTTGACCGGAGATTCCTTCAGCCCAGACGCCAGGTTGGGTGCACTCTACTAGATTACGGAGTACTTAGGATGTGATCAGATTGCTTGTTGGGGTCCAATTTAACTAGCGCAGCCACATCCGCTGTGGTGCTTCAGGCTAGATGCTGTTCGAGTTAGCCTTACCTCCTGCAGTTCGAGCGGAGACTTTGGCACAAACGTTGGTTGACATGTTCACCAACCAGGCATCAACATCAAGGTCATTTATAGTGTACATTCATCGCTGAAGTAAGCGAAACCATTACAGAGTTTATCGTTCAGTTACGCTTACACCGGCCCTCAGATTGGGTAACGCCACGAAACTGTTGTTGTCTATGTAAATGATCTGTTCTCCCCCAAGGTAGTCACAATGGCAAGTTTTCTCCTCAGCAGTCTCCCGTCACTCAGTTTTGGCGAACCTTCGCTGTCCATTCATTTTTCTTAGCTATGAAGTTCTCAGTAACTCTTTCTGCAGCCTTGTGCGTGCTCACCCAAGCTGTGTTGGCCAAGTCTTGGGACAATGGGAGTGGCACTGCAGACACCACGGTGACCAAGACAATAACTAACACGAAGACCATCTGCCCATGCGACTATTCGACCGATCCTGCGTCAAGCATCTTCACGGAGTCATGGTCAGCATGGGATGATCATGCGCCCTCCGAAAAATCCACTTCTCTTGACAGCGTGACAAGTACCACTACAAAGACGTATGTTCCCACCACGACTTGGACCATAAGCACTTCAGGAACGACAGTGGTAAGTCATTTCATGGGACTTCATTCCTATGATTCGCTAACTCGAATCCACAGACCACAACTATATCAACTACGCCAGTTACCACCGCCACGTCGACATCGAGTTCTCTGCAGACCACCACATCCTCGACCACCACAGCGTTGACTACTGCGTCTTCCTCTACAAGCACGTCTTCCTCTACAAGCACGTCTTCCTCTACAAGCACGTCTTCCTCTACAAGCACGTCTTCCTCTGTGACCACATCTACAACCACCTCTTCTACTACTACAGTATCGACCACAGCGCCGACTACTACATCTTCCTCCACTACCACCTCCTCCACCACCACCTCCTCCACCACCACCTCTTCATCAACCACCTCTTCATCAACCACCTCTTCATCAACCACCTCTTCATCAACCACCTCTTCATCAACCACCACCACCACCACACAGCCGACAACCACATCTTCCTCCACCACAACAGCATCCACCACGTCTTCCTCCACCACAACTACCTCAGCCACCTCCATACCATCAGGCTGCCCAGCAGACGGCAGCCCCGCACCCGCAGGTCCGCCTGCTGTCTGCCAGGACGACGTAGATTTTGTCAGGAGCAGCGTCACATACACAGAATACTGCGCAAGGAGTGTAAGCGGCACTGTCTTGCCTTCCGTAACTGCTTCCACATTCGCTGCTTGCATCGACGCGTGTACTGCTAATACGGCTTGTGCTCTCGCAGCTCTCGATGGTACGACGTGCTATCTCGTGCGAAGTGGGTACGCTCTGGGAGATCCTGGCACTGGGCCCGATGGTCGCCAGATCGGTGTCAAGCTTACTGGTACGCCGTGTGGCTGATTTACTAGAAGAGTAATAATGGACCTAAGTTTTGATTGCTTAATTTCTGTCTCGGTGTCTGGGACGCATGGTTACTGTTGTGGGATGCTGTATACCTATAGGTAGCTAAATCATGTATTGTACATAGGGGGACTCAACCCCAAGAAGAAGAGTGAAGCATAATTACAAAAGTCGTTTTGATGGGCTGATGTGCTGTGCTGAGCTGTCGCGGCAAGGGCCACAACGAGGTGTGACCGAGATATTTCTAGATGATCCCTTTTAAAGAACAACAGCTCTAGAATTTCGACGGTATACTTAGGTACGCCTAATCTGAACAATATGCAGACTAGAAAATAAACAGAAGAACAAGTTTCGACACGTCGCGCATGTTTACCATTCTCTACAACTCTGGATCGGGCAATCGTTGTGTTCGAACACGAGTACGATTCCAGAACAGTCCTCTGACTTGTTATGGCTTGGACCAATCTCAATGAGCGTCACTGTCCTTTATGGCTATCTATAGTATCCAAGAACAGTAGTGGCTAGCTGCATAACCCAGAAATATCTTCGTTGCATGGCAAAAAGCGCGGAGAGACTCCTCCTTACAACCGGGACTGCTCGGGTAAAAACAGATACTTCACAGTTTTCACCGTCGTCCAATCCTCCAAGGCTTGTTCGCCCATATCGCGGCCGTACCCACTCTGCTTGACACCGCCAAATGGTGTGTTCGGATGTAGCATGCCCCAGCAATTTACAGTGACTGTGCCGACTTCGAGGGCATCAGACACGCGATGCGCGCGCGAAACATCGTTGGTGAAGACTGCTGCGTTTAACCCTAGCTCCGAGTCATTTGCCATTGCAATAACGTCAGCTTCGTTACGGAATTTTGAGATGGTCTAAGATTGGCATCGTTAGTACCGGGGTCGTTGACAATGGGGCGCCTTGCACTCTTACCGCGATAGGTCCAAACACTTCCTCTCTGACCACAGTCATATCCTCGCGGACGTCTATGAAGACAGTGTTGTCCACGAAATTACCACTACCAGGATTTGTGCCTCCCATGAGGATCTTTGCTCCTTCTTGTTTGGATTTTTCGACATAGCTGAATATCTTTTCATGTTGCTGCTTACTAATCACGGGTCCTTTGTTCACTTTAGGATCCAATGGGTCACCAGGCGTTATTGGCTGAGAGGCGGCATGTTTTCGGAAAGCATTGACAAACTGATCATAAATGCTCTCCTGCACATATATTCGGGAACCCAAGGCGCAGACTTGGCCATTGTTTGCGGTTGAACCGATGTGTGTCCATTGAACTGCGTTTTGTAGGTCTGCATCCTGGAAAACAATACTGGCACTTTTGCCACCCAGTTCAAGAGATACCTTTTTCAAATTTGAGGCCGCGGCGGCCCTTAGGAGTGCACGCCCTGTGGCAGTGCTGCCTGTGAATGCTAGTTTGCGGATCTTCATATGCTCCGAGATAGCTTTGCCTGCAACATGACCTAGTCCGCAAGTGACTTGGATCACTCCAGGTGGAAAGCCGGCCTCCTTGATCCATTGCGCTATCTTCTGGCCGTAGAGAGGGGCCAGCTCTGGTGTCTTGATAATCAGTGTATTACCGCTGGCAATTGCGGCTGCGACTTTCCAAATCGTGATCATCCTGGAGCTGGGTTAGCATACACCGAATGTTATCAGCAGAATCAGACTGACAATGGGGCATTCCAAGGCACAATTGCAGCGCAAACACCGAAAGGTTCTCTCGCTGTT
>Ga0068623_1000044_pt1 | contig 12096 bp, 29 predicted proteins | sample InSIn2SAF170_FD_77427 | JGI IMG/M metagenome (GOLD analysis project Ga0068623, IMG submission 77427) | Clean room microbial communities from NASA Spacecraft Assembly Facility at Jet Propulsion Laboratory, Pasadena, California, USA -... ... | reverse complement strand
GAACCCGGAAACGTTCGACCGGACCGCGCTTAAGTACGGATACCATCAGCAGCAGGCGCATTATTGCGACCTCATGGAAGCGGAGACCGGCACCCGGCCCCGCTTCCTGTTCGTTCTGGTCGAGAAGACCGACCCCTACCTGGTCAGCGTCCCAGAGCTGGACGACCTGTTCTGCGACCTCGGCCGACAGAAGAACGAGCAGGCGGCGGCCAAGTGGAAGCACGCCAACGAAACCGGACACTGGCCCGGCTACCAGGGCATCAACCGTGTCCTCGCCCCCATGTGGGCGCTAGACGAACTCGAAGAGGAGATCTACTAATGGCAGACATCACCGCGACACTGCAAGCCAAGAGTAACCAGTTGAACGCCGCCGACCTGATCGGGGGGCCCATCACTGTCGCAATCGAACGCGTGGACGTGAACGTCAACGCGGAACAGCCCGTCGCCATCCACCTGGCAGGAATGCGAGGCCGACCCTACAAGCCGAACAAGGGGATGCGCCGCGTCCTGGCCGACGTGTGGGGCCCCGAGTCGGACGTGTGGGTCGGGCGGCGCATGACACTGTGGCGCAACCCGGACGTGCCGTGGGCGGGCGAGAAGGTGGGCGGCATTTGGATCACCGCCATGTCGAACATGGACGCACCGCATCCCACGTCTGTCCGGCTCAACAGCAAGCAGGCGACCAAGCTTGTTGTCGAACCGCTCCCGGACGCACCGGCACCTGACCCGTGGCAGCCGCGTTGGGCGCAGATCGAACAGGCTATGCGCGGCGCGGGTGTGGACGGTGATGGGCCGGCCATCCTGCGGGCGGTTGGCGAACTGATCGACGCCGAGTTCACGCACCCCCAGCAGATCACTGACGACCAGGCGCGAGCGATCCACGCCGCACTGGACCCCGACGCCGCAACCACGGCACACAACAAGGAGGACTGAACATGGCAACCGTAGGACACATCAAGGCTGAGGTGCTGCTCAAGTTCGAGGGCATGGAGGACACCTACAGTGTGGGTCACCTCGAGATCCCGGTGCACGTGACGACCGACGAGAAGCGGCCCGGGCAGCTCAACCTCCGCGCCGACACGAGCGGAGCCCCCCGCACCATGCGGGAAGCGATGGAAGAAGTCGCCGCCAAGGTCGACGCCCTCCAGAGATCGGGCGTGCTCCGCAGCAACACGACCCGCAACACCAAGGAGAACTGACATGGCCGCATGGGAGAAGGACCGGATCGACCACTACGAGGGCGAGCGGCTCAGAGAGCTGTTCGTTGGCCGACGCGTGATCGCCGCCGAGGACGGCGTGCTGACGCTGGACGATGGGACGCGCGCCAAGGTGGAGCCCAACGAAGGCTGCGGCGGGTGCCCCTCCGGCTGGTATGAGCTGGAGCGCATCGCTACGGCGGAGAACGTCATCACCGCCGTGAGCGTTGAGGACGAGGAGATCACGGGCGACCCTTACGGGGATGACGCCCGGTATCGGCTGTTCGTGTACGCCGCCGGCGTCGACGCGGGAACGGAGCTCTTGTCCGTCAAGGGCTCCGATGGCAACGGCTATTACGGGACCGGGTTCAGCCTGATTGTCAAGCGAGAGAACGAGGAGAACTGACATGGCCGGAGAGCCCATCATCACCGTGGTCGGCAACCTCACCGCCGACCCGGAGCTGCGCTTCACCCCGAACGGCGCGGCCGTCGCGAACTTCACCGTCGCGTCCACCCCGCGCACGTTCGACCGCCAGTCGAACGAGTGGAAGGACGGGGAGGCGCTGTTCCTGCGCTGCTCCGTCTGGAAGGAGGCCGCGGAGAACGTGGCGGAGTCGCTGACCAAGGGCATGCGCGTGATCGTGCAGGGCCGACTGAAGGCCCGCTCCTACGACGACAAGGACGGCAACCGGCGCACGTCGTGGGAGCTGGACGTGGACGAGGTCGGCCCCGCGCTGAAGTTCGCCACGGCCAAGGTCACCCGCGCCCAGCGCGGCGGTGGCGGGCAGGGTGGCGGGAACTTCGCCCCTGCCCAGTCCGCCGGGTTTGGTGGTCAGCCTCAGCCGGCACCGCCCCAGCAGGACCCGTGGGCTGGCGGGCAGCAGCAGCAGGCGGAGGTGCCGTTCTGATGGTTGACGTTCCCCGCCCTGAGCACCGCTGTCCGACCCATGTGACCATGCCGCTGTCTGACGCGGTGGCACTGGGACGGGTCGCCGAGATGTGGGCGAATCTGACCCCCGAGGTGAGAGCAGCCGAGTTCCAGACAAGGCACGGCACGGTGTCAATCAACGTCACAACCGGGCGCATCACCTATGACCCGCGCCCCGAGGACCTGTCGTTCTGACCCGCAAGTAGTAGCGAGGGGCCGTAGCCATCACGGCTGCGGCCCCTCGCGTTTCCCCATGAAAGGACCGCCCATGAACACCCCAGCCAACTCCGACAAGCGCCCGTTGGAAGTCGAGATCGTCCGGCCCCTGACCGTTGGCACCGCGCTCGGAGACCTGTTCTCCGCCATCGCCATTCTCGCCCTGACCGCATGGGGGCTTGACATCCTCATTGCCCAGCTGTTCCCCGCGTTCGATATCTCCTTCTGGCAGATCGTGGTCGCAATCGTGTTCCTGCGTAACGTGCCCAGTCAGACGTTCCGCCCGCGTACTGTCGTGCGGTAGACCTGCAAGGCTCGCAAAGGGGCCGCGTCCATCCGTGACGCGGCCCCTCGTTTCCCCTTATACCTGACCTGAAAGAAGCAAAAACATGGCACTTGCAGACCACAAGCCGGCACGTAAGCGCGGCCACCTCGAACACGTCATCACCACCCTCGACGCCGAGGACCAGGCCACCCTCACCGCGTGGCTCCACGACCCCACCTACACCGCCGCGTCCATCGCCCGAATCCTCACCGCAGAGGGACACCCCACCGAGGGCCACCACGTCGTGCAGTGGCGCAACCGCAACGTCAAGGGAGCGAACAAGTGAACCGCCTGGACGAGATCGAAGCCCGCACCCACGCCGCCACCGAAGGACCGTGGAATGTATTCATGGGCCGCATCGACCATCCGGGCAGGAGCTTGGTTGCCGTCGCCTACGATGTGGTCTGCGACGAGGACGCCGAGTTCATCGCGCACGCCCGCACCGACGTGCCCGACATGGCCGCCGCACTCCGGGCGGTGCTTGCCATCCACACCCCCGTGGATCGCGGGCGAGCCACTGCTTGCTGCACCTGTGAACAGTGGATCGAATCAACGGACCCGGAAGCGTGCATCGAGTGGCCTTGCGCGACCGTCGAAACCATCCGTCAGCACATTGGAGATGACCTGTGAGCCTGAAAGACGCATTCCTCCGCACCCGGCAGGCCGCCCTCGACATTGCTGTGGAGCGTGCCCGCCCGAAGACGTGGAAGGCCGGCAGGGTCACCCAGGACGGCGTCACAACCGTCACCACTGACCCGGTGGCAGCTGACACCCCGGACGGCACCCACGCCGAACTTTTGGAGGCGCACGGTTTCGACCCGACCCGGTACCGCATCGTCGGCCCCATCCGGTCCACCCGGTGGACCGCGTATCTGCCGAAGGAATACCGGACCAACAGCACGCCGGGCGAGCCGGTCGAGGACGCGTTCACGTTCCAGGCGAAGGCCAGCCGCTTCCAAGTGGTCGAACGGGCAGAAGGCGAACTGTCCATAGACGAGCTCGTGCAGGTAGTCAACAACTACCAGCCCGGCGACCGCAACGGGTCCGCAGGCGGGACCAATGGTGCATGCCACGTCATCCCGATTGGCGACCTCCAGATCGCTAAGATGGAGAACCCCACCGAGGAACTTCTGGAGCGGTCAATCAGGCTCGTTTCAGCTGCCGCCCCACGCGAGCACGTTCCCCATATCCACCTCGCCCTTCTCGGCGATTGCCTGGAGGGGATGGTCTCGCAGGGCGGACGCAACCGATGGCGGACCACGCTCACGTTGACCGAGCAGGTCCGCATCCTCCGGCGGCTGATCCTGAAGTTCGTCGAAATGCTCGCTCCGCTATGCGACCGCCTCACCATCGTCTCAGTCCCGGGCAACCATGACGAGGCAAGCAGCCGCGACATGGTGACCAGGATCGATGACTCGTGGGCCGTCGAAGCACTGAACATGGTGTCCGACGCGCTGGAATACAACCCCGCCTTCTCCCATGTCGAGTGCTACGTCCCCGGCCCCGACGAGCAGGGCGTGGTCATGGAGGTGGGCGGGACGCTCGTCGCCCACGTTCACGGGCACACCATCCGGCCAGGCAAGCATTTTCAGTGGTGGGCAGGACAGTCGTTCGGGGAACGGGATATCGGGCAAGCGACCCTTCTCCTGCAAGGCCACATGCACCACTTCCAGCTCAGTGAGAACGGGAGGCGGAAGTGGATTTGCGTTCCCGCCCTAGAGCAGACGAGCGTTTGGTGGGAGCACCAAACAGGAACCCCTGGCGCGCCTGGCATCATCTCGTTCGACCTGAAAGACGGTCGGATTTCCAACCTAACCAAGCACGAATGAGGCCACCAAATGGTATGATGGAAGCACAGATAAAAGCGGCCCCGGGCGGTGCGGCAAACACCCGCCCGAGGCCTGACCACTGTTAGGGAGTGGCCTTGAACAAGCGTACCTGCAAGAAGTGTGCCGTCGAGTACGACCTCACCCCGGAGTTCTTCCAGCCGCATCGAACCGGGCTCCGCCACGAGTGCCGGACATGCCTCAACGCTCGGGCCAAGGAGTACCGCGACGCCAACCGGGCGCGGCGGAACGAACAGGCCGCCGCTTACCGCGAGGCCAACCGCGAACTACTTGCCAAGAAGTCGCGGGAGCGGTACGCGGCTAGGCGCGAGCAGGTTCGAGAGTCCGCAAAGTGGTCGAGCCTGAAGAGTGAGTACGGGCTGACTCGGGCTCAGTATGAGGCCCTAATCGAGTCCCAGGGCGGACGCTGCGCCCTGTGTGGCCGAGAGGGCGTCAAGCGCCTATACGTCGATCACTGCCATGTCGAGAACCGCATTCGCGGCGCTCTGTGCCCAGGGTGCAACACCGGGCTCGGGCTCCTCGGAGACAACCTTGATGGACTCCGGGCCGCCATGGCCTACCTCTCGACAGTCCCGGATCGCATCAACCCGATCCTCCCCAATGGGCCGGCGTGCGGCGGCGGATTCCGGCGCACGTCGAATCCGGAGTCCGAGGCCGCCTAACGACATCAACCCCCTAAAGGGGCCACTCGTTCGAGTGGCCCCTTTATCATCCCCAAGGAGTAATCATGAACGACAGCAAGGCGCAGGCCGCGTGGCACCCGTACCGCAACGCATGGGAGGCAGCGCAGGCCGAACGTGCCAAGCGTGAGGAAGAGGAACGACAGGCGCAGGTGGAACGCATGACCCGCCTCATCGCCAAGCGGGGTGCCTGGACGTGAGCGGCTACAAGCATGGAGCGTCCACCGCCGACCCGATCCGGCGTGCCGCACACATGATCCAGGCACTCCGATACCAGCTCGCACAGAAGGACGTGGAACTCCAGGCAGCGCACGCGCACGCCGAGAAGTTGCGTGCCAGCCTGGACCGGCACGAGAACCCGCCCCGCCATTGGGGGCAGGGAAATGAGCGGCTGTGGGCGGCGACACAGGAAGTGGCCGACTGGGAACGCCGGAACCCGTCACCCGACACGATCAGAAAGCGCCGCCGGGAAGCAATCCGGCAGCTCCGAGAAGAACAAAACTAACCTGCACTACCACAAGGAGAGACACGATGATTAGCACGACTGAGCTTGTTTACGGCCTCCAGGGTTGGGCGGCTGAGGGCGGCATCCCGGAGCGTGACGCCCCTGTGATCCGCGCGTTCCTGACCGGGCTGCTCGGCACGGAGAAGGGCCGAGAGCACGTCTACGACGCGTTGGTGGCCGCGCAGGAATGGGCGTGGGCTGACGCCGACGCAGCAACCTGCGACGTGGACGAGGCCCGCGCATTCCGGCGCGCCGAAAAGACCGCCGCCGCCCACCTCGCCACCATCTGTGAGCAGGTGATCGCATGACCGCCAACCTCCAGCCCGCCCTTCATCGGGCGCACCTGGCCCTCAATGAGTGCAACCCCAGGCCGTTGTCCTCGACCGTGACGGCGTCGCCTGGCAGAAGTGGTCTCGACACTGGCGGCCTGCCGATGGAGGCGACGACAAGCGAACCGATTACGAGCTCGCGTTGCTCTGCCCGGTCAAGGTCATCCACGAAGGAGTGAAGCCATGACCCGCCGCCCTCATCTGAGCGTCACCCCCATGGGCCTCGCCTACGTGTCCGGTGACTGGCACGACCGGGACAGTGCACACCACGCCGAAGCCGCCCTACGCACCATCTGGGCGAACAAGGAAGAAGCCGGCCTCCTTGCCACACTCAACGCCGAACGCGCCATCCACCAAGCCCGAGCCGAACAAATGCTCGAAACGATTGTGAGGAACCAGGAATGACACGCCCCATGCCCGGACCACCGGAGTGCTTGCCCACCGGCTTCCCCCACGAGCGCACGGCCCGCGACGCCTGCCTCATCCACGCCCGCAGCTACCACGCGAACTCAAAGCGACTCAAAGACGCCGAATGCACGCGCGAGTGGGGTGACGCCGCGTGGGACGAGTGGTACGCCGCCGCAGACCACATCCGTGGGAACAAGCGCCTCGCAGCGCGATTCGAACGCCCCGAGAACGCCGCCCGCACCTGGGCACGTTTCGTCACCCACCCGCACGCCCTGGAGGAAGCATGAACGAGCTCTGGTCCTGGTTGCTCACCGCCGTCGGGTTGACGTGTTTCGTGCTCGCGGGCCGCAAGGTTTGGTGGGCCTGGTATGTCGGCATCGCGGGGCAGGTCCTCTGGCTGGCCTACTCCCTCGTGACCGCCCAGTGGGGCTTCCTTGCTGGGGTCATCGCGTACACGGTCGTCTACACCAAGAATGCCCATGCGTGGACCCGCGAGCGCCCGAAGGCTGCAACGAAGGAGGAATCATGACCGCGCCTCGCCGTATCCGCACCACCAACGCCGACCCGCTCAACAACTGGAAACTGCCCATCTGCCACGACATGCCACGCGCCACCACCGAACACAACCGGGCAGCCGCAGCCGCATGGCTCGAAGCACGCCGCCGCCGCACCGGACGCGTCGGAGAAATCGACCTCGACGCGCTCAGGGCCGGGAAGCTCGGGCAAGAGGTCCGGCACCTGGACGGCAACCCGGCGAACAACCACGCCTCCAACCCCGCTTGGGGGACCCGCTCGGAGAACGTCCTCGATGCCGTCAGGCACGGCACGTACCGCAATGCAAACGCCGAGAAAACGCACTGCCCGCAGGGCCATGAGTACACCGCCCTGAACACCTACACATGCCCCCGCGGGAAACGACGGTGCCGCACCTGCCGCAAGGAGAAGCCCTAATGCCCGGACGCATTCGCTCCATCAAGCCCGAGTTCTTCACCAGCCCCGACACCGGCCGCGCCTCACTCCGTGCGCGACTGTTCTATGTCGCCCTCTGGTGCTGGGCAGACGACTACGGGATCGGCGAGACCAACTTCAGCATGCTCGCCGGCTTCGCCTTCCCCGAGGAGGATCAGATCGAACGCAAGGAACTTCCTTCCCTCTGCAAGGAAGTTGCGGAAGCCTACGGGACAATGTTCTACACAGTCAAGGGAAGGCATTACTACAGCATTCCGACGTGGGACGAGCACCAGCGCACACAGCGCAAGGCCGCCGCGAAGTACCCCACCCCCGATCACCCCGAAGCTGCCCCTGACCTGCGTGTTTACGGGGAAACAGAGCCCTCCGCACCGACGCAAGGAACTTCCGCACCGACGCAAGGAACTTCCGCACCGACGCAAGGAAGTGACGAGTACGGAACAGGGGAAAGGGAACAGGGGAAAGGGAACAGGGGGACATGCGATCCGGCTGACGCCGGGTCGTTGTCCGACGCCGCAAGCGGCACGGACGCCACCGAAGCCACGAACCCCGACGCCGAAGCCCTCAGCCACTACCTCGCAGACCGCATCCGCACAAACGGCAACAAGGTCCGCACGGTCGGCAAGCGATGGCACGATGCCATGGACCGCCTCATCCGCCTCGACGGGTACACGCCCGAACAGATCCGGCAGGTCATCGACTGGTCACAGGGCAACGAGTTCTGGGCACCGAACATCCTCAGCGCCCCGAAGCTCCGTGAGAAGTTCGACACCCTCAAGGGCCAGATGCTCAACGAACGCAACCGGCAAGCATCCCGACCGCAGACGGCGGCGGACCGGCGGCTCCAGGTTGGCGCTGAACGCCACCTGAGGCTCGCGGACTACCAGCCCACTAGCCACGACCCGTTCGACACATACGTCCGCACAAAGGAGATCGAAGCATGACACCGCAGGAAGCAAACGCGCTCCTGACCTCCGCGTCCAGGATGGACAACTTCATCACGGGCACGGACCAGGAGTTCGAGGTCTGGGCGTACGCGCTTGGCGGCGTGGACTACCAGCTCGCCGCGAGCGTGCTCACGGAGTTCTACGCGCGCCGGGAGCCTGGAGGCCCGTCCATCACCCCCGGCTACATCCGCCGCACCGTAGGCCGTGAAGTGGAGCGGGCCGCCGTCAAACGCGCCGCCCTCGAACGAGGCCCTGACGTGAACTACCAGCGGCAAGTCAGCACCTGGCGCGCCCGCAACTCCGATGAGTGGGACCGCCTGGTCGCAGCAGGAGCGCATGAGCAGTGGGCGGCATGGGCGCGGCGTGGCGAAACCGACCAGCCATGCAAATGTGGTTGCGGGGCGCGGGCATGACCGGCGGATGGGGCGCCCCCAAGCCGTCTAAGCCCATCGCCTCCGCCCGGCTCCTCGGCAGGTATGTTGGCTACTTCGAGGCAAAGCGGCTCGAAAGGGCGGCGCTACAGGACGGCAAGGGCCTGGAGATCTATTCGGTGCGCCCCCATACTGACGACGTGATCCGCGACGGCAGCCGGGACGCCCGCTATGACGTGTGGGAGGTCGAAGGCGGCGGAATACGGTGGATCGAGCCGTCCAACTTCTACGATTGGCCTAACGGATCGCACACTGAGCACCGGAACGCACCGTGGACGGCCTAGACGCCCGCCTAACGCACGCAAACCCCGCCCAGGCCCCGGACTGCCACCAGGGCCACAAACCCGCCCCAAAACGGCGCACAACACCCAAGGAGAGAACATGAACACCCTGCCTGCCCGTTTCACGCACCCCCACGCGGAAGTCCCGACCCGCGCACACCCCACTGACGCGGGCCTCGACCTCGCCGCATCCGAGACCACACACATCGCACCCGGCGTCGTGACACTCGTCCCCACCGGCATCGAGGTCGCCATCCCCGAAGGACACGTCGGCCTCCTCGCCGCCCGCTCCTCACTCGCCGCCAAGAAAGCCATGACCCTCGCCAACGGGGTCGGCGTCATCGACTCCGACTACCGGGGAGAAATCAAGGTGCCCATCATCCCCCTCGACGGCTGCCACAACCTCATCCAAGCCGGCCAGAAGATCGCGCAACTCATCATCCTGCCCATCGCACTCCCCACCGTGGAAGTCGTGAACGTGCTGCCCGAGAGTGCGCGCGGGCTGGGCGGCTTCGGCAGCACCGGGCACTGAACAACCACAAGGAGAGACCATGACCGACCCCATCAACCCGGACTACTACAAGACCGCACCCGAAAACACCAGCATCCACGGCGAATGCATCGACTATGCCACCGACCTCGGCTTCGTCCTCGGCAACGCCTTCAAATACGTGTGGCGGGCCGGACGCAAAGGCGACATCCGGCAAGACCTCAACAAAGCCGTGAAACTCCTCGACCACGCCATCCACAACGGCAGCTTCCGAGGACAGGCCCACCTCCGCATGGACCTCGCCACCCCACAAACCCCACGCCGGCGAATCATGCTCCTCATCGCCGCCGCCAACTCCGCATCCGCACGAAACGCCGCCCAACTCATCCGGGCCGCACTCGACAACCCGGCACTACTCGACACCATCGACAAGCCCACCCGCCTACGATGAACACCACCAGCAGAAGGAGAGACCCGATGCCTTACCTCACCCCCAACCACCCCGCCGTCGAAGCCGCTGCGAGAAGCGCATACGAGCGTGCATGGTGCGGTGAGAGCGAACCCTGGGCCGAGGTGGACGACCTGGAGCGCGACGAATGGCGCGCAGATGAAGCCCACTCCCTCACCGCCGCCATCCCGCACCTGGACGCCGACGACCTCCGCAACACCGATGCCGCAGAGGAAATCCGCACCGAGGGATGGCTGCAGGGCTGGGCCGCTGGACGTGACCTGGACGGCGACGAGGACGCGACCCCGTACCTCCGCGACACACCAGCCGGACGCGCACTCATGGCCGAAGGGTGGGACGCGCTGATCGAAAGCATGTCCGCATCCGGCGAGTTCCACGACGTAGACCTCCGAACCATGCAACGCCTGAACCCCTACCGGAAGGCCGACGCATGAGCACCGCCACCGCCGGCCGGGCCCGCGAATACCAGGTCCGCGACCACCTCGAAACACTCGGATGGGAACGCGTCATGCGGGCCGCCGCATCCAAAGGCGCAGCAGACCTCCTCATGGGCCACGAAACATACGGCGCCGCCCTCATCCAAGTCGGCACCCGCACCAAACACCTCGGCCCAGACGACCGGGCCAGGTTCCTCCGCGCCGCACACATCACCGGCGCACTACCCATCGAAGCAATCGTGCACCGTGGACGCATCACCTACCGGCTCGTCCACGACACAACCCCCCGCCACTGGCCCATCATCGACATGGACAACCCCGTCGAACACTGAACAACCACCAAGGAGAGAGATCATGAGCTCAACCGAAATCTACGGGCACCACATCAACCTGCCCGAACCCAACCCCGGCGGCATGGTCACCGACGTGATCGTGCTAGCCCGGATCGTGCACATGGACGGCGCACAAACCCGCGACATGCTCGCCATGTCCGCCACAACCCAAACCACCGGCATCATGCAGCTCGGAATGATCTCCGCCGCTGGGGCCTCATGCTCCGAATGGGACAACGAAGACTGACCACACAGCGGCCCCCAGCACAAAGCCGGGGGCCGCTGGGACACGAGGAGAAACCATGAGTGACCGCTACGTAGTTCTCGCCAAGCGCCCCGATTTTCGCAGCCCGGACGGTTTCGACTACCAGCCCGCAGGGAGCGTCTGGCCCACCCGCGAGCCGGTCGAGAACCACCAGAGCTACTGCCAGGCAAAGGCCGAGGCCGACCGCCAGCGATACGGCGACGTGGAGTACGTCATCGGACGCATCGAGATCGAGGAGGAAGAATGACCTGCACTGTGCCCCGCTGTGATACGCCCACCGCAGACGGCATCCACCTGTGCGACCCACACGAAGGCGACCTCTTCACACTCCTCGGCCAAATGCCCCTCCCCCTATTGCCTTAGGCTCGGCGCCCTGGATGCGGTTCTTCGCGCTTCCATTTGCGTTTTGGCGAACGCTTTGTTCTTCCACCATCTGAACCAGTTCGCTTCATGTGGCACGAACGGCAGAGCAGCCTTAGGTTGGTGAGTGAGTGGTCCATGCCACGCACTATGTGGTCCACGTCAGTGCCCTTGCTGCCACACAGCACGCACAGCCCTCGGTCCCGTTGGATCACTGCCTTGCGGCGAGCGGGCCAGTCGCGGGGGAGTTCTTTCATGCGCTTGTGGTTGCTGTCCCGGGCCACGTGGTTGCACCTCCATGCGGGGTAGCTTTCGCGTGCCGGGGCGTGCAACGCAGGTAGCCCCGGCGTGTTGCCGGGGCTCTTGCGTGGGGGCACGGGGGTTGTTTTTTGCGGGGGTGGGGGGTTGTTTTTTGCCCTGCCCCGCTCTCCTTGAAGTTGTACAGCCCCGCCGGAGCTCGCTTGTGGGCGGCTCGACGGCGGGGCACACCACGGGTTTGGCGCAAGGAGAGGAGCGCCCCTCGTGGTGGTCTGTAGTGGCGAGGCACGGCCGCCATCGTCACTGTTGCGGAAGGAGGAGGAGTCGAACCCCTGCCCTTTCGGACCTGACGGTTTTCAAGACCGTTCCCGCGCCACGCGGGGTCACCTTCCAGTGCGGAGACGGCAGGATTTGAACCTGCGG
>Ga0068623_1000041_pt1 | contig 12248 bp, 9 predicted proteins | sample InSIn2SAF170_FD_77427 | JGI IMG/M metagenome (GOLD analysis project Ga0068623, IMG submission 77427) | Clean room microbial communities from NASA Spacecraft Assembly Facility at Jet Propulsion Laboratory, Pasadena, California, USA -... ... | reverse complement strand
GGACTTCTTTGTGTACAAATTCGCAGCCTTCGCGATGGATTCCAACTCTGTCTTGAAAGAGTTGGCGTAAGCCATTGTAATTTTTGCGTGCGTTCCAAGGTAGCAAGATCGATGGAGAGTCGATGTTTTTAAGAGTTAGAGTTGTTAATCGAGGTTGGAGTTCATTTGGGAGTCATTCACCATACATTTGGTCAGTGCTCACATAGCGTGCTTGGCAAGTTTACGTTCAGTCACATATAACAGCCCGTACCTTTCACTCAGACGGTTTCACTTAAACTCAAGATTAAAAAAGTGACACACATCGTAAGGCGAGATAGGGTATCTCACAGATAACTCCGAGCAAACATAGTGCGCCCTCCCACATTCTTCCTCTCAATAACCCTCTCCAGGCGTTCAATGTCTCTTGAATTATTTCCGTGGATCATAGTTCTTATCCTCGAACGTCCAATCACTCTCAAAGTCCGACTCTTCGTATGTGCCGTTCTCATGATTAGCCCTCTTAGACTTTCGCGGTGTATAAGAGTCTACCCCTTGATCCTCAGCGTCGTTGATACCATCCATCTGTGCAATCTCTTGTGCATCTTGTAGTAGCTCCTCAGTCCCAGACCTATATTTACTTCCCTTGTCCATAGGACTAAGCCTGGGAGGGCCTGTGTCCTCGTATGGGGAGTCTCTGTCGTCTGACGGCGATTGGACATTGCCGCATTTAGCTTGCGACGACCTGGGCGTATCAGTTCCGTCGTCGCTCGGCGAAGACAAGTCAATGACTAGGCCTTTTCGCTCTTTGGCTGATCGAAACTTTGGAACATGTCGGGACGGCGCAATAGGCGGTGACCCACGCTTCGTGGAGGGGCTAGGTAACCCTGCTCCATGTAGCAGGCCCTCGGAGTTACGCCTACGAACTGGTGTGGCTGCAGAATAATTTGAGACAGGCATATACTACTCTCGTCAGTAGTGATCTTGGGATTAGTAAGAGTATGATGTACCTGAGGCCTCGAGAAAGTGCGCATGATGTTGTACTTTTTCGAGTAAGTGGCAGTGTTCTCTTCCCTTCGTTGACTGTTCGCCGGTACTAGGTTGCTTATATCCCTACTCGTATGGCCCTGATATACTAAGTTAGGAACTTAGCAAGAGTCAAGGATATAACTTAGATAATAGGACGTCCCTCAAAATGACTTATAGGCTGCTGAGTGTCGAATTCTTCGCGTGTAGAACTCGCCTGACCCTTCATCTGGCCACGACTTGTTTGCTGGGAGAAAGTTGGCACATTATGAAAGGAGCCTTGTTTGTCGTTACCCTTTATACTCTTTTCTTTGGTATCTCCAGAATGCCGCTTCTCTTCCAACAACGATCCAACTTCTTTCCACTTCTGAGCCATTCGGCCCTTGACTACTGAGAGGCCTATAGAAGAAGGTGCTGCGCCCCTTGGTCGTTGCGATGCAGGCGGAATAATCCTATATACTGTAACTTTAGGTCCTCTAGGACCATCTAAATCAGTTGTAACCCCTTGTCTATGAGTATATTTCGTATCCTACGTATGACATCAGTATGCTGAACTTCGAATAAACGACAGGCGCGAACGTACGAGAGGACGCGGAATAGTTCGAGACAGCGGCGCAATGGGTGGATTTCTAGAAGGCCTGGAATGATACTGCCTGTCGATCCTGTTCAATGGATACTGGGGGGTACGACCACTGGCGACGATTTTCCGTGTCTCACTTGGACGATCAGTCGGCCCAAGTGGATTATCCGAACGGCCATTGGACAATGCCAGGGGGTTGAGGGTATCAAAGTGTCCAACTTTGGCTCCAGCGAGGCTTGGTGCAGGCAGGCTATATCCAGCGGAACGTGTGCCAGATTGTGGAATGGAACTTTTCCCACTCCTAATAGGTGGCCTCGATGTCGTCGTCATATCCTGAATTCGCCGTTTCGATGTCAGGTCTTGACCTCGTGGGTTCGGCATCGCAGTAATACCACTCCGACTAACAGCCTTCGGTATCGGTACCCCATTCTGTAGCCCAGGTCGTCTCATCGGCTCGCGAACACTTGGTCTCGGTATTATTCCCTCCACGTCCTCCCTCCCTGCAAAGTGAATATACACATTCAGCCTCTCTCCTGCGCCTACGAAATACCTCCCTGCTTCCCAAGCAGCTCTATCGACCACGTCTCTACACTCCTGCCTCTGGAGATGCAGATGCGCGTCGAAGAGTCTTCGATTCTTGAACAATGACATATGGGCTCGCTCAAGGAGATCCTGCCACTTGTATTAGTATTTAATTTAAGGGAGCGGAGGGGGCGCACATCATAGCTTCGAAGCCGGCTACTAGGGAGACCAAGGCCTCGTTTGTCTGTTTCGAAGTCTCGGACGATGACGTCTGGGTTCGACATGTTGGAACCTGTCTGCATATAAGGTGGTGTGAATAGCGACGGTAAAGTTGGCTTAGAAAAGTTGCGTGTAGGAGAAGGAAAGCGTAGAAGTAGTGGGTCAGTCTGGGTTTATATGCTATGGAAGAAAAAGAGTGCGCTCGTGATCCGGCCGAATGCCCTGGCAACGCGCCCAGCGCAAATAGGAAAGAAATATTTTTCGTAATCTTTTGTAACCTAGGTAAAGGTAGATGGGAGGGAAAGAAAATAGAAGATTAGCCAGGCCTACGCCGTTGTGTGAAAAGAGGATATACTTTCCTCCACCTTTATCCTACACTCCTCCAGCTCCCATATACCACCTAAAGCATGCTGGTGAGCCATCGAAGTATCGTTTCCGCTAGAGAGGATTATAGGCTAGAGGGAGTATATTCTGTTTGAGCTCCCCGCGTAAGATCATCCAACTCCCTGCCTACCCGGCCGAAACCCGCAAAATCTCCCCGATCAAGATTGAGAAACATTGTTCGATCCTACTTTCAAACCTGCCCTGCCCTTCGCTCATGCTCACTTCCCCATTCTCAGCACTGCATCCCTCATGGCTCTTACCCCATACTTGCGATGCAACCTCGCAAATTTCGGCACGAGCTCGATATCTGCTATCCCAATCTGCATGTCACCATAGTGCTCTGGCCGGTTTCCAGCACCTGTACAATGGTGACGGGAAGTGTACGCATAGAGGTGACCTGACTTGGCGACGATAGCTCGGACGAGTGGCCGCCTCTTAGGATCCTTGCAGCGTTCAGCGCAAGCTCGGCCGATAATAACACCGGTCTCGAGGATACGGCGTGACGCCTTGTAATCGAGCGTTTGTATTCTTCTGTGCGTATCTGAGGCGCGCTCTTCATATGGGGGCGGCAAGTCCAGATCAGTAGGTGCATTGAAAGGTACAGGCTGGGTTACCCCGGAAAGGTTTCGTTCTCTGGGTTGATCTGGTAATGCAGCTTGGTTAGTAAGTCCATTGTAGCAAGTCCGCCTTGGTGGCTCGGATCCCGCTCGTGGATCTCTGTGATCTCTATGGCTGACTCCAGTGCGCGATTCGTCAATATCAACGTCATTATTGCTGTCCGATTGATCCGTATCCGATATCGACTGAAGAGGCTCTGATGCAGCGCGAGAAACTCCACGATGTCCATGACCATCTGTGGTGAAAGATCGAACAGTTTCCGCCTCGACGTCGACAGAGCGCTCGACTCTATCCGTCATTGAGATGTTGGGACCGATGCCCGCCTCCTGACTGTCAGGCTCCGTTATCCCGCCGCTCTTGCCATACCCATCCCAGTCCACTTCCTCACCGTCAGACTCTTCAATTCCACTGCTCCTCCCATACGCCTCCCAGTCCACGTCTTCGACCCCGTCCTCACCATCCCAACGCATTTTCTTCCCCACCCTCTCAACGAAATGCGCCCAAAGCACCAACTTCCTGTTTCCCTTGTGATTCTCCACAAAATCGTCCTCATAATAGTCTCCTTCATCCCACGCCTTCGCCACAGCTTGCCCCTCACACACCCCATTCTCGAAGTGAATGTGGAGCTCAAGCGCCGCCTCGTCCTTTCCGAAAATCTCATAAATATGATCCTGTAAATCCTAAGACGTGTTAGCATAGTGACGAGGTGAGAGGGGACAGTAGAATTTACTGAATATTTTTGAGCGCGCTTGCTAGCAATACGGTAACTCGATGAATTCTTCCGAAACTCACCGACTAGAATTGCGGGCATGCTAAGGTTGGTAGACATTTCGGAGACGTGAGAGAGTATATAATACTCTGAGAAGCACAGTAGGTTGTTGGTCTGATGGAGTAAGAGAGGTCGTTGAAAAAGGGTTTAATCAGAAGAGATACATTTATCAATATGGTGATAGAGTTGAACTAGAGGCGAGGGAAGAGGAGAGAGACAATGACGACGATAAGGATAATTCTTGGTCAAGGAGAGAGATGGCTAAGAGCGAGGTGGTTGCAACTAAGTTCGTAGACTTTAAGGCAGCATTCATCCTTTCGGTATAATGGCGACATTGCTTTACTTGACAGGAGCATTGATCTACGCTCAGCACTGTCGTGCGCCGGTTTCTCTTTCATAGACCGTGATCGACGCGAAAGTAGTCCTTATGATCAGGCGGTGCTTATCAACAAGTTTGTTAGTCATTCGTGAAGATCGCATTGCCGAGAAGATATTTGCACTTAGTGGAATGACTGGGGCGAGAGGAGGACGGTACGCACCTTCTAGGACTCTCCGCCCAAGCGCTAGATGCTGGCCACAGAAATACAGATGATATGATGACCAAAGTGAAAAGAGCGCACAAACATCAACAAGAGCGACCCGACATGACATGATCGATGAGCATTCTTAGTAGACTGACTAGTAGCTGTCCATGTCCATCCAGCACCTTAAAGAAGATATTCCAGTTCCAGTTCCATTTCCAGTTCCAGCGATACCCACCATCCATCTAAAGTTACCAGCCCATCGAGGTCAGGAAAATGAGTCGGTCAAATATAGCTTATAAACCGAAGGCCTAAGCTTGCTGCCAAAGCGGCGATTCATCTAGCATCCACCACCCCATTTCCACCCTCGCCTTCCTCAAACGCCAGGCAGCAAAATGATAGAATACCCCCACCCAAAGCAAGAAATACCATTGGCTCATTAAAAAAACAACTTCCCGCGAAAAGCGACACCAGTGATGCAAGCTTTTTATGCCAGATAACCGAGCTCATCGCCTTCCAGCCGTTCCAGATACTCCTTCTCGAGGAGGATGTCGATGCACTTCTTGATGTCGGGAACCCGAGGCATGAAGCGGTTCTTGATTTGTTGGATGGTTTCTGAGACGAGCTGTTGATGCTTCATCTTCTTGCGAGATTTCATGATACGCACAATGGCCGACTATATCAAAGTTAGCATGTGAATTCTTGTGGGCAGGGAAAATGAGGGAAGACATACCTGCATCAGCAGCTTACGGTCCTCCTCGATCGTCTTGTGCGTATCCTCCACCTCCTGCTTCTGCTCGCTCTTGATACCAATGTTGAGGTTGACCTTGATCTTCTTGGTCTTGAACCCTGAGTTGAGCTTATAAGTCGTGCCAGATTCAGCCTTTGCGCCCTCTGGCTGAGCAGTCAGAACCTTAGCCTTGATGAAGACACCGATGCTGGGATCTAAAGTCTCCTTTCCGAGCTTAGTGCCCTCAGCCATCTCATCATAAGAGACAGTATCGCTGTCGTTGAACAGCAACAGTATCGCCATCTGGTAAGTCGAGACTTGGAAGGTAGGCGAGACCTTGGTCCCGGAAACTTTGCAGTAGTTGGCCTTCATTTCACCCTTACACAGCTGCCACAGCCATGACAGCTTTCGGCCCTGATGCTTGTGATTATAGAAACGTGCAAAACGCTCGTAGGTCTGAACAATTAGCTGAGGAGGCGTAAATGGCGTCGTTGGTGCGTTCAGGGGCCAGAAGCCCGTGCCGAGAATGTGATATGTAGTATCAATAGCGTTCTTGAGGTCGTCCTTATCGAGGGTCTGTTCTAGCCACTCCTTGTAGGCACTGTTGAGATCCTTAGAGATTTGCATGTCCTGGAACATTCGTTGCAGCTTATTCGTGTACTCGAAACCGCAAGCCTCTTTTAGCTTGGAGATCATGCTTGTCTCGGCATCGTCAGATGCTGATGTGGTCTGTACCAGACGCTTGGCCAGCATGCGGGAGTAGAATTTCTGGAAGACATCCTTGTCCTCAATGTACTTGAACACAGTCATAATCTGCGTCAGAAGCTTCTCCATATCGTCCTCCTCAGTCATCTTGGCTGTCGACTTCTTCAGCAGCGTATCGGTGTACTTGGCGAGAAGCTCGGGAGACTTGTTGGAGCCGGACTTGCAAATTTTGTTGCGGTTCACGAATTCTCGACAGGCATTGTCGAGCGAACGCACGAATTCGGACTCGCCATTGAAGGCCCGGTTGACGAGGTCCTGGTACTGTGTGTGTACTTCGAGGAGAGCTTCGACATATACCTTGGGCTCAATGTTATCACCTTCCTGGGCGACCTTCTCGACTGCGGCAAGACCCGCTTTCCTTACGTGAGTCTCGAAGCGATTTCGTAGAGGATCCAGACCTTCGGGAATACGGGCAAGCAGCTTGTACATGCGACCGAGGTCCTCCTGCTTGTCGTGATCGAGGAGAATCTGAAACTCTTCCCGCAGCGCCTGAGAATGAGCGGTGATGAGAGCTTCCTCGCAGCAGCGCATCAACGGCGACATGATCTCATTGAGCAAGTAGAGAGGAACACGATCCTTCTCTTCATCCAACCGTGCCTCGGCCTTCTTCATGTACTCGACCACACTGTTCTCCGCTAAGAACTGCTTAGATTCGTTGTTGTAGTACTCTGAGGTCGCCTGCAGGAAGGGCTTCTCGAAATACTCCTTGTAGACGTCCAATGTAGATTTCGAACTGTCCGACTCATCGAGACCGAGGGAGACAAAGGAGTCGACGACGGATTTTATATGCGACTGCTCGATGGTCTCGCCGTTGCGCTGCTTCTCGACCAGCTTCAGCACCGAGCGCATGACGCTCTCCTGCGTGCCGATGAACATGTCCTCTTTCCATCGCACCAGGTGGAGGGTGTAGATATCGTAAATGTTCTTCTTTCCCTCATCCATCTCTCGCTTCACCCAATGTCGGTTGAGGTATCGGAACAGATGGTTGTTGTATTGCCCAGCGGTCGTATACCGATTCCATTCTTTGATGTAAAATGTCAGAAGAGCTTCATCGACGTGCTCTTTTGATCGTGCCTGGACGCCCTGGAGATGTGTCTTGAGGTATTCAATAAGGTGCTGGTACAGGTCCTCTCCGAGAAGGTGTGCTCCGCCGCGGTTATTGTGACTCGAGAACGCCGTCCCTGCGACCGCTTTCTGTGCCGTACAGAAGTTGTGGATGGCTGTGTAGAGACCCATGTACGTCTTCATGTCCATGCCGCCCCGGAGGTTGGTCATGATCTTCTCGACGCCGGCTTCGAGGTACGCCCATCTATAGACACTCTTGTCAGCAATGCCGTGGCAAAAACGCGTTTGGGTAGCGGTAGAGGCGGTTGTGATTCACGTAACAGAACGAACGTCCATCGAGATTCATGAAGGCGTTGCGGAAGGAAGTCATGGAAACCACATTGGCGGACAGATGCAATAGAAGCGTAGATGTAGAAAGACTACTGCCGCCTGGTCCAACTCTTTTGCGAAACCCAGGCCGGGCATGAGGTAGGGGCGGAGCGACTTACGTTGCTTTGACATCGTCCTTCGCCGGGACGGGGGGCATCTGAGAAGCCATTGCAGATGAGTTCGTCGCGTGCTCTGGGGCACTTTTCGGGGGCGACTTCTTGCGCTTGAGAAAGTGTATTGTGTCGGTGGTATTGTCAAGCGCGGAGAGGAGCTAAATAGGCTCCAGCGAGAGGGCGAGGTTGAGGTCGATCGGGGAAGGTGGGAGGAGCGCGGAGGCGTTGGCGGAACGGACCTTGCGGCGGGCGTGGTTTTATGGGCCCAGCGGCGAGTATGGATGTGGCTTGGCGGTGTGCAGTCACGACGTGAAAGGGAACATGGAAGAGGGTGGAAAAGAAGAGAGAAGCGACGGGTGAAGGAGGAAGCAGCGGCGAGGTTTTGTGAATCACGATGAGGTTCAGGCACCGACGGAGCTTAGAGGGCTTGGCTGGTTCAGCCTTAACGATGGCCGTGTCTGGCGCCTTGAGTGACTCCGCGCTTCACACTTCAGAGTGACTGCCAAGGCATGCGCACTGTGCTCGAGCAATAGAGTTGCGGTAGAAGTAAGATTTACGCTCGCCGTCTGCAGCTGGACGGTTCGATCATGCGGGCCATCGGTGGCACCTGCGAGCACACCACCAACTCATGCGGTGGCGCACATCTCTACAGCAGCTAGTAGCATCTCGAACCTAGGACGGTGCGGAAGAACCCTTTTCTACGACTGCAGTACGAGTAGTTCAGCGGAGAAGCACCTCTGCATTTCTCAGAGAGCTTCAACGCTGAGACTCGTCGATGACGTCTTTTCGAGATCATTGGACTCCGCAATATCCTTTCTCAACCTCATCTCTCAGTTTATTCAAAAGGTTGATATCAACCGTACTCAATAAATTTTGCTCTTGCCTTACGAACTCTTCCCTATCTGTCACTTCCAAAATTCATTCTGGACGTTCGGTACGACCACTATATGGGCCACTTGATACCCGTCGAACCTACCAAGGAGTGTCCACATACAGTCTCGACTCAACGATTACAAACACAAAGGTCAAGCGAAAACTCTGGGTATCAACACGTCAAACTACCAATCTTCCAACACACCATACACTTGGAACGTAATGTCTAAACTCACCCTAACTCCCCTCGCCTCCCTCCTCATCTCAGCACACCACATTCCCACGCACTCCCACCTCCCAAATACAACCCCACATTCGCATCCCCTCCTAATCTACCACTCCGCCTATCCCCCCAGCACCTCCCCCTCAATGCTCGAATCCCACCTCCGTACCAACTCCGTAAGTCCACAATGGCGCTACACCATGTACAGCACAACGCACTACCACAGCACAACACACGAAGTACTCTGCATCTACTCAGGCTCCGCACGTCTTCTCTTCGGCGGCGAGAAGAACCCGGGGAAAGTGGAAGCGGAAGTGAAAGCGGGCGATATGGTTGTGATTCCCGCGGGGGTGGGACATCGATTGATGGAGGATTTAGAGGGTGGGTTTCAGATGGTCGGGAGTTATCCGAAGGGGTGTAGTTGGGATATGTGTTATGGGACTGCGGAGGAGGGGGATATGAAGGAGAAGGTTAAGAGTGTCAAGTGGCTTGAGAAGGATCCGTTGTATGGGGACGATGGGCCGGTGTTGTGGAGTAAGGAGAAGTTGGAGGAGGTGGGGAAGGGGAAGAAGTGACGATGAGATGCATGCACGTTTGACTTTGATGCAATGTTTCTGCAAGGACCTAGTACGGAAGCAAAGACTCATTCTTGGGCAGAAGTAGAATGCGAGGAAGAACGCTTTCTTACATGAGGGAGATGCATCTTTGTACAGAGGAGATGATAGCTTGTTACCTGTGACTGCATAAGGGAGAGCCCCACGTTCATCCTACACGTACACGTACCAGTACAGCCAATCCAGAAAGCTCTATGTCGTGAGAAATTCCGATACGGGTGCCGCATAATCCCTCTCTAGACCCCCGAAAGCTAATATCATACAAGCGTACACGCATAAACTACTTCTTAATATCTTCAGCCTTGTCAGCAATATCCTCGGCCTTTTCGTGGATCTTTTTTTCCGCCTCTTCAAGCGGATGCAGAACTTCGTTCGGTATTGCGTCCTTTGCCGTCTGTCCAGGTTTAGCGGTCGCCTGCTCGAGTTCCAACTTCTCCTCGATCAGCTCTTCCTTTGCTTTGATAGATTTTTCCACCTGCTCAACAGCCCGCTCGATCTCTACCTCCATATCTGGCAACTTGAAACGCTCGGCAATGAGCTTCCCATTCCATCGCTGCAACACCATCACATCTTCTGTTCCGTTGTTTGTCTGCTCTTCGACTACTTTTGCAACCTCTTGTTGTTGCAACTTTGAAGGCCGCGGTGCAGCGCGCGAGATCAGGCGGGTCGGGTACATGAGGCCTGCTGTGTAGACTTCGTCGAGCTCCGCGGAGGGGTTGGGGGTTGGGAGGTTGTGTTGGAGGAGGAATTCAAGATGTTTGGAGCCAGTGAGTGCTGTCAATGTTAGCCGGATACTTTCGATTTAGATAGTCAGTTGCCATACCTTTCCAATGCGACCATGTCCTGTAGCAGAGGTAGAAGAAGGGCAGATTGGGTATGCTGTATAGTGTGAGCTCTGCGGTCCTCAACGACAAAAGAAGCAAACGTACACCGGGATGAGCATGAAGGGAATAGTAAAGGGCATGGCGACGACGCTCCAAATGGCCTTGCTTCTATGCATCGCCTGGCGTTCCTGCGCCAACTTCCTCAAGATCTCGGGCACCTTCTGTTGATGCATGTACAATCCGGGAAATAGAACCTGGTATTTCTCCCGCCCTTCCACAATGGCCAGTTTTCGCTTCGCCGTCAGCGCGGGTATTGTCTTGAGCCCCCATTCCTCGTAGGGGATCTGCTTGAGCAGGTGGTTGCCATAGTAAGTGACCTTCTTCTTCCAGTTCCCGACCGCCTTCTCATCTTTCTCCCACGCGGCCCACGTCTCGTTCGCCTTGATAGTGACCTTGTCGAGGATGTTGCGCTCGGTGACGGCCTTCTCGTGCAACTTTTCGCAGTAGATGAGCGACCGTCGCGTCGAGATGGGGAGCAGGAAGAGGCGCATGCTGGCGAATTGGCAGACTTGGCGATGAAGCTGGAGGTTTTAGTAAGCGCAGAATGGCGCTGGGCTTGGGAGACGTCGTCAAATGCGCTCTGGGTGAAACATTGCGGGCTCGTGGTCGGCGGAGGAGACGTGTTTGAAGAGTCGAGGTTTTGGTCGCGAACCGGCTAGTGCGATGACTTCATGCATCCTTGCTGGCTAGAGCTTTGGATGTCAAGGTTTCCTGATCGACACCCGACAATTTCCCACCGACGGCGCATGCACCACCACACATCAACTCAAGGCTTTCGCTCGCGATAGCGTCGCCAGTCGCCCGGCAGCTGGAGGTGCCCGTCAACACTCTCTCTATACGCACCGCGAAGGCCGAGCATGTCGCGCGCCGCCATTGTCACGCCCTCGTAATCCACCGCTCACCGCCAAGGCCCTGCTCTGCACCGTTTGGGCGTCTCGCGTTCACGAGCCTCTCATTAAAGCCAAAGCCACCCGCTCGCTCGACGTGGATTCTCCGACAGACGTCTGGCCGCAGCCCACCGCGGCGAGGCAAGAATGGCTGGCACCTCCATGGCAGAACAGAGCAATGGCACTCCCCCTCTCAATCCGAACCGCCTGCTTCCGTCGCCCATCCCTCCGCGGCCAACCTCCTCGTCCCTGTGCTCGCAGCGCCCGCAGTCCGGAATCTCAGCCGTGTCCTCGAACAACGGGAGATATCGCGACGACCAGCTCGACGGCGCCACTGTGCGCAAGTCGCATAGCCATTCGGTGTCCTCGAATCCACAAACGCTGGCGTCGTCCAAGGGCAGTCTGTCGGCAGTGTCGAATGACAACAAGGACAAACAACGTGCTGTGCGGACACTACCTCGTAAGAGACCGAATACGCTGCAAGCGACCGGAGCAATTCATAAACTAATACTGTACAGCATGGGTCCAATCTGCAGACGACGACGACAATGCCGACCCTTCGAGCCTCCTCCTCCCTAGAACCCCCACTACCATTCGACCCGCCTCCCATAATCACATGCCTACGCCGAAAGCCAATGCGGTAGCCGGAAGACACTTCGACTATGCAAGAGAAGGCACGCCTGTCACCATCACATCACCCATCAGCGAGCACGCATCGAAATGGCAGCAGTTCGCCAAAGCCTCCGCCTTCGACCGCCCACCATCCTCGCGAGGCGTGGTTGTTTCCGACGACTGGATGAAGGAGAATTTGCCAGACCTCGAAGAACCCTGGCATCCAATCGATAAAGCAGGCGACGAGGAAGAGCCAGGCTTCTGGTTGTTTAGCGCGAGGAAAAGATCAAGACGCTGGATGCGGGCACAGAGGACTATAATGAACCACCCAATGGTACCGCTAGTCGTCCGAATGACAGTCCTCACTTTTTCTGTCATGGCGCTGGCACTCGCCGGCTCCATCTTCCACCGATCCGATTCTGCCGGCTGCGAAAACAACTCCTCGACCTGGATGGCGCTGCTTGTAGATATCGTCGCTATCCTGTATACCTCATATAT
>Ga0068623_1000039_pt1 | contig 12434 bp, 7 predicted proteins | sample InSIn2SAF170_FD_77427 | JGI IMG/M metagenome (GOLD analysis project Ga0068623, IMG submission 77427) | Clean room microbial communities from NASA Spacecraft Assembly Facility at Jet Propulsion Laboratory, Pasadena, California, USA -... ... | reverse complement strand
TTATTCTTTTCGAGGGGGTGAATGACAGTCTGCCAGATCGGGACAACCTGCGGAAACTTCTCAGCTCTGCGTTCTGTTTTCTTAGCTCTCTCTCCAGGGTCTTGTTGACGGCCAAAAGAGATGAGTTGGAGATTTCAAGATCAAGCACTTTTCGCTCTCTGCGGGCGTTGCTAGCGGCATCCAGCTGTTCTTTCGTAATGGGTTGAATTGTTGTCGTCTCGGACGAGCCGCGAGTATGCCGGGATTGCAGCTGTGGTTTTACTTGTGCTTGCATGTCCAGCTTTGCCGTTTCGCTTGCCGCAGATGTTGCGGCAGTATTAGTTGAGCCTAGGCTTGCCGATCGGGGGGCTTGAGCTACTCGGCGATGTCGCAGCAGTCGTGTCAAGAGCGTGGCGGGCGCCGTCGGTGTCCACCCGTGGCAATGAACTGTCAGGCACTTGTATGACGGCAGGCGGTTTAGCGGAGACTGGAGAAACGGTTGAAGAGGTTGTGCCGAGAGATTTGCGATATGGTTTAGCCTCAACCGCGGTAGGCTTGATGTTCAGAGAGCTGCTGCGTCGACGGTCAAGAGTCGAGCTGATGGATGAGTGAGCGTTGGACAAAGTTCGCTGTCTTGCAGCTGGAGCTGTTACCATGGGATGAGCGTTGTTGGTTGGCGTTATTGCATGAGGCTTGGTTGGCAACGAGCAAGTGGATGCGGCCGTGCTCGAGGCATAAGAAAGCTTCTGCGTAAGTGGTGGTTTTGGGAGCCTTGGACCTTGCTGATTTGCTGCATTCCTCGCATGGAAGGAGCCTTGGTCAAGCCTCGGGGTCCTACCCAGTGTCGGCTTCTTAGGAGACACTCGAGGACTGGATCCTGGAGCTTTGTAGGTTGACTTGGGCCTTGTACAGCCATTCTTAGATGAGGCAGAGGATGCCTTGACGTCGTCGGCTCGGAAGAATTTGGATTCGTCTTTGGTAGCAGAAGCACTGCTTCCAGCAGATATACGTCTGTCGCTAGCAGTGGGACGAATAGATAGTTGATCTGTTGACTTTGAACGTGAATATGTCGGTGTGGCTGGACTTCTTACACCCATACCATACTTGTTAGCCTGTGCATCGCGCTGATCGCCTGCTACGACGGCCTTCGTTCTCGCAGCTGTGTCGGGGGTGGAGGGAGAGTCGGTATCGTGTCGAATGTTCCTAGCACCTGAGCGTGGAGTGATATTGCTGCTGAGCGACAATGTGCTTCGTGCTTCGTCAGGCCTGTCAGGCGAGAGGGTCCGCTGTCGAAGGGTGCGCTGAGCAGCGGGCGCAGATGCTGGCGAATTCGAGGTTGTTCCCGCCAGACGTGGGGTGAAGCTATGTGCAGGTCTCGTACGGAGGTTGGAGCTCAAAGCAGGAGTCAGCGGCTTCGTTGTGGATCGTGGTTTGTGGTCGAGTGGCATGACGGGGCCAGCTTGTTCTTCAAGTTGTCAATTGCCCCCCCAATGAGTTGGTGGGTTTCAGCTGCTCGGCTGTTGTTGTTGTTGTTGTTGTTGTCGTTGTCCTTGGAAGGCGCAAACGTTGTCCTCCCAGATACTATCGACTGCCACAGTCGATACCATTGCTGTCGCCTTCTCTTTGGCAAGCAATTTACATGCAAATCAGAAGTAACAGCAGAGATTATGCAAGCGTTGTGAATCGAGACGTCAACCAAAACAATTTGGTAAACACGAGCCTCCGACACTGGCTCGACTGGCTTGACTGTGATGCTTAGCGCGGCATTCAACTCGCTGGGAGTGCTCCGCACGACAGATTGTACGGGGGTCAGTGCACCCTCAAAGACTGCCTAAACCCACCATGTCCCGTCATTGTTTGGCTGCAGGTGATGTCGTCTTGCATTTTGTGAGCTAGCTACGTAGGCTATTCCTAGTCGAGTTAGCATCAGATCTTGGCCTCTCTTAACGCGTCGATCCGGTCGCGTTGGGCTTCTCGGTCATTACGCCACGAAGTGCAAGATACGCATCACGATACTCGGCTACTATGACTGCCTTCTACCTTGGAGCATACTAACCTGGTCGACAGTTGACGTTATCAGCTCAAATGGGATGAACGACGAAGATGAACGCCTTTTCGAGCCGAAAGCCTCTCCAGAGGGCCCCGCTCCTCCTCCTTCAGCACAGCCAGATGCTGCCCCCTCGAGCTCAGCCTTGACCGTCGACGGGCAGGATCTCGATGAAGCCATCGAGGCAGCCAAGAATGCTCCGATCGCCTCACAGCATCATTCGCTCAAACACCATCTCCTAGGTCCCTCTCTGACAAAGGCAGGCCAGAACGACGTAGACCAGAAAAAGGTCGCAGAGGTCATCTATGAAGCATCCAAGGGTTCAAAGTTCTTCAACAATGAGGAGGTCAAGGACAAGACTTTGACCGTGAAAATCGATCGCATCCTCAAATCCAAAGCACAACTCGAGAAGCTGGATCTGAGACAAGATCTGAGAAGAGCCGATGCATACATCACAGAGCTGGAACTGTCGAGAGATCTGTCGCAGTATGTTGTTCACATCGACTGCGATGCCTTCTACGCAGCTGTCGAGGAGATCGATCGCCCAGAGCTCAAGACCGTGCCAATGGCAGTCGGACAAGGTGTGCTCACTACCTGCAACTACGAAGCACGAAAGTACGGCTGCAGGAGTGCAATGGCTGGCTTTGTCGCGAAGAAGTTGTGTCCTCAGCTGATTTGCTTGCCGCTGAACTTTGACAAGTATACAGCAAAGGCAAAGGAGGTACGCGCCGTGCTCGCCGAGTACGATCCACGTTTCGAGAGCTCAAGCATTGATGAAGCATATCTTAATGTCACTCAATATTGTGAGGACCATCAACTCGGTCCGGAAGAGGTCATTGTACAGCTTCGTAACGAGGTGCATGAGAGATGCAAGATCACCATCTCGGCTGGCATCGCACCAAATGCGAAGATTGCAAAGATTTGTTCTAACAAGAACAAGCCAAATGGCCAGTTTCGCGTCCCCAATGACCGCATTGCCGTCATGGCATTCATGCGAGACTTGCCTGTGCGCAAAGTTAATGGTGTTGGCAGAGTCCTGGAACGGGAGCTAGATGCTATTGGTGTCAGAACATGTGGCGACATCTATGAACATCGTGCTTACCTGAACAGATTGTTCGGCGAGAAGACCAATCACTTCCTGTTGCAAACTTATCTCGGCCTGGGCAGGACCGATGTGCAGCCAGCCGAGGACCACGAGCGGAAAAGTGTTGGCACAGAAAGCACTTTCCGAGACATGAGCAGCAAAGCGGAACTGCGTTCGAGGTTGCGGCGCACGGCTGAGGAGCTGGAAAAGGACATGAAAAGAGTCGAGGTCAAAGGTCGCACCCTCTGTCTGAAGATCAAGCTGCACACGTACGAAGTCTTCACAAGGCAGGTCATACCACCAAAAGCCATATCTCAGGCGGATGACCTGTACAACTACTCGTTGCCAATGCTTGCAAAGCTCGAAAAGGAGATTCCAAACATGAGTCTCAGGTTGATGGGTCTAAGGTGCACGCATCTGATCAGTACCAAAAAGGCCGATGTCGACAGCTTCTTTGCTATTGCCAAGCGTGGTGGGAGTTCGAGCGGTGCCAAGCGTGACACTGAAGGCGAATGGGAAGTCTGGCCAGACGAGGAATTTGAAGAAGCAGCACGACAAGAACGACTGGCCGAGTTTGAAGAAGTCCAACACTGGAGTCAAGAACAACAGGACAACTGCGATGGTCAGAATCACAACTCGCCCTTTCCGGGCACCGACGTCTCAGATCGTACCCAACCACAGGCCCAAGATTTTTTAACGGCAGACTGGCATGAACCCTTTGGACGCTACAAATATGGAAGTGCACCAAACACTCCCGACAAACCTCAACTTGCCAAGCAGGCCTCTAAGGATGAAACTTGGGATTGCCCCATCTGTGGTACAGCACAGACTGCTGACGACAAAGCGTTTAATGCACATATTGACCTGTGCCTCAGCAAAGGAATCATTCGTGATGCTGTCGCGGAAGGCACGATAGCAAAAGATATCGAGAAACTACCTACCAGGCCCAATAGTGCAGCAGGCATGAAGAGGAAATCGAATATAGCAGGCGATGGTGATAGGAAGCAGAAGAAATTATTCTTTGCCTGACAAGTAGCAATATAATGTACTAATGAGGAACGAGCACTATCACTGTGTTGGACATTCACGCATCCAGATCTTGCTTCCCATGTGCCTTCCTTCTCAGCTTACAGCGTGAGCGCATGACAAAACATATGCCGTTGTCTTAACAAGATCCCCCTTCATTCGAACATGATTTGCTCGATTCTATGATCTGAAGATGCTGAACGCTGAGCTCGCTTGGCACATGCACATACCAGATCTCGTACTTGTCCTGCTCGATATAACCATACATCGCACATACATGCGCCGCGCACCGCGGCTCTAGCAACTCGACTGCGCTTGTCCGAGCAGGAATGCTGTAAGAAGGCCCGAGAAACTCGACCGCAATCACTGTGAGGAATTGTCCGCCTTTGACTTCGTATGAGATGTTCCATAACCTTACCTCTGCAATCATGCTTTGCAGTACATTGCAACCGCTCGCTGCGGCGTACAACACTCAGTGGACCTCTGATGGTTTACCGACCCCGGCACTCGATCGAGCATACCTTGCGGCATACGGGGAAGACGCCATGGCGTAAAGGATGTATACCAAGAGATGCATTTGGGATGTCTGACGGTCGAGCTCCGATGTGTTTAGGACCTTGACTGTGTTGGAAGTACTTGTTGAGAGCGCGTTCTCCTCTCACTTGAGATTGTGCGGCCAACACGATATCTCGAACACATGTTGAGCAAGTCAGGAGGTATACAGATCCCCGAACGGAGCGTAGTCCATGTCTCATGCATGCTAGGAGTTATGATCACGCGGATAAAATGTGAAGGCCACGGCTGCGCGTAGTATCAGGCCTCTGTTCGCGTCGCAGAGTCGCAAAGGATGTATTGACATCGTTACCTTCAAAAACTTCGAATCACTTGTCCGTGTAGGTAGTAGCAGTGTCTGACGCCGGTGAGAAGACAAAATAAAGGCGCGCTCACGGCTCTAGACTCACTATCTCTACCGGGCTCGAGAAGCTGCAGGTAGCCAAAAAGCAAAAAGTAATCAAGATATAATGAACTCTCCCTCGGGGAATCGAACCCCCTGTGATAATGTTAGTGATGAGTTTTGGATGAAGGCGGTGGTAATGCTTACGGTCTCCCGCGCTGTGTATTTGCCTGCTGGGGCTATTGACAAGCGGAAATCATGACCACTAGACCAAGGAAGATGAACACCTGGTGATCCAGATGATTGGATGTTCTGTGTGGTGATTTGTGACAGCAAGTTGTTTTGCTACATATAAATACATTTGCAATTACAGTGCCGCGGCGGGTCAAAAGCCGACCATGCCCGTTGGGTTCGGAGGCTAGAGTGGTAGAGAGAAGCCGTCGAACACTTTGGCCTCGGGAGCACTCCAGTGCCTCTAAAGCCCAACTACAAAATGCAAAGCGGTGATAGCAAGGAGCCCGGGCTAGTAGCCTTCAATGGACAGTTGCAACACCACATCTCGTCTCTCGGGACCACACCAGTACCCTGCTCAACAGTACCTATGACCCTCGGCGACTTCGATATTTCGGCTTGACACGCGAGGTCAAGCCATGTGGATCCAACCTTAAGTTCACGGCTTCTCGCGCAACGCTCATCTGATGTTTCGCCGTCGCTAGGTATGCTGGCTTGGTCCCATTCTGCACATGCACAGACTTGTTCAAATCCACACCTGCACTGCATCTCCGAAGCCGTTCGAGCGCAACAGACACGTTCGGCTTCAGACCCACCGCTGCACTGTATTTCCGGCGCCGTCGCCTCCGAGTTCCGACACAACCGACACAGTCAGCCCTAGATCCACCATCGCGATCGAGCTGACGCCCGGGTACAAATTTATTCACGTTCAGCATCGAATGTAAGCCGACCACCTTTTCTCGGAGAAGTTGTACGGCAAAACGATCTTGTCGCTGCACCACCACTTTGCGCAGACAGATCAAATAAGAACCAGGAAGATAATACCAACAATGAAGATACTATGTTATCTGTCTCGTTACTAACAAAGTTGAAGCTCTTCTAACCCACCAGAGCTCCTCGCCAGTCGTTAGCTAAATATAAATACAAGTCCCTGGGTATCAATATCGTCAAATCGTGAGTGCGTAGCTCGTAAGCCTTACAATTCCTTCTCCTGTCTTCCCGTCCATCTTGTACATGCTGGCCCCGGCCCACCTTGGATGCGTCTACCAGCCATACCCGAAAGTCCTCCTGACCCACGGCTGGTGATAGCTCGAGTAATCCCTAGCCCTGTTTAGCCCAAATTGGCTGGCAACGTTGATGTATCCATCGCCACTTTCCTCACCACCCCGCTTGATGGCATCGAGATCACCCTTCTCCATGTGCCACGGTGTACGACAATAGACACATCTGACTTCCTGACCTCGTTGGCTCGCGGCCCATTGCTCGAAGCAATCTTTGTGCATATTGTTACCGCAAGCAGCCTTGCACCATACGAGTTCGTTGTTGTCTGGGTCGTAATCCATGTAGCATATTGGGCATTCTCCCTCTATGGGTTTTCTTTTGCCATTGTTGTCCTCTTCTGCGTCGCCTGTCGCATCCGGGATCGGTGGCGCTCCGCTCAGTATCTCCTGGACCTCACTTGCCAGGAAAGCGCGCTGATACTGTAGCTCATAGGGTGCTCGCAGTACGGTACTCAGAGCGTAGACCTTGTGCTTACACTCATTACCCTTCTGGTGGTCTGGACACGTGCAGCTCGGTAGCCGGCCGATACTGACAGTGTAGATGTTGCCAGTCGTACCTACGACATCGATGTCTTCATGGAGCTCGGAACCTTCACCGGATCTCTTACGGCCGATGACCACCATGCGCTGTGTCTGTGCTCTTTCGAGCTTTTGAAGGAAGGATTGTGGTGCTTTGGCTCGGAAGGTCTTTAGGCGTTTCTCCACTTGCTCCTTCTTCGGCTTCTTGCGACCTGCCTTGGTCGTTGCGACTTCATCGTCGTTGTCTTGGGTAAGGTCAACGAGCTTGCGCTTCCTGGATGATGAAGGTGGTCGCGTCTTTACTGTCGTCGCCAACGGTGGCGGGTACACGTTCGACTCAGCCAAGTGAGGTGATGAGTTTGATTCGGCTTTCGCAGGCTTCTTCGTCGACGACTTTGCTGTCGAAGCCCCGCTTCGGATTGACCGGCCTGCCATGATTGCGATGCCGCAGTAGGTAGCTTACCGTAGAAACAGTACCTAGCGTCGCGATGGGGGTCAGATGTTGGACAAGAATCTCCAAAGTCAACAACAATGACGCGCCTTTGACGGGGCAAGTGCACGCCCAGAGCCCGGAAGGTGCAACCGGCCCCCGGCAGAGACGTCAAAGGCAGGCTGTACCACGTCATTACCGGCGGTAGGTAGTGACCAATGCACTCGCATCGTCCCTGACGCCATTCCTCAGTGGGACTCATCCTCGCGCCAGTCAAGCATTTTGACTACCTCAGTTGCCGTTCTGCCCGTGTTTAGCGATAGATAATTGTGGGTGCTAGAACCCGATCGTTGCCAGCCCGAAGCAAGGCCTCTGATGCGCCTTTGCGTCATTGACCTCGCATGGACGTTACGTGTTCATCTTCGCGCTAACTACTTGCTCAGCTCGAGTATGTCCTTGCTTTGCTTCTTCGTGACTATCACGGCATTCTGACACTTTCAGAATCGACCTTTGATATACACAACCGGCAACATGGTTGGTAGGAGAGCTTTCGCTAGCCAGTCACGCCCTGAAGAAGAAGAGGGGGATCCATGGGGAAACGATGTCGAGACTGGCCTCAAGCGTGTCAAACCAAAGTTCAGAGATGTCGTTGAGCTTGCTATGGCGAAGCGGACCACGGACCAACTCAAGAAGCAGTTAACCCAGGACATCGATACCAGTGAGTACAAGAAGTATTGGAAGTCCGACGAAGAGGTGCGCTCACGAATTCCCATGAGAGAAAGCTTGCTAACAATGTCCAGATCAAGAAAATCAAAAACAAAAAGGTCAGACAATACTACCAGAAGCAGAACGAGAGACTCGATGACTGGCTGGAAGTTGACACCGTCGTCAAAGCCATGTCGGATAGCATCATGGACAGCATGAACCCCGACGCTGACCACGATGGTGTAAACGAGCAAGAAGGAGGGCTACAAGCGGTAGGCGAGAACATTGAAGAACTGTTGCCGCAGGATGTACGAGACCGGAGAATCAAAGACAAGAGGACAGCGAGGAGGGCTATCAACGTCAATGTGCTGGCAAACATCCTGTTGCTCATTGCAAAAGGCTTTGCCGCATTGTCCTCCAATTCGCTCTCACTCATCGCCTCCCTCCTCGACTCGGCGCTGGATCTGCTATGCACCGTCATCGTGTGGACAACGAACAGAATGGTATCATGGAGATTGCAGACACTACAGAAGAAGTTCCCAGTCGGTCGCAAACGCCTCGAGCCCGTCGGTATCCTCGTCTTCTCTGTCATCATGGTCATCTCCTTCGCCCAAATCCTCCAAGAATCAGTCTCGAAGCTGTTGCCAAGCGGCGATCACTCGACCGCAAACCTTCCAGTGGCCGCCATCGGCGCCATGGCTGGCACAGTCGGTCTGAAAGGCATTATCGGGCTCTTCTGCTACAAGATCAAAACCACCCAAGTCCAGGCCTTGGTCCAAGACTGCAAAACAGACGTCTACTTCAACACGTTGTCCCTCCTCTTCCCACTGATCGGCAAACACGCAGGCATCTGGTGGTTTGATCCAGCAGGTGCAGCCATCTTATCCCTCTACATCATCTGGGACTGGGCCGACACAGCGATGGACAACATCACCAATCTTTGCGGTATAGCAGCAGAGATGCAGCTGCTGAAGAAATTGACCTTCCTGGCTTTCCGATTTAGTCCGCTGGTGAAAGGGTTCAAGTCAATCACAGCGTACCACGCGGGTGACAATGTGTGGGTTGAATACGATGTTCTGCTTGACGAGAAGACACCGCTGAGGAGGGCGCACGATATCTCGGAGACACTGCAGTACTGTGCCGAGGCATTGCCGAATGTGGATAGGTGTTTTGTCAGTTGTGACTATGCAGCAGAGAATCCTCTGGGACATGCTCAGGATGCGGCTTCTTGAGCCTCGAGGCTCGGAGGTGCCGAGGCTGGACTCAGTGGAAGTTGACCGGCTCTGTTTGACTGTACAATACCACTGCGATAGCACTATCTGCTAATTGCTTTCTACCATTCATAGCGAGGCGCAAGATTATGGCGATTGCGACGACATACAGCAGGCGCAAAAATGTAATGAATGTTTGTTCCATGTCTCTACTCTATATTGGTCCCGGCCATTTCCCCAACCCACCACCACCAGCCTCAAATACCTTCGCAGCCTTCAACACTGTCATTTCATCCCACCTCTTCCCAATGATCTGCATACCAACCGGCAGCCACCCTTCCTGACCCACCGACCCTGCCACACCTTTCTCACCCGCGGCCCTGGCCCACCCGCACGGTACGCTCATAGCCGGATGCCCACTAGCATTGAAAGGACAAGTGTTATTCGTACTGCCCACTGCCAACTTCATCTTGTCCATGATACCGCTTCCACCCTGGCTTTCAGGCCTGAGATCAGGATGGGGTGGGGCAACCGTCGGACACGTCGGCGTGATGAGCACGTCGTACTGCGCGAGCGCGGCGTTGTATGCCTCGCGCAACTGGAAGACGTGTCTGTGGGCTTTGGCTTGGCTGGCAGACGAGTACTTCTCTGTCAAGAAGTCTTCGCCAAAGATGATGTTGATCACGGCTGGGTTTGCGTGTGTCATCAGGTCGAACATTTCCTGGTCCAGAGGCCACCGAGGCGTGAAGTGCGGGAGGGTGTGGCTCAGCAAATCGGGGACGCGGGTGCCGACCGTGAGAGATGCCATGTGTGTTCGTGTTGCGGCTGTCCAGATTGCGGGCGCGAGGAGGTGTAGAGGTACGCTGACGTGTTCGACCGTTGCGCCTGCTGCGGTGAAGTACTGAGTTGTCGCGTCTTCCACTACCTTGGCGACATCGGGCGATGTACCTGGGGATGTCAGTGATTCGGAGATGATGCCAATTCTTAGACTTTTGCCGAGCTCTGACGGGCTCGATGCTGTGTCCAAGAAGGACTGGAGCTCGTTGTGGTATTGTCTGACGTTCTCTCGCAGAGGTGATTCGGGCGTCATTCGTGGATCTAGTCCGTCATAGCCAGCGAGGGCTGTCAGCATTCTTGCAATGTCTTCAACGTTGGTTGCCATAGGACCACAGAAGTCGATCATAGGGTGCAGCCCAGCTATACCAGTGTATGGTATCAATCCATGCGTCGGCTTGAGGCCATGGATACCACAATAGCTTGCTGGGAGGCGGATACTCCCTGCTTGATCACCGCCCATGGCAACATCTGTAAGATCTCCTATATTATCTAGGCCCGGGACGCCAAGCTGTTGCGCACGGCTAAGACCTAGGAGACATGCTGAACCGGATGAGCTTCCACCTGCATTGTATCCTTTCAACCAAGGGTTGTGCACAGGACCGTTGGCGGAGGTGTACGACATGGGCGTCAGGCTGTAATTCTCGCATGTTGAGGTGCCGATGATATGGGTACCAGCTTCTAGAAGCCGTTTTACAATGGTTGAATCGATGACAGGGATGGGATACTTTCCGTTATTTGGGCTTACGATTTGTGGGAAGGTACCACAGGTATACGGAACCCCGGCGACGGTCATGTTATCCTTGATTACACATTTGACACCTTTGAGAACGTCAGATGTCGGGTCTGTGGCCTTGAGCGAGGTATGGTGTGACCAGACATTGTAAGTATCAATGGACTTGTCGGGGAGCGAGTAGCGTCGTTCTCCGCCGACAGTCGGGACGGGTGCGAGGAGAGGAGATATGTAGTCTGGTAGAGAGTCGACCAGGGCAACGGTGGCATCAGCGGCTTGAAGTACAGCGAGGTAGGCAGCCTGATCGGATGGAGAGGTGATGGTGATATTGTGGCGGCGGGCAATATCCTGGAGGACTTCTGGTGTTGCAGAGGATCTGCATGGATGTCAGTGAACAGCTCAGTGCGCTCCGTAGATTGGCCTGACTTTCCACCTTCTGCAAATGCTACGATGGACATTGTGAGTGCAGTTGTTGTGCGCTTGCCTCTCTAAGCAGCTTTTCGACAGACCTAGCTAGACGTTTCATTCATATGACGATCTGGACGTAATGATAGTGGAAGGCACGAGACGAACATTTCAAGGCCGGGCGCCGAAGTCCGGCAGTTGCTCCACATTAACCACGCACGGAGCATATTCGAGCAAGGTTCAAACACCGCAGAACACGTGGTACGACAACCATATCATGGCAAAGACTCTTCAGCGACGAGGCCATACCAGAGGTGTTGGCTGGTTTCGTTTCAGCACGAGTCGCGACTGCAGGCTCGATCGAAGGAGAGCACCGCCAAACGTCACGTGAGATTGCACATACCCACAAGTCGGGGCATAATTTTGATGTTCAACGAGCTTCCCACACGAGAGATGTATTCTGCACACATTTCCTCAACCGATAGCGGCCGCATTATGTTCAGCTACATCGTCGATGTTGAACATTCGCGGCCTGTGCAGTATATTCTGCGCATTCTGCAATGCTCATACGTTCCGAACCTCGAAAGTCATACTAGTACTAACCGCAGGAAAGTAAGCTGGTCAGGAACAGTCAGCGCTGACCTCTGCTTGGGCTGACTCGAGCAATGACTATGCAAACTACTCCACCTCCCATACTGAGACGAACCTGGCCGTCGTTGAAGCTGCTTTGTGCTGGCGCAGTACTGGGATTTATGAAGCGTGTTGGACGTTCAATGACCAAACAGTCAAGTGCTAAGACGCAAGGGCACAATCAAGGCCTCCAGGTGTGACAACGAAATGCTTGCTACAAGCTCTTCACTAACATGAGACTGACAATCAGTGTGCCCAGTCGACAACTAGGTATCTAGCCCCTAAATAACATTGTGAGCGTGATCGTTGTTTCCCCGCGTGCAGCAACTTTGTCATCATATTAATTGGAGGTACTACATGGTGAATGTGAAGACGCTCTGACGATATAGCCAGAACGCTGAGTTCGGTTGCTAAGCTGACGCAACTTGGTGCTTCGTCTGTCAATAACCGAGGGAAAATCTGCCACTCAAAACTGAGCGTCCAAATAGTATTACCGGACCCATTCTGTCGGTACGCAGCACCGTGTCTGCGATTGGGACATGATTTCGAGGTTCGGAACGTATGAGCATTGCAGAATGCGCAGAATATACTGCACAGGCCGCGAATGTTCAACATCGACGATGTAGCTGAACATAATGCGGCCG